>Ga0209460_1000977_pt1 | contig 19880 bp, 13 predicted proteins | sample EBPBio132013_DNA_FD_185868 | JGI IMG/M metagenome (GOLD analysis project Ga0209460, IMG submission 185868) | Wastewater treatment Type I Accumulibacter community from EBPR Bioreactor in Madison, WI, USA - Reactor 2_5/13/2013_ DNA (SPAdes)... | ecosystem: Engineered > Bioreactor > EBPR >... | reverse complement strand
TCATCGGGTTCCTGCTGAACCTGTTTGTGGGGCCGCGGTTGGGCGAACGCTTGTCCAGCATCCTCGGCACGACGGCAGCCTTACTGTCGTTTGTGATTGCGGTGCTGCTCTGGGCGTACCTGCGCGGCAGTGGCTATGAAGCGGTCGTGGTGAACCCGCCGTTCTTGGACGGTTGGATTCAAATCGGTACCGCCAACGTCAGCATCCCGTGGCAGATGCGCGTCGATACCCTCAGCGTGACCATGATGTTGGTCGTCACGGGTGTCGGCTCGCTCATTCACATTTATGCCGCCGGATACATGCACGGCGACCCGCGTTTTAGCCGCTTCTTCACCTACCTGAACCTGTTTTTGTTCTTCATGCTCATTCTGGTGACGGGCAACAACTTCTTGATGATGTTCGTCGGCTGGGAAGGCGTGGGTGTCTGCTCGTTCCTGCTCATCGGCTTCTGGTTTGACCGTCCGAACGGTGTGGGTTGGAAGAATAGCAACGCCGCGCGTAAGGCGATGATCCTCAACCGCGTGGGCGACTTCGGTATTCTAACCGCCGTATTCCTGATCTTCTGGACATTCGGCACACTCGATTACTACCGCCCCGGCGAAATCGCCAATGTCAACGCGGGCGCACATGGCGAAACCAGTGAACACGGTGAAGCAGCCCCCGCCGAAGGTGAACATGGCGAAGCCGCAGCGACCGACAGCCACGGCGAAACGGCTGCCGCTACTGAAGGCGAAGCCGCTGCCGAAGACGGTCATGGCACGACTACCAGCGTTGTCTTCACTAATAACGATCACATTCCGACCGAACAACTTGGCGTATTCGGTCAGGCTGAACGCATGATTCAAGATCACCATCAGGTCGATTTCGGCCCGTTCTCGCTGCCGATTGAAACCGTGCTGGTGCTGATTACCCTGTTTATGCTTTTGGGTGCGACCGGCAAATCCGCGCAGATCCCCTTGTTCGTCTGGCTGCCGGATGCGATGGCGGGTCCAACACCCGTTTCCGCGCTCATCCACGCCGCGACGATGGTGACGGCTGGCGTGTACATGATGTGCCGCAGCAACGTCTTCTTCTATAACGCTGAACTCACTTCGTTCATTGTGGCGATTGTCGGCGCGACCACGGCTGTCATGGCGGGTTTTGTCGCCCTCGGTCAATGGGATATTAAGCGCGTACTCGCTTACAGTACCGTCAGCCAGCTCGGCTTCATGGTCGCGGCGGTCGGCGTGGGTGCATACGGCGCGGCGATGTTCCACTTGGTCACACATGCGTTCTTCAAGGCGCTCTTGTTCCTCGGCAGTGGTTCGGTCATTCACGGTATGGAGCATGGTCATCACCACGCCGCGCACCGCGCACATGGTCACGGTCACGACGACCACGGACATGACACGCACGATGCTCACGGCGACGAACATGGTGAAGAACACCATGACGACCACGACTTCGACCCGCAAGATATGCGGAATATGGGTGGCTTGGCTCGTCGGATGCCGATCACCTTTATCACCTACTTGATCGGTACGCTGGCGCTGGCGGGTATCTTCCCCTTCGCCGGGTTCTGGTCAAAGGACGAAATCCTCGCCGACTCGTGGCTCAAGGGTTTGGGCGCTGGCTCGTTCCTCGGTTCAGCCGGTGGCTACATCGTGTTCGCCCTGCTGATTGCGGCAGCCGCGTTTACCGCCTTCTATATGTGGCGACAGATTGAAATGGTGTTCTTCGGTCAACCCCGTACCGAAGCCGCCGACCACGCGCCGGAAAGTGTCTTCTCGATGACCTTCCCGCTGATGGTCTTGGCTTTCTTGAGCATCTTCGGTGGCTTCCTGAACACGCCGTCGAATGTGTTGGGGCTGGAAAACATTTTCACCGCGCACAACTTTACGACATGGCTGGAACACAGTCTGGTTCACGTACATGCTGCCGAGTTCCAACCCGGTATCGCGCTGGCGGCGCTGGCATTGGCGATTGGCGCGATCTTCGCCGCACGTTCGATCTACGGCAAGGGCAAGTCGTCGAATGTGGCTGACCACGACCCGATTGCTGACCGTGTTTCCGGTGGTGCAACCATCTTCGGGTTAGCGAATGCCCGCCTGTACTGGGATGAAACCTACTACCGCCTGTTCGAGAACCCGTTCAACAAAGCGTCACAGTTCTTGGCGAACACCCTTGACTGGCGCTTCTGGCACGACTACTTCCACAATACGGTCATCGCCAAGGGCTTCAACGGCATTGCCCAGCTCTTGAGCAAGCCGGTGGATATTGGCTTGATTGACGGTATTGTCAACGGCGTGGGTCGCTTGGTGCGCGGCATCAGCGGCGGTGTGCGGAAGGTGCAAACCGGTTACGTCCGTACTTACGCCATCAGCTTCATGCTGGGTGTCGTACTCGTCATCGTGATTTTGATACTCCCTGCCTTGCAACGGTAGGTTGGTTATAATAGCAACTATGCGCTTCAATTGGAACGCAGCCGGATTTTGAGGAGAGCGTACTTATGGGAAGTTCCGCGATTTCACTCTCGACAGTGGTGTTATTTCTCCCACTGATCGGGATTATCCCCCTGCTGTTCATGCGTGAGCATGATGAGCATGGACATGCAAACGAAAATATCAAGTGGACGGCACTGGGTTTTAGCGGTGCGACCTTCATCGCCACGCTTATCATGTGGGCGACCTTTAATGCCTCCAACCCCGGCTTGCAGTTCGTCCAGCAGATTGATTGGATACCGAGTATCGGCATCAGTTTCGCGCTCGGTGTCGATGGTGTCAGCATCCTGCTGATCGTGCTGACGGGCTTCATCATGCCGGTCGCCATCCTCAGCTCGTTCGGTGTACACGTCCTGCACGAACGTGGTCGCGAGCGCCTGTACTTCATCTTCATGCTGCTGCTCGAATTTGCGATGCTCGGCGTGTTCATGGCGCAAGACCTGTTCATGTTCTACATCTTCTGGGAAGTCACGCTCGTCCCGATGTACTTCTTGATCGGTATCTGGGGTGCGGAAAACCGCATCTACGCCGCCGTCAAGTTCTTCTTGTACACGATGGCTGGCTCGATCTTGATGCTGCTGGCAATCCTGTATGTGGGTATCAACGCCGGTACGTTCTCGCTGCCGACGATCACCGCCCTTATTCAATCGGGTAATCTGGTCTTCCCCTTCAGCGGTATTTTCAGTACACAATCCTTCCTGTTCCTCGGCTTCTTGATCGCCTTCGCCATCAAGGTTCCGATTTGGCCGTTCCATAGCTGGCTGCCGGACGCGCACGTTCAGTCGCCCACCGCTGGCTCGGTCATTCTGGCAGGTGTACTGCTCAAGCTCGGTGCTTACGGTATCATCCGCTTCTGCCTGCCGCTGTTCCCGGAAGCCACCGTCGCGTGGGCTCCTTTCGTGGCAACATTAGCAGTCATCGGCATCATCTACGGCGCGTGGGTCACTTACGCCCAAACCGACGTGAAGAAGCTCGTGGCGTATTCTTCTGTCAGCCATATGGGTTTCGTCATCTTGGGCATCTTCGCCCTCAACAGCATCGGCATTCAGGGCGCGATCTTGCAAATGGTCAACCACGGTGTCAGCACAGGCGGCTTGTTCTTGCTCGTCGGTGTGCTGTATGAACGCCGCCATACGAAAGACATCGCTGCTTACGGCGGTATCTGGAAGGTGCTGCCGGTGTTCGGTGGCCTCAGCCTCGTCATCACGCTCAGCAGCATGGGCTTGCCCGGTCTGAACGGTTTCGTTGGCGAGTTCACCATTTTGATGGGCGCGTTCGGCAGCGAAGTGTTGGGCTTCTTCTACGCCCTGTTCGCGACGCTGGGTGTTATCCTTGCCGCCGTCTATATGCTGTATATGTACCAGAAAGTGTTTATGGGTGAAGTCACCCACGAAGAAAACAAGCACCTTGAGAAACCGAATTGGCGCGAATACACCGTCTTGATCGCGATGATCGTTGTCATCATCTGGATCGGTGTACAGCCTAAGGTGTTCTTCGACTCGATGGGGCCAGCGGTGACACAAGTCGCCCAGAACTTGAATACGGTAGCGAGTACAGTACTGCGCTAAATACGAGTAGGGGCGGTGAATAAGCCGCCCTTTTTGGCAGCGCCTCAACTGTTTTAGGGGTTAGATTATGTTTTCAGTTCCGAGTTTTGCTGATTTAAACGTGTGGATGAGCGCGCCCGGTGTGGTGCTTGCGGTTGGCGCATGTTTGCTGCTGCTGATCGATGTGGTACTCATCCCGCGCGACCGCAAAATCGTGACGGCCTTTTTAGCGCTCGGCACGATTATTTTTAGCTTCGTGGTGAATCTCTTTACGTTTAACGAAACCGGAACCGCCTTCCTCGGGATGTTCGCGGCGGATGGCTTCACCAGTATCGCCAATGTCATCATTCTTGTCTCCGGCTTCATCAGCATCCTGATGAGCGTCGATTACCTCAAGCGTACCGGTATCGAGCGTGGTGAATTCTACTCGCTCATCCTGTTCAGCCTCAGCGGTATCATGTTCATGGCCGGTGCGAATGATCTGGTCACCATCTTCGTCTCGCTCGAACTCCTCAGTATCCCGCTCTATATTTTGGCTGCTTTCCGTGTGCCGGATGTGCGCTCGGAAGAAAGCGGTATGAAGTATTTCATCCTCGGCGCGTTCGCCAGTGCCTTTCTCGTCTACGGTTCGGCGCTGGTCTTCGGCGCGACCGGTACGACCACGCTGCCGGATATTTTCGCCAGTGTCGAGCAAATCGTGGCGGCGGGTGGTTCGGCTGCCTTCCTGCTGCTCTTGGGTACAGGCTTGATCCTCGTTGGTTTGGGCTTCAAAGTCGCCGTCGTTCCCTTCCATATGTGGACACCGGATGTTTACGAAGGTGCGCCCACACCGGTGACAGCGTTCATGAGCGTCGGTGCGAAGATCGGTGGTTTCGCCGCCCTGCTGCGGATCGTCGTTGTCGCGCTGCCCACCTTCGTCCTGACCAGCGGTGAAACGATTGCCGCGTGGCAGCAAACCTTCTGGTTGGTGGCTGCGGCGACCATCCTGCTCGGTAACTTCGTAGCGATTGCCCAGACCAACATCAAGCGTATGCTGGCCTACTCGTCGATTGCCCACGCCGGTTATATCATGATGGCGGTCGCGGCGGCGGGTACATCCGGCTTGGGTGTCGACTCAATTCAAGCCGCGCTGCTCTACCTGTTCGCCTATATGTTCACCAACTTGGGCGCGTTCGCGGTTGCCTTGGCGGTCGAGAAGGACGACGGCAGCGGTACCAACCTTGACGATTTTGTCGGCCTCGCCAAGAGCCGTCCGGCGATGGCCTTCATGATGGCCGTGTTCATGCTCAGTCTGACCGGTATCCCCCTGACTGCCGGTTTCATCGGCAAGTGGTACGTGTTCCGTGTCGCGCTGGAAGCCAACTTGCTCCCGCTGGCGATCATCGGCGTTCTGACGAGCGTGGTGAGCGCGTTCTACTATGTGCGGATCATCGTCAATATGTACCTCAAAGACGGTGAAGGCGATCAGGCTGCGGGTGCGACCGAGTACGTCAACTGGGCGATCTACGTGGCCTTTGCCGGTACGGTCGTGATGGGTATTCTGCCCTTCCTCGCCACCAACCTCACCGACAGTTTGACGGTTGCGGCGGCGGTCATCAAGTAAGCGATCACAGAAACGACGTTTAGAAGGGCGGGGTAACTCGCCCTTTTTGTTACCTGCCCATGCAACGATTTGGCGCGATATAATTCACTTAATCCTTTTATACGGATACCATTATTGGTCTGGCCTGATAGGATAGGTATGAACCGCACTCAACGCGACGGCTTGCTGCTGATTATCATCGCCGCAGCAGGGTATTCTTTCTTCGCCATTTTCACCAAGTTCGTCTACGACAACAGCACCTTTGGTCCCCTCGACATTCTGGTGTGGCGCTTCCTCATCTCGACTCCCATCACATGGGGCGCGATGGCATGGCTGCGCCGGACACAACCCGCGTCGGTTGAACGTCTCCCGCGTGGTCGCCTCATCACGATGGGCCTGCTGTTTGGTGTCGTGGCGATGGTCGCCTTCTTCGCGGTCGAGCGTCTGCCCGTATCCCTCTATACCGTCCTCATCTACACCTATCCGGCAATGGTCGCCATCGGTGCAATCGCCTTTGGTGAGCGTCTGTCCGGTCACGCTTGGCTGGCGCTCGGCCTAACGTTGGTCGGCGTGGTCTTGACTGTCCCCAACCTGTTTAACGGCTTCGAAGGGGTTGACCCCCTCGGTGTCGTCTTGGTACTCGCCAACGCCGCCAGTTATGCGCTCTATATCCTCCTCAGCGGTCGCGTGGTGCGCGGGGTAAAGAACCTCGCCGCTGCCAGCGCGTGGAGCATCACCGGCTCGTTTGTCTACGTCGTCCTGCTCATCGCCTTTCGCGCCGTGCGGGGGGATGCCACCATCATTCCGCCCAACCTCAACGTATGGGCAGGTCTCATCGGCCTCTCCGCCATCAGCACCGTCATCCCTATCTTCGCCTTTTACGCAGGCATGAGTCGGCTTGGCGCGGCGCGTGCCTCGATTATCAGTATGCTCGAACCTGTCCTCACGCTCGTTTGGGCGGTCGTCATCCAGCGCGAGAGTTTACAGGCAGTGCAGATACTCGGCGCGGGTTTCATCCTCGCCAGCGTCGTCCTGCTCCAGCTCCGCCGTGAACCGCCGCCACGCGCCGTACTGGATGATGCGCCCTCGGTGGCAGGGTAGGCGCACATGAATATTTCCCGCACCGAACGCGATGGCATCCTGCTCATACTAGCCTCTGTCACCGCCTATGCCATGCTGCCGGTATTCATCAAGGCGTTGCAGCTTGCGGGTCTCTCACCGCTCGACATCGCCACGTGGCGCTTCGGCCTCGCTGCCCCCTTAGCATGGCTGATCGTGCGCGGTTTCCGGCTGCCCGTTGGCGACAAATCGCTGCCACGCCTCAAACTCGTGGGCATGGGGACGCTCCTCGCGGCTGCCGCTGTTATTACCTTCTATGGTTTCGAGCGCCTGCCAGTCGGCACGTTCGTCGTCTTGTTTTACACCTATCCCGCCATCATCGCTGTACTCTGTGCCTTCATGGGTGAACGTTTACCCCTCGCAGGCTGGGTGGCGCTGGTACTGACCACCATCGGCATCGTCCTCACCGTCCCCGATTTCGGGCAGGGGGTAGGTAACGACAGTATCATCGGTGTCCTTATGGCGATGGTTTGTGCCGTCTTGGTTGCGGTCTATTTCTTATTGAACAGCCGCGTCTTAAAAGAGCATACCGCTTTTGGACATGCTAGCGCGTGGACAACCACAGGCGCGTTATTAGTGTTGTTGTTACTAATTCCGTTTCGCGCTGTCCAGCAGCCCGGTCATTTATTATCCAACATGGGTAACATCGCCATGTCGCTGCCGGTCTTAGCCGCCGCCCGACCCGATGGTGCTGAACTCCTGCTGCGAATGCTGGCGATTGCGGGCTTCAGCACCGTTCTCGCCGGATTCTTGCTCATGGTCGGTATCCAAAAAGTTGGCGCACCCCGCGCATCCATTATCGGTACGGTCGAACCCATTCTAACGCTTATATTCGCACGGTTATTTCTAGGTGAGCAAATGCAAACCGTTCAGCTAGTCGGCGGTGCGTTTATCATCGCCAGTGTGATCGTGCTGCAACTCGGCAGTCGAGTCAAAGTTCCTGCTGTGGAGTAAGGGTAAGGCTGATGAGTACGATTATTGACGCGCGGGTGTCGCCACGTATGAGGCAGTTCCTACTCGCCAATAAAAAAAATCGTCTCCATCCTGACCAACTGCGTGAGGTCGTCTTGGAGCCGTTTGTCTCGCTCCTCGTCTTAATACTCGTGCCAGCCATCATCTTGCTGCGGAGTATGCTGTTCACACTGTTCGTAGGCGGCCTGTGGATGGTTGGGACAGTGGGGATAGTCTATGGCCTGTTTCGCCTATACCAGCGCTGGCTGCGTTATCGCCGCATCAAAATCTTTTATGCGATTTGTCATTCCGGGGCGCAGTTGCCGCCGCGTTGGCAGTTCTGGAAACCCTTTAGCCTCATCACGCAGTCGGGTAGTGTCATGCGCTTCAAGCGCAGCCTAGCCGCCGACAAAAAGCTGCAAATAGATCAATATTACTTGGTTTATTATTACAAAGAGCATAACCATGCTGTGCTTCTCAGTTTTGCCCCGCTTGACCATCCAGAAATTGATCTCTGGAAAGTGTAAATTTTTAAGCGATTAATGATTTTGATGTAAAATATAAACTTAAAGCGTGAAATATATTCTCTATTCAATTTCTAATTTTTAAACAAATTTTAGAAAATAATATCGAATTATAGCGAAGAATGTCTCGCATAGCCTGTAACGGATGCTATTACTTCCTTATGGATAGTTAAGATTATCTTTTGCAATTTCATATACCTTTATGGTATACTAGATATTATCCATGATATGCTACCTTAATAATCTTTGAAATATTTCGTCAATTTTTTGAGCTTAAAGAGGTTTTAAGGGATGGATTTGAAAATTATCGATCAAATATGGTCAAAAGTGTACAAGATTTATTTCAAATAGCATTTCTATGAATTACCAACATTGCAGTTTATGGCATGAGTCAAGATAATAGACGCGCTTAGTTTATCACTTACGCAATTTGGTGCCCTATAAAAATGTAGCATTGCGTTTTTTCGAAGCATTATGAACCTTATACTAAGATGTCCTGATCGTAGTAATACAATGTAGGTAGGAATGAATAGTAGTCTGGTACTGCAACTAAGTGATAACTCTACACAACCGCTCAAAATTCCACTGTCAGATACAGATGGTTATGTGTTAGGTCGTTCCGATAGCCGTAGTAGTTTTATCCCCGATATTGATCTGGCTGAATTTAAAGCATTGGATAAAGGTGTCTCTCGTCGCCACGCAGTATTTGTCCGCTACCAATCAAAATTACACATTTTAGACCTCGGCTCTATTAATGGCTCATTTATTAACGGCAAGCGCTTAAAACCCGATATTCCTTACTTAATAAACTCAGGAGATGAACTAGGTCTAGGTGACTTAGTCTTTTTGTTTTCTCTTGAGTGATTTTATTTTGTGTTTTTTATCGTTTGATAATATAAAGAAAGTAGAAGACTGAGGTACTGATGACAGAGTCCAAAAATCAAATGCGCTTCAATGGCAGTATATGGTGTAATCTGGATATAGCGCTGCGAAATCTCGATCAAGTTTATAGTCAGGTAGTAGAACCGTTAGGACTTACAGTAATAGAATGGTATATCCTTAGATCCCTATATGAGTCAGATGGTCAACACGCATCTGAGTTAGCGCGTGCAGTAGGACGTGCAGCCACTTCGTTCACACCGATATTAGATAAACTTCAAAATAAGGATATGATCGAACGCCGTCCTGATTCGTCAGATCGTCGTGCGGTACGTATTTACCTGACTAAAAAGGGTAACAACCATCGTGAAGAAGTTCTCGAAAGTGCCGAGCAAATTGATGCGCGTATTCGCAAAACCGTATCCAATGGCGACTTCAAGGGCTTTCAGAATGTGATATCCAATTTACAGACGATGGCGACCGACTAAGCGTACACTTCATTGCGCTAAAACATTGAAACGGGTGTACCACAGCGGACGACTATGTCGATCAGTTGTGGTATCACATTGGTTTCATGATTTCGGGGTTATGTGTAGTGAGCGTTTTGAGAGCGGTTGCATAACTTTCTTTAATCGACGCATTGAACAGCATGAAATCCACTCGTTTTATCCCCGCGTAAACTTTTACGAAATCGAATACGCTCTGTAACGCAATCGGTGCTGCTTCCTCTACCGGATAGCCGTATGCGCCTGTGCTAATCGATGGGAATGCAATCGTTTCAATATGGTTTTCGGCTGCCACTTCAAGGCTGCGGCGGTATGCGCTGGCGAGCAGCAGGGGAACGTTAGGATCACGCGCTTGGTAGATTGGCCCAACCGTATGAATGACGTGCTTGGCCTTTAGGAGATAACCGCCCGTAATTTTCGCGTCGCCCGTTTTGCAGCCGTTCAGCGTTCGCGTTTCCGCCAGCAGTTCCGGCCCTGCCGCGCGGTGGATTGCGCCGTCCACACCGCCGCCCCCCAGCAGCGACGAATTAGCGGCGTTCACAATCGCGTCTACAGCCTGAGTGGTAATATCGCCTTCAAGCAGTTCGATAAGCGTGTTTTCGACCTGTACACGGTAAATTGGATTTGAACGCATCACATCGCCTACTAACGGTAAAATGGAAGACCGTGAGTATAAAATAATTTAATATTCATTGCAAAACTCTTAACATTGGCACGGATTAGGCAAATGTCTTAACATTAGTGTCTTAAACGACTCACTTTGGGGGAGACGATGGAACCTTTAACACCACAGCACGTACAAGCCGCACTCGATACTTTTGGCTTCGGCACGAGTATACGCTTCTTTGAAAACTCAACCGCCACGTCGCAGCTCGCCGCCGATCAGATAGGTGTCGAATTAGGGCAAATTGCCAAAAGTATATGCTTCACCATTGAAGATAAACCCATCGTTGTCATCGCCAGTGGTGACCAGCGCGTCGATGACCGTAAAGTGGCCGCCCTGCAAGGAGTTTCGCGCAAGCAAATCAAGTTCGCCACTCCCGAACAGTGTATTGACCTCATTGGCTATGCCCCCGGTGGTGTGCCGCCGCTCGCGCACCGCACCCCTCCACGCGCCGTCTACCTTGATGACTCCCTCAAGCGCTACCAGCAGATCTATCCTGCTGGTGGGGCAAGCAATGCCATCTTCGGCGTAACGCTCGACCAACTCGCCATCATCACCGGCGGCATCTTTGCCGACATCCGCCGCGAGGTGTGAATGGGACTCGAAATGTTATAAATGTTGCAGTTGTTGTTGCAAGTTTCGCATATTTCCGCTGAAATGACAGGCGGGACGCTCCCGTGTGACCGCTGAATCGACATTTTGGTGCGGCGGGTTGCTCGGCTCAATCCGCCGAAATGACACTACTTCGGCGGATGTAAGGGAGTGTGCCACCGCCGTGCAAAATGCCACGCTGCTGCTATCAATGCAACACCTTTTTACCACAATCCCACAAGGGGAGGCTTCGCACAGACACAAAGAACACAGAGGAAAAACGGAGCGCATTTATAGGGTTAGTATAGAACAAAAAGTCTAATGTTGTCAAGTCGTGACGGTTAGAGTTTTCGGTGATGCACCTCTAAAGAGTTGGTAGTTATTGTTTCGAGTGAGAACTCGCTGATAATTTTCTCGCTTATCAACTCTCTAGCAGGGCATGACCGAGTTTTCTAACTTTTGTGGGGCTAAGTGGGTGTGGGCGAGTGGGTGTAGGTTACACGGGTTGCGGTGAGGAGGGAAGCGGTTTGGGTGGCGAGGTTCGATGTAGGCGTGGCGGTCGGTGGGAGGGGTGTGCTGGTGGCGGTGGGCGATGGGTTGGGTGTCCATGTTTGGTAGGGTATGAGGACAGGTGGTGTACCTTGTGCGTCGCAATACGGCTCGACACGGTAATACTCACGTTCTTCACAGGTGAGAGGTATGACTGCGCGATTGGCAAGCGTCCAATGGATTAGGTCGTCGAGGTTATCCACTCCCAAATTCGATCCATCTGGTGAAACTATATCAGGTTGCATATCCCATATAACAAGATTTCCGCGATCAACGATGAAAGTCTGTGTGCTTGGGCCAATGGCTATGATGTTAACTTTAGTGAATATTCTTTGAACAATATCTCCAGTCTCTACATCCCATACAATCAGAACACCGTCTGATGTATTTGCATAGATCTTGCTGCCTTCCACATTAAACATCGCATTCGTTACATCCTCAGCAGAGAAGAAATACTGTATTGATTCACTTGAAGTAATGCTAATCAGCTTCATCAGCCATTGACCGTCCGTGGCTAAAATAGAAGTTCCGTCAGGGCTAAAAACAACAGAACTGGCATTGCGAAACTGGCCGTTGAAGCGCATACGTTCATGCGAAGTTTTTATATCCCAAATAATAATGTCCCCATTTGCAGTTCCAGATGTAAATTTGCTGCCATCTCGGTTGAAGGATATTTTACCAGTTAGGCGATCATTATCTTTGCCGACATAATGATAGATTTCTTTTCCACTTGCCGTATCTCTTTCAGTAAGCCTGTCTTCACTCCAATTAAGCGTTATGATTTCATTTCCATCAGGACTAAAAATGGGCTTGTAAGAATGGTCTGATAATGAATACTCATCAAGAAACCATATTTTTCTCCCGCTTCCAACATCCCATAGAATTAGCTCCTTCCCACTACCTACATAATCACAACTGCTACAGGTATCAGTGCTGCTAGACACAATTTTGCTGCCGTCAGGACTGAAAGCAATTCCATTTATGGGCCATTGATGCCCTTCAAATCTTTGCAGTTCTTGACCAGTGATTGTATCAAACAAATAAATCTGCCGATCAGTTTCATTACTTACGGCAATCTTTTTTTCATCTGGACTATAGACTGCTTTCCAATTGGCAGGAGAAAAACGAAGATCACTTGGATAGTTTGCAATAATCCTTTGGGGACCGGGGCTATAAGCAAGGTCTTTGAGTGTTTGGAATGCTTGTGCAGGTGGGTGGGGAATACGATTAGCTTCAAGGGCGAGTGCTAATGCCTTAGAACGATATCCATCTTTATCAAGCAATTGTGCGCTTGCCGCCCAATAGAGACTCAAGGCTTCGTCGGCGTTACGTTGGGCGGTAGCGAGGCTGTCATCCGGGGAACTGGTGACGGTGTTCGTATCTTGGGCGCGTGAGGGAAAAGCGAAGGATACGCTGGCGGCAAGCGCCATCAGCAGGAGTAAAACCATTGACAAGACAAGTGGTTGGCGGGCAGCACGATTCGGCATGGCGCTTTATATTCGTTTATGGATTATCATTGACCGTTATTGTATGAGGAAGCCTACCCGCCTACAAGCGGTCAGTGATGAAGCGGAGGCCAAACGTGCGGAAGTTGCAAGTCGCAAGTGGGAAGTTACAAGTCAAATGCAATGGTGGTCGGGTGGGGTCTTTCACAACCCCACGCCCGACTGAACACCTTCAGCCAGTTTCGCCAGCACATCCAGCAGTTGAAGCTGCCACGTTTCATCGTCGGTCGAAACCATCACCGCCGTCCGAGTCACCCGCACCCCGTTACCGAGATCGGTCTCCAGCTTCTCGCGGTTGACCTCGGCTAAATACGGCAGCCGAATATTCACGAAATCGTTAATCGTAACCACCGCCGTAGCCCCGGCCCGCTGCGCCATTATCTTCACGTCGATGCCGTACATCAACCCATCGACCGCCGGAGGGAGCGGGCCGAAGCGGTCACGCAGTTCGTCCCGCATCATGTCCACGTCTTCCATGCTGTTCAGGTTGCCCACGCGCCGGTAAATCTGTAACCGCAGCGCCATCTCATCAATCCAGTCGTTCGGCAGGTACGCTGGGAGCGGCAGGTCTATTGTCACATTACTCACGGGCAGCGGTGGCTGTACCTCTTGGTTGATGCTGCTCTTAAGCTGCTGTACCGCGTGTGTCAGCAGTTGTGTATACAGGTGCAGCCCAATCGCCGCTACATGCCCCGTCTGCCGCGTACTGAGGATGTCCCCCGCGCCGCGCAGTTCAAGGTCACGCATCGCGATCTGGTAGCCCGCCCCCAGTTCGGTATACTCCGCCAACGCTTCCAACCGTGTGCGTGCCTCATCATTCAAGCGGTTGTTGCTGGGGTGGAAAAAGTAGGTATAGGCTTGTTGGGCGCTGCGTCCCACCCGCCCGCGTAACTGGTACAACTGTGACATCCCGAACCAATCGGCGCGGTCAACGATGAGCGTGTTCGCGTTGGGAATATCAATACCGTTTTCGATGATCGAGGTCGACAGCAGAACATCGTACTCGCCCCGCCCGAACGCACTCATCACCTTTTCGAGCAGGCGCTCGTCCATCTGCCCGTGACCCTCGACCACCCGCGCTTCCGGCACGATTTGTTCAAGGTTTTCCCGTACCGCATCCATCGTGTTGATGCGGTTATGCACGTAAAACACCTGCCCACCGCGTTCCAACTCGCGCACGACCGCTTGCCGTACCAGTCGGTCATCAAACGGTCCGACATGCGTAATGACCGGCAGCCGTTCTTCGGGCGGCGTTTGAATCATGGTAATGTCTCGCACGCCCGTCAAACTCATATAGAGTGTGCGCGGGATCGGTGTGGCCGTCAGCGTCAGCACATCGACTTCCGTACGCATCTTCTTGAGCGACTCTTTGTGCGTCACCCCGAAGCGCTGTTCCTCATCAATGATGACCAAGCCGAGGTTGTGGAAGGTCACGTCATCCTGTAACAGCCGGTGCGTCCCGATAATGATGTCAATCTCGCCGTTCGTAATCAGGGGCAGGATCGCCCTCTGCTCGTCCTTCGTGCGGAAGCGCGAAATCATCTCGACCTTCACCGGGAAGTTGGTCAGGCGTTGGCTAAAGTTCTCGTAATGCTGCTGGGCAAGCACGGTCGTCGGCACGAGCAGCGCCACCTGCTTGCCACCCAACACCGCTTTGAATGCCGCCCGCAGCGCCACCTCCGTCTTGCCGTAGCCGACCTCACCGCAGATCAAACGATCCATCGGCACGTTACGCTCCATGTCGCCCTTCACCTCACGGATGGCGCGGAGTTGGTCATCCGTTTCGACGTAGGGGAACGACGCTTCGAGTTCATGCTGCCACGGGGTATCCGGCGCGAATGGGAAGCCGGTTGTTGCCATGCGCTTGGCGTACAGTTCGAGCAGTTCTTTCGCCTCGTCCTCGACGGCTTTACGCGCTTGGCTGGTGACTTTCGCCCAGTCAGGTTTACCCAGTTTGCTCAGGCTCGGCGGCCGGTCATCCGGCCCCACGTAGCGCGTCAGTCGATCCGCTTGGTGGATCGGTACGAAGACCACATCCGTACCCGCGTACTCCACCACCAGATATTCGCGTTCATTACCTTCAATCGTCCGGCGGCGCATCCCACCAAAGCGCCCGATACCATAATCCTGATGCACCACAAAATCACCGGCGTTCAGGTCAGCGTAACTCGATTCGGGCAGGCGGCCTTTAGTGACCGTCTTACGCCGTCGGGGTTCCGGTCGGTTCCAGCCGAAGATTTCCGCATCCGTCAGCAGCCGTACATCGACCCCCGGCAAACGCATCTTCCAGCCTTCGCCCAACGCCCCGTCCACCAGCAAGAATGTCCCCGGCATCGGCGGTTCAATGATGTCGCGAACAGTCGGGATAAAACCTTCCTGCTCTCGCCACAGGTCAGCCACCCGTACCGACTGCTGCGAGACAACCACCGCGCAGTCTCCAGTTTTCTGTGAGCTGCGGAGCCGTGCCAGCAGTGGCTTTAACTGCCCGCCAAACCGTTCTTCCGGCGCGAATATGCCTCGGAAGGACGGTAAAGTCTCATCGGCTGGCGCGGGTGTTTCTTCATCGTCGTCCTCTGCATACGACATACTGCCGAAATGAACGGTGATGCGGTTCTCGAACTCTTCCGCCAGTGCGTCCCACGTCAGGTACGGCAGTGGATGGTCGGGGGCGAGTTGGTTCGAGGTGAGGCGTTCGGTGCGGGTTTCAATCGCGCCTTCTTCAATTCCCGCGATGGTATCCCGCAGTTCCGCCCAATCCTCCACCACGATTAGCGCGTCATCCGGTGCATAGTCTAACAAACTAACCGGCTGCGGATAAATATATGGCAGGTAATGTTCGAGGTACGGGAACGCTTCGCCGTTCGCCAGCGGTTCAGCGTCACGAATGGGTGTCGTAATATCCTCTCCCGCCGAGGGGAGAGCCGCGAAAAAGGGTGCAAGGTGCGCGGCTAACGGGGGTGTTTGTTCCGGCAGCACTTCCCGTGCGGGCGGAATCGCCACCAACGCGAGTTTATCTGCCGAACGTTGGCTCGACGGGTCAAAGATGCGAATGCTGTCGATCTCGTCATCAAAGAAGTCGATACGAATCGGTTTATCAGCCGCCAACGGGAAAATATCAACCACGCCGCCGCGCCGGCTGAACGTCCCCGGTTCAACCACGACCGTCACCGGCTCATAACCCAGCTTCAACCAGCGGCCGAGCAGCGTGTCCATCGTGTGCCGCTGCCCCGGCTTCAGGATAATCGTCGCTTTGCGGAATTGGTTCACCGGCATCGTGCGCTGCATGATCGCCCGCGCCGAGGTCACGATGATCGGCTGCACGTTCGCGGGTGGTTGGTCATCGGGCGGGGTGAGGGCTGCCAACGTGGCGATGCGTCCCCGAATCACATTCTCGACCCATGTGGTTCGCTCGTAAAACAAGGGTGTCGGTTCGGCATAGCGGTACACCGGACGGTCGCCCAACCACACCGGCAACTGCTCGGATACGTTGTAAGCGCGGTCGATACGCCCCGTCACATAGATAATCGGCCCGTGCCAATCCTGCGCCAGTGCCGCCAGCAAAAAAGGTCGTGCCGCACGGATGACACCGAGGTCGGGCATACGCCGCTCGGCTTGCAAACGCGCCAGCAAATCCCGATAGACACCACTGCCACGCAAAAGTTCAAGAAGTCCAGTCAGTTGCATAGGTTCAGTTTTGTTCCTGAATACTCAGCCGGAAAACCCGTCAGGCAACGGGCAACCGTCTATTATAAACTTTGTAGCTAAAAAAGGAATGAGAGGGAAGTCTAAACGATGTTTCGGTAGGCTGGTTGTACACGTTCTCCATCACGTAGGCTGTAAACGCGGAAAGTGCAGTCCGGTAGGGATAGTGTCGCACAAGTTCCACTACCATCTGCATAAGTACTGCATACCGAACCCGGATTAACGATGAGCAGCTTGTCCATTTCAATGTGCATCGGTTCGTGTGTATGTCCGAGAATGACGACATCTGTTTTGTAAAATCGAGTGATTTGATCAAAAACTTCACGTCGACTGTAGGAGTAAATATACTCCATATTGCTCCAAGGACTGCCGTGCGCGACTAAAATCCATTTGCCTTTGAACGTAAATGTGAGGCTTTCAGGCAGCAAATCCAAGTAATCCATCGTGGTTTGTGAAACCAGCATCGGGTTATCATGACCAGCATTTTTGATTATCCACTGCTGATTGCGGTAAACCATATAATCGTGATTGCCCATCACACTGGGAATTTGTAGAGTCTGAATATGGGCGACGACCTCATCCCCTTCGTTGCCTTTATCAATCAAATCACCTGCACAAATGACTTGTTCAGCGCCTTGACCCTGCAAAATAGCAAGTGCTCGCTTTAAGGCTTGAAAATCAGCATGAACATCGGAAATGAGGCCAAGAATCATGAAAGGGTGTTTCCAGCACAGATGAGGATTTTCACGCTAATTAGATGCGGTTAACCTGCCGAATCTTTCTACTTTTCGAGCGAGAGGACATACTCGACCAGCGCGTCAACATCCGTCTCTGAAAGCTGGCCTTCGTAGTTCTGGTACATCACACCCGCGATATACCCATCCACCATATATTCGTTGGGGTGCAAAATGGATTGCCGAACATATTCTTCGGCGCTTAAGCCGTCCACGCGCATCCCCGCCACGGCGTTCAACCCCAACAGCGATGGCCCTACACCTGCCGCGCTGCTATCCACCACATGGCAGGTCACGCAAGCCGGTGCGCCGTTCGTCCCGTTTCGGAAAATGATCTCGCCAGCCGATTGAGGTGCGGGGGCGCTGTCAGCAGCCAGTTCGTTCACTTTGGTAGCATCACTCCCCACATAAGCGATGCGGAAAACCGTCGTGGTGTTCCATTCCGTCACATATAAAGCGCCGTCTGGCCCAACGGTGACATCAATCGGGTTGTACACGCCAAACTCGGTGCGGAAACGCGCAAAAGGCTGCCATTTGCCCGTATAGCCACCCTTGCCGTCCGGTTGTAAGCTGACGAACACGACCTGCTGCCCGTTGGTTAAACCCAGCGCTTTAGAAAACCCTGCGCCGGTACCAAACTGCGCGAGGAAAATCCCCTGATATTCCGGTGGATATTGGTCAGCCGAATAATAGGTCAGGCCGCTGCTGGCGGACGAGGTGAAAAGCTCCGTTACCGGCGCGGTATATTGATCATTGCTCCCTGCCGTGCCATACACATACGGGAAGCCGTAATTCTTGCCTGCTTGCACAAAGTTGAGTTCTTCGGGCGGCAGGTAGGGCAGCGTTTCATCCGGTTCGTCGGGGCTGTTATCGGCGGTGAACAACTCGCCAGCCGGTGAGAAGGCGAGGTCGTAAGCATTACGGAAGCCAGTCGCGAACACTTCCATCTCGGTTCCGTCAGGGTTCATGCGTAGGATCGACGCTTCGTTTTCCATTTGCAGTGGCCCGTGATCGGTGGTCGAACCCACGCTAACGTAGAGCTTGTCGTCCGGCCCAAAGGCGATACCGTTGTTCGAATGGAAAGTGTGCTGCCACGTCGGTAACCCTTCGGCAATCGGTTGAAGGGTATCCAGCGTGCCGTCATCATCCTCGTCACTTAAGATGCTGATGCGCCCCGCATCCGAGATGTAGGTTTGACCCTCGCGGTAGGTCATACCGACGGCGTGGTTTAGTTGGTCATCGGGGTCTTCGTAGATCATCGAGGCCGTTTCGGCGTAACCGTCCTCGTCGGTATCGGTCATCTCGACGATATGTCCATCCAGCGAAAGTACCTCAAGCGCACCTCGGTCGTTAAAACTCATCACCGTCGGTTGGCTGATAGGCAGGTGGGCATATAGCTTGGCCTCGAAGCCTTCCGGCACGTCGAGAATATCCATTTTCATTTCGGTCATCGTGAAGTGGCGCTCGGTGGCGATGTCACTGATTTCCTGTGCTTCGCCTCCACCCGCGTCCTTTTTCAGAACCGTGACCGTCCACGCGAAATCCCCCGCTTCTTGGAACAGTAGATATTGGGTGAGGTCGAATGAGGAGTCCTGCGTCCACGCGATGCCGTTGTGCGGGTCATCTTCGCGCCACACACGCACATCAAACACCTCGTCATCTGCTAACGGCCGCGACCAATCCCAACCGAGTTTGACGGCAGCGATATTGTCGAAGCGTGCATTATCGTCGGGCGTTTGTAAAACAGGTGCGACCCGCGCGGCTTGATATTCCTGTTCAGCCACAGCGACCGCGACAAGGGCATTCATATCGGGCGTTGGTTCGGCCTCGGTCGAGCAGGCACTTAAGATGAGAAGGGCTATAAGGAAGCGAAGTTTATGCATGGGTTCAGCAACATAAAAAGATAAATTCACACCGATTAGTGGACTGTCGCAGATAAAGTCTAGAATACTAAGTGGAAGTTATGGAGAACTTGTGGAGATTTACGGGAATTTTGATAAACGAGTTGGCGTGTTTTGCTGAGGGATTAATCTTTCAAAAATTAATACTTTCAGTAGATCGAAGTGATATTTTACCGACTTTTTGTAATTATGCCTTTCTGCTTAAGCAGTTCAGCAGTATTACACAGTCTCCAAGTCGAAGGTTCAAACTCAACTTGAAATGAGTTTGACCGCCAGCCCGATCCACAAGATACCAAACAGCGCGTTCATGTAGGGCATCAGGCGTAAGTAAAAGTGCCGGATGTTGGCCTGTGAAAAGACCAGCGCGACCAGTGAATACCACACTGTAGTGGTTCCGATTAGCCCGACTGTGACCAGCACTTTGTCACCCAACGAGGCCGTTAGGGGTACGAAGCCGGTGAATACCGATACGTAATACAGCATCGACGCTGGATTGGAGAGATGCGTGAGCAAGCCGCGCCGGTAGGCTTGAGCGGGTGTTAAATCGGTCAGTTGGAATGGGTCGGTGAGGTCAGCCTGTGGAGCAGCTTTCGCCTCGCGCTGGCGAAATTCACGGTAGGCGGCTTGGAGCATCTTGAAGCCCGCG
>Ga0209460_1000968_pt1 | contig 20061 bp, 17 predicted proteins | sample EBPBio132013_DNA_FD_185868 | JGI IMG/M metagenome (GOLD analysis project Ga0209460, IMG submission 185868) | Wastewater treatment Type I Accumulibacter community from EBPR Bioreactor in Madison, WI, USA - Reactor 2_5/13/2013_ DNA (SPAdes)... | ecosystem: Engineered > Bioreactor > EBPR >... | reverse complement strand
GTTCTGAAACTGAAAATTTATGTCAAAGAAACCGATCTTGGATTTGTAAAAACCGGTGATGACGTTTCAATCAAAGTGGATTCTTTTCCTGATTCATCCTTTACAGGAAAAGTGGCTTATATATCACCTGTGGCTGAATTCACGCCAAAAAATGTGCAGTCAAAAGATGACCGGGTGAAGCTGGTTTATGAAGTCCGGGTTCATATCCAAAATCCGGAAGGAGTCTTAAAACCGGGAATGCCTGCAGATGCTTTGGTGGGGAGATAGGCGTAAGGTTTCAGGCGTAAGGTAAAAGGTTTTTGGCTGTCATTCCCGCGAAGGCGGGAATCCAGTATTTTCCGGTGGGATGGATTCCCGCCTTCGCGGGAATGACAATTCATTTTAAGTTGGGCTATCACAATATTTATCAGGTATAGCGAAGTCTACCATACAAATACTCATAAAAACTCAATGTCAAAACACTTGCTCTCAACATCTGACCTTCACCATGCCTTCGCCGGAATTCAGGCGCTGAACGGAATTTCTTTGTCCGTTAACAAAGGTGAACTTTTCGGGATTATTGGTCCGGATGGGGCAGGAAAATCAACTTTGATCAGATCTATTCTGGGTATCATTGAACCTGATCAGGGAGATATTCGGCTCTTCGGTGAAGACCGCCGGAAAAACCGGAATCTGGTGAAAACCCGGGCCGGCTATTTAAGTCAGCAATTTTCTCTTTATGAAGATCTGACTGTCAATGAAAATATTGAGTTTTTTGCGCGGATTCACGGGGTTGAAAACTTCGATGAACGGCGGATTGAACTTCTTGAATTTACCCGGATGACGGCTTTTGGTGACCGGCTCGCCGGCAAACTCTCAGGCGGGATGAAACAGAAACTGGCCCTGGCTTGCACGCTCATCCATAAACCGGAAATTCTTTTTCTCGATGAACCTACGACCGGAGTTGATCCGCTTTCACGCCGTGATTTCTGGAAAATCCTGTTCGACCTGCTCAAAACCGGACTGACCATAATCGTAGCAACACCCTACATGGATGAAGCCGAACGGTGTCACCGGATTGCACTGATCCACAAAGGAAAACTGATTGCAGTTGCAACCCCTGAAGATCTTAAAAATGAACTGGGATTTAAGGTTCTGGAAATCGTAGCATCCGATCCGAGAAAACTGCTGAAAGTCATGAAATCAACATTCAGTGAAATTGATATGCACCTCGTAGGTGAACGGGTTCACATTCTGTTTAATCCGGCTCAAACCAATCCGGAGGTTTTTATCAGTTCCATTTCAGGCAAAAATGAAATCACATCATGGCGGGTAACTGAACCGTCAATGGAAACGGTCTTTATTCAGAGAATCGGTCAGGGGTAGGTGGGAAGCTGTTAGCTGTTGGCTGTTAGCTATTGAGTATTCAGTCCCCCTTTGAAGGGGGTGTCCGGCTACTGCCGGAGGGGGATGTTGGAAATGCCAGTCGTGGGGCGTAGGAAATAGAGTATTATCTTCTGTCACCCTGAGTGATTTTTTCGAAGAAAAAATAGTATCGAAGGGCGACTGATATTAAAAAGTCTATACGAAACTCTATTTTGTCTGGTATTTGAAATGTGCCATGCGTGTCGTTCTTCGATAAACCAAAACAGCTCTGCTGTTTTGGCACTCAGAATGACACTCCCAATAGTCACGAAAATACGGTCATCCCGGGTCCCGCCCGGAATGACAACTATCAAAACTCAAAAAATATTATTTATTTATCGTTCAGGATCACTAAAATGAAAACTACCGTTTTTCTATTTTTAACTGTCATTCCCTTGACAGTTTTGGGTCAAAACAAACTGACACTTGAGGATGCCATTCAGAAAGCTTTGGGTTCTTACGAATCCATTGGCATTGAATCTGCAAAATCGCAATCGGCACAGCTAACTGCAGAAAATGCGTTTGATAACCGGCTGCCAACCTTGAAGGCGACCGCCCGTGTTTCGAAGTTATCTGAAGTTGATCCCTTTGCACTTTCAATACAACTTCCACCTCCGGCATCCATTGCAATAAATAAAACAATAAGTCCTTCAATCACAGAAGCTTATGCGCTAAAACTCACCGCAACGCAACCCCTTTTTACCGGATTCAAACTCACAGGTATTCAGGAATCAGCAGAACAACTTTCATTGGCATCCCAATCTGATCTGAAGGCAAAACGGGCTGAACTGACGGTTCTCGTGGTTACAACTTATCTGAATTCGCTTGCAGCAAGAGAGATTTTATCCCTGCTGAAATCCACCGAAAAAGCATTGACTGAACGGCAGAAAGATTCTGAAGCTTTGCTCAAAAACGGACTGATCACCGAATCAGATCTGCTGAAGGTGAAAGTCAAACTGACCGAAACTCAGGCAAACCGGATTCAGGCTGAACACAACGTCAAAATCACCGCTTTGAATCTGTCACAGTTAACCGGAGAATCCGTTGCTGAATTCACCCAACTTGTGTCCCCTGAACCGGAACCAGCATTGCCAAGTTCAGGTGAACGGCCGGAACTTCAGGCAGCAGGATTCCGGGTTCTTGCCGCAGAAAGCATGACCAACGTTAGCCGGTCAGACTGGTACCCTTCCCTTTTTCTGCAGGCAAACTGGGATTACGCCAATCCGAATTCCCGCATTTTTCCGCAGGAAGCAAAATTTAAATCCACCTGGGATGTGAATCTGGTGATGAGTGTTGATCTCTGGACCTGGGGAACCCGCTGGCGGAATTCTGAAATGTCTGAGCTGCAGCTTCAGCAGGCAAAACTGGCCAAATCCCAAATCGAAAAGGTTGTATCTCTCGAAGAACAATCGGTTCTTGCCAGTCTGGATAAAGCGAAAGCAATGACTTCAGTTTCTCAGCTTCAGGTTGAACAAACATCAAAAAATTTATCCCTGACAGAGAATCAATACCGGAACGGACTCATTTCAGCAACTGATCTTCTGGATGCCCAGACTCAGGAACTTTCCGCACGGGTTCAGCAGATTCAAAACCGGCTGGACCTGATCACCAACCAATGGAAACTGAAAAAAGCCCGGGGAGTTCTGCCGTGACCAACGGATTTTCCATTGACATCAAAAATCTGACAAAAAAATTCGGTGCTTTTACGGCGGTGGATGATGTGTCCTTTTCCGTCAAAAAAGGAGAAATCTTCGGGTTTTTGGGTCCGAACGGATCCGGGAAATCAACCACCATCCGGATGCTGTGCGGACTTATGTCACCCACGTCAGGAACGGCTGAAGTTGCCGGGTTCGATATCAACCAAAATCCGGAGCAGGTGAAAACGAAAATCGGGTACATGAGTCAACGGTTCAGTTTGTACAACGACATTACCGTGAGTCAGAATATTGATTTCTGGGGAACCCTGTACAAAGTAAGTGCTTCAGACATGAAAGAAAGAAAAGAAACCCTGATTGCAGACCTGAATCTCGAAGACTGGAAAAACCGGCTGACCCAAACCCTTCCGGGCGGAATCAAGCAACGGCTTGCTCTGGGTTGTGCCATGCTTCACCAGCCTGAAATTATTTTCCTTGATGAACCTACCGGTGGTGTTGATCCGGTTTCCAGACGGAATTTCTGGTCAGTTATCGATCAGCTTTCTGCTTCCGGAACCACGGTTTTTGTGACGACTCACTTTCTCGATGAAGCCGAATATTGCCAGAATGTGGGCATGATTTACAACGCAAAACTCATTGCACTGGGCAGCCCGACAGCCCTAAGGGAAAATACGTTTAAAGAAACCAGTATTGAGCTGGACGTTTCAAACCCGATGGAAGCTGTGAGCATCATTCCGGATCACCCTGATGTGGCAGAATCTTCCATTTTCGGCAATCTGGTTCATGCCATTCTGAAGCCGGGCATCAGCTGGTCGCCCGATGTTGAAACTTCATTCCGCACGTTTCTTGAAAACCGCCACCTGGTTTTGAAATCGGCTGAACCGGTCGTTCCAAGCCTCGAAGATGTTTTTATCCACCTGATCGATCAGATCTCAAAAGGAAAAGCTTAATGAAAGAAATTCGTGAAGATATTCAGATTCTGGCTCCGGCAGGCGTTGTCTGGTCCATTTTAATGGATTTTGAAAAGTACCCTGAGTGGAATCCGTTTATTCTTTCCATTTCCGGCAAAAAAGAAAAAGGTGCCAAACTGAAGGTAAAACTTCAGCCGCCGGGTCAGCGGGGAATGACTTTCCGACCAACGGTCATTGAACTGGAAACGGGAAAACATTTTGCGTGGCTCGGGAAAGTTTTGTTTCACGGACTTTTCGACGGTGAACATCATTTCAAACTGATCGAAAAAGATGAGCATACCACATTACTGCGCCATTATGAATATTTTTCGGGAATTCTGGTTGCTCCGCTCATGAAAAACCTGATGGGACCTACCCGGGAAGGATTTGCAGCCATGAACCTTGCTTTAAAACAAAGAGCAGAACAAATCAAATGAAATCACTGAATTTTGGGCGGATGAAAGTCGTTGCCCTGAAGGAATTCCGCCAGATCGGCCGTGACCGCCGGAGTCTGGGAATCTACATTTTCCTGCCCATTTTTATGCTGCTGATGTTTGGTTACGCCCTTACCTATGACGTCAAAGAAGTACGTCTTGGCATTCTTGATCAGAGCAGAACGGCTGATTCCCGTGAATTCATCAGCAAATTTACCGAGACTGAATTTTTTGCCTACGGAATGACGGTTGACCGTTATGGCGATGCTGATTATTTGCTGGATAAACGCATTGTGGTTGCAATTCTGGTCATCCCGCCTGATTTCAGCCGCAAGATTCTTGCCGGTTCGGAAAGCCAGGTTCAGATTCTGGTGGATGGAAGTAACGCAAACGAAGCCACCCAGGTTCAGAGTTATTTTTCACTGATTACCAGTCAGTTCAATCAAAAATTCAGGATGGATTTTCTTGCCCGGAACGGACAAAATCAATATTTGCCGATGGATATCCGTCCCAGAATCTGGTACAATCCGGAACTGAGAAGTTCACGCTATCTGGTTCCCGGGCTGATTGTTTACATCATGATGCTGCTTGCCGTCATTTCAACGGCGGTTTCCATCGTCAGGGAAAAAGAACGGCGGACACTTGAACAACTCATGATTTCCCCAATCAAACCGGCTGAACTGATTCTGGGAAAAACAATTCCCTATCTCATCATTTCCCTGATTGCCGCTTACGGAATTCTGACTGCCGCCTGGTTCCTTTTTGGTGCAACGGTAGCCGGCAGTCACCTGTATTTATTCCTGATTGTGCTTCTGTTCCTGATTGGTGCGCTCGGGCTCGGACTTCTCATTTCTACGATTGCACCCAATCAATCGGTTGCGTTTATGATTGCAGCGTTTGTCTCGGTTCTTCCGACGATTTTGCTTTCCGGTTTTATTTTCCCCATTGAATCGATGCATCCGTTTTTGCAAGCCGTTTCTCTCGTCATTCCGGGACGGTATTTTCTTGAAGCCTTAAGATTTATCATCATCAAAGGCGCCGGTCCTGAAGCCTGGTGGCCCGATCTGGTTGGACTCATCGTCTTTGTCACTATCGTACTTGGAATCACAAGAACAAAACTGAATCAGTTAATCAGATGAGAATGAAACAGGACAAACTGTATATATTGAAAATTACGCTTTTGCCTTTTAGCTAGGCAAAGTTGTCATCCCGGACTTGATCCGGGATCCATGCCTTTTATACTGGATTCCCGCCTTCGTGGGAATGACAAAAAATGTGTTTATTGCTATTCTGAAATGGGTGTCATTCCCGCGAAGGCGGGAATCCATGCCTTTATTATTCATTTTTCCTTTTACTTAAAACAAAAACCTTATGCAAACCCTGCTCGCTATGATCCGGAAAGAGTTTCTTCAACTGAAGGAAGACAAACGCCTGCTGGCGATTTCTCTGGTTGCCCCAGTTATCATGGTGACCCTTTTTTCCTATGCCGCCAATATTGACGTCAACAATATCAAAGTGGCGTTTGTCGATCCTGATAACTCTTCAATTACCCGTGAAATCCGTGATAAATTCAGTCAGTCGGGATATTTCACGGTGACCGAAGTCGGGAAAGATGCCCGGGAAGCTGATTACTGGCTCGATGCCGGCAAAGCACGGGTTGTCGTCGTTTTTCCTGAGGATTTCTCTGCAAAAATCCAGCAACGGATTTCTGCTCCGGTTCAGCTTTTAATCGATGGTGCTGACGGAAATACAGCCAGTATTGCAACTGCCTATTCGATGGGAATTCTGAATACTTACAATCAGCAGATCATCACCGAAATCATGAATACCCTCCCCGTCAAACCGAAATTGGCTTCTGTTTCTGCTGAAACCCGTATCTGGTACAATCCTGATCTGAAAACCATGAATTTCATGGTTCCCGGAATCCTGTGTCTGGTTTTACTGATTTCGACGATGATCACCACGTCCATGTCGATTGTAAAAGAAAAGGAACTTGGAACCCTTGAACAACTGATCGTGACGCCAATTAAACCCTGGCAGATCATCGGCGGGAAACTGCTTCCCTTTTCCATTACTGCCACGATTGTGGTCATTTTGCTTCTTGGCGTCAATTCAGTTCTGATGGAAGTTCCGCTCAGGGGAAATGTCTTTGCTCTTATTTTTCTGATTTACATTTATCTGATCACCACACTCGGACTCGGTCTTTTTATTTCAACGGTTTCAAACACCCAGCAACAAGCTGCTTTAACCGCCATTTTCATGATTATGCCGCCGATGATTTTCTTTTCCGGTTTCATTTTCCCGGTTGAAAATATGCAGATGATTATTCAATGGATTTCAGTGATTATCCCGTTGAAATATATGCTGGTCATGGTTCGAGGCATTTTCCTGAAAGGAATCGGACTGGAACTGATGTGGCAGGAAGCCCTGATCCTCTTCGGATTTTCAGTGCTGATTTTATGGGGCGCAATTATGAGATTCAGTAAAAAACTGGAGTAAACCTTCACCGTCTCAAATTATAATAAAAATCCGGACCCGTGATTTCTTTTTTCAAAATATGTATCTTTTTGAAAACTTTAATCTGGCAAAGGAATTAAAACCTGATTCCAATCAATACACCCGGAATAAAAACCTGGCTGGGTATTTCACTTTTCCTGCTGCCGGGAATGGAATTTGCTTTCGGGCAATCCAATTCTGCAGTCCCAAGGTTGCCAGACTCCCTTGTCAACCGCCCTGACAGTATTCTCATTTCATCCTACCTTTCCATTGGTCAGAAGTATGCAGACTCAAGCAATACACAGGCCTTATTTTACCTGAATACCGGACTTGAACTTTCGAAAAAGAACAAAAGCGATTTCAAAACGGCTGAATATTATTCAAGTATTGCCGGAATCCATTCCCGCTGGGGTGATTACACCGTAGCTCTTGAAAATTTTATAAAAGCCTATGAACTCTTTGACAGTCTGGGTGCTGAACGTCAGATTGCCAGAACATTGCTCAGAATCGGCAATCTTTTCTGGTTTCAAAAGGATTTTAAAAATGCAATTTCTTACTATGAACGATCAAAATCGATCAGCGACAAAATTGGTGATGCGGTTGTCTCCAATTACGCATTCGGGAACATCGGGCTCTGTTTTAATCAGTTGGGAGAGTTCGACAAAGCTCTTGAAATCCATCGTGCAAAATTAAAGAAATCAATTGAGCTGAAAGACACCGTTGGGATTGCAATAGATTATCTGAACATTGCCTCTGACCTGATGGGTTTAAAACAATATCAGCAGGCCCTTACCTTTTTTAAAAAAGCAGAAATACTTTCGGACAAACATCTTGCCCGGGATGCTGTCACGCAGCTTTATTCCGATATGGCCAATTTGTATTTCAATATTGGTGAATTTAAAAATGCTGATTTTTACATTTCGAAAAGTCTTGCATATGCACGGAAATACAAGTTCCCGGTTATTCAGGCAGATGCCCTCTTTCTAAAATCAAAAATTGATTCTGCATTCGGAAATTTCAGAAGTGCATTTCTTGCACTTGCAGAAAACCGGGTGATCAGAGACAGTATCAGTACTGCCGAAATAAAAAAGCAAACCAGTATCATTGAAAAACAATTCGACCTTAAAATGTCGAAAAGAGAACAGGAATTACTCAAACAGGAAAATAAGATTCAGAAAGAATTGCTCGAAAAAAGTGAAAACCTGAATGTTTTGATTACCCTGATCGGTATCATTCTGCTTTTCCTGATCATTGCAGTTTTTCTGGCCTACCGGTTTAAACAGAAAGCCCATCTTCAGTCGGTCGAACAGAACACCCTTTTAAATAAGACCAATGTTAAACTGCAGGAACTGAATGCAACCAAAGACAAGTTCTTTTCAATCATTGCCCATGACATCAGAAACCCGTTAACCCCGGCTCTGGGTTTTTCTGATCTTTTATTCAATCAGTATGATCTCCTGGACGACGAAACCCGAAAAAAGCACGCAAAACGGATTTTTCTTGCCATCTCTGATCTCCACAAATTGCTTGAGAATCTGTTGCAATGGAGCCGGGCACAAACGGGGGCACTGGCCTATTCACCCAAACCTATACGGCTGACAAAAGAGATCGAAACGGTTCTGGGACTTTACAGATCAACGGCCGATGAGAAAACTATTTCATTAATCAATGAAACCGATCAGGATCTTGTTGTCTGGGCGGATGGTGATTTACTTTCCGGAATTCTAAGAAATCTGGTTAATAACGCCATCAAATTCACAGGTGAACAAGGAAGTGTGAAAATTCAGACGGAGTCCATCAATCCGGACATGTTAAAAATCAAAGTTGTAGATAATGGCGTGGGAATCAGTCTCGAAAATCAGTATAAAATTTTCAGGTTGGATCAGACGGTTTCGCAGAAAGGTACATCTGGCGAAAATGGAACGGGACTCGGGTTGATTCTATGCAAGGAATTTGCTGAGAAAAACAGAGGCGAAATCGGATTTTTCAGTGAGGAAGGAAAAGGAACAACCTTCTGGTTTACAGTTCCTTTTGCCCATTTTGGAATCAGTGAAAGTGTTTGAACACCTGGTTTTCGGTGTTTCACCTCAAAGGTAAAAAAGCTTTTGAGAAAAAGTCATTGGATGAGTTTTAAAGAAACTCATCCAACAGTTCATTCTTTTAAAGTCAGTTACTTCGTCTTTTTCACCACACTCATTGCAGTGGCAATCAGGGAAGAAATATCACCGAAGTTTGCCGGCAGAATCAAAGTTGTACTTTCTTTGGCAAGCTTTCCGTATTGTTCAACGAGTTTTTCTGCAACCCGAAGCTGAACCGCTTCCATTCCGCCTTCTGATTCCACGGCTTTTGCAACCGCTTTAATTCCGTCTGCAGTAGCATTTGCAATGGCTCTGATGGCTTCCGCCTGGCCGGTTGCTTCATTGATTTGTTTCTGACTGACGGCCTCCGACTCGAGAACAACTTTTTGTTTTTGTCCTTCTGCCACATTGATCGCCGATTGTTTTTCACCTTCCGACTGAAGGATAATCGCACGTTTTTCACGCTCAGCCTGCATCTGTTTTTCCATGGCACGCAAAACGGTTTCGGGCGGAATGATATTCTTGATTTCGTATCTCAGAATTTTCACACCCCAGGTCCGGGAAGCATCGTTGATGGATCCAACAATAGCCGAATTGATGACGGTTCTTTCCTCAAAAGTTTTATCCAGATCAATTTTTCCGATTTCACTTCTCATCGTCGTCTGAGCGAGCTGAATAATCGAAAACATGTAGTTGCTGATGCCGTACGAAGCCATCTGCGGATCAAAAACCTGAATAAAAATGACGCCGTCAACGCCAACCTGAACATTGTCTCGGGTGATACAGATCTGTTCAGGAATATCAATGGTTTGCTCTTTCAGCGTATGCCGGTAAGCAACCCGGTCAATAAACGGAACAATGTAGCTCACACCGGCCTGAAGGGTTACATAAAACTTCCCAAGCCGTTCAATGATAAATGCACTTTGCTGCGGTACAACACGAACGCCGGAGATAATGATCAGTACGACCAATCCGGTGAAAATGAGAAAAAAAGTAGACATAATCGGTAATCCTTTTTACTTATAGAACGGGTTTCACTTTAACTCTGATGCCTTCAATTGCAAAAATTTCAACTTTGCTGCCTTCAGGAATGGATTCTGTGTGATCAGAAAACGCAATCCATTCAGAACCCCGGTAAGCAATCACACCTTCACCATCAACCGGAATTTCTTTTAAAACTGTTACTTTTTCACCCACATATTCAGGAACCCGGTCATTGGTTCCGGCGAACATTTTTTTCGCTGTTTTTCTGAATAAAAAGACAGCTAAAAGTGAAGTTACCGAAAACACGCCTAGCTGACTGCTGATTTCCGGTGTCAATCCGGTCCAGGTGGTCACTGCAGTGAGAATTGCACCGATGCCAAAAAAGGATAAAATAAAGGTGAAGGTTACCAGCTCAAGGGCAAGCAGCACGATTCCCAGAATAGCCCAGATCAGTTCGGGGGAAAAGGTAAATCCATCCATATCTTAAAGCTCCGTTCTTGAATGAGTTAATTTCCCGGTCGTTCAGGTAGTCTGAACGGTAATTCATTGAAGTAAATTAACGTAAATCAGAGACTTATCCAAATGACATTCTTGTCTTTTTCGGATTAGGAATTCGGACACAGGATTAAAAGGAAATTCCCCAATTCCCTTTTTATTTGTCTGGTTTTTATGAATTTGGGGATTACATTCCCTGAATTCGGTTATTTTTGGGGATCATATTCTCCAATTTAATAATTCCACAAAGTTCCACAGTTCATAAAAAATTACCTTCCGCAACCCACCTTCCTGAATGGCGTAAAGTCTGCTTTCCCCAACATGAAAGGACGTTTATGAAACCCGCAATCCGAGTTATTCTTTTCACCTTTTCAAGCCTTGTGTTTTCCTCCTGTGACTCCTGGATTCAACATCCCGAAGTTGAAATTTCTTCCCAATCCGGGGTTGTCAAAGAGTATTCAGTATACAGACAATCTGTTACTGTTACCAATACCAGTAACGCTTACACGGCTTATAACATTTCTATTGATGCTGAAATGAAATCGGGCTCAATGATTATTGCACAGGGTGGTGCTTCTATAGGGACTCTTGAACCTGGAGAAAGCATGATGGTTGACGTCATCATGACATCCAGAGGTTCAGGGCAAAGTCAGGGAAGTACAAAACTGATTTTATACTGGACGGATGAACATGACCGGCAATGGTCCAAGAAGTATTGAGTGATAAAAAAAGGGGCTCATTTGCCCCATTTTTATATTTTATCGCATTTTAGTTCCCCTCCTTTCGTAAAGGAGGGGAAATCCCGAAAGCGTTCGGGATGGGGTGGTTTTTCTGAATCTGGCTTTGGAAAACAGCCAAACCACCCCGGCTTCGCCACCCCCCGAAAGCGTTCGGGGCAGGCTCTCCTTTGCAAAAGGAGGGGAACCATTTACTAAACCGGTAAACGTTTACTTTTGATTTATAGTTAAAAACAGGGCACTTTCCCGAGTCTCGGGACTCAGTGTCCTGTTTTTATAACTTATAACTTACCACCCCGAAAGCATTCGGGATCTTCGCTTCGCTCGACTTGTAACTATTCCCTCTTTCCCGCCATTTCCTTTTTCTTCATTTCCGGATGATCCACCCGGTACATGAATCTTGAAAGAACATCTGCAAGATCAGATTTACCAATTTCAGCGAGGTCGTAGGTCACCCGCACGGAAGGTTTTTTGATCTTCAGAATTCTGCGGAGGTCAATCGGCGTTCCGATAATCACAGCATCACAATCGGTGGCATTGATCGTAGTTTCCAGATCTTTTATCTGCAGATCGCCATAGCCCATTGCGGGAAGTACAGTTCCGATATTCGGATATTTTTTAAACGTCTCAGTAATTTCACCAACGGTATAAGGTCTCGGATCAATGATTTCTGATGCTCCGAATTTCATGGCAGCAATCACACCGGCGCCATATTTCATTTCACCGTGAGTGAGAGTCGGACCGTCTTCAACCACCAAAACCCGTTTTCCACGGATGACTTCTGCATCTTCAATCGAAACCGGGGATGCAGCATCAATTATAACTGCATTTGCATTTACCGATCTGATATTCAGGCGAAGCTGTTCAATATTTTTATAATCAGCAGAATCGATCTTGTTGATGATCACGACATCTGCCAGTCTCAGATTGGTTTCACCCGGATAGTAAGCAAGTTCATTCCCCGTCCGGTGCGGATCAGTGACGACAATGTGCAGATCAGGTTTGTAAAACGGCAGGTCATTATTTCCGCCATCCCACAAAATGATATCAGCTTCCTTTTCAGCTTCACGAACGATGGCTTCATAATCAACACCCGAATAAATAATGGTTCCTGATGTGATATGAGGTTCGTATTCTTCCCGTTCTTCAATCGTGCATTCATGCTTATCGAGGTCAGAAAGTTGGGCAAACCGCTGAACTTTTTGCTTGTTCAGGTCGCCGTAAGGCATTGGGTGACGGATGGCCACCACTTTTTTTCCCATTTTCTGAAGAATTTGGCTCACTTTTCTTGTGGTCTGACTTTTTCCGCAACCGGTTCTGACTGCACAAACCGAAACGACTGGTTTTGTACTTTTGATCATGGTCGGATGCCCGCCGATCAGCTTAAAATCAACACCGGCAGCGTTTACACGGGATGCCCGTGACATTACATAGCCGTAATTCACATCACTATAAGAGAAAACAACTTCATCAGGGTGATATTTTGAAATCAGATCTTCCAGCTGAGATTCAGGAAAAATCGGAATTCCGGCAGGATAGAGGTATCCGGCCAGTTCTTTCGGGTATTTCCGGTCATCGATATTGGGAATCTGGGTAGCAGTAAAAGCTACAACTTCATAATCGGGATTGTTGCGGAAGATCGTGTTGAAGTTATGGAAGTCACGGCCGGCGGCTCCCATAATCAGTACTTTACGGCGTGTCATAGTATCCTCAGTTTGGTTTGTCCGTCTCAGGAAAGGGTCAGTTTCCTGTTTTTCTTTTGGTCTGAGGAAAGATAGGGAAAGTCCCGTTCATCCGGGAGAAGGGAACTTTCTTCTAATGGAGATTTAATTACTTCGGATTACACGGGTTTTGCATGGGATCAAACCTGTGAATTCCGTGTAATTTTGGGAAGATTCAGAAGTCCGTACAAAATCGGATTTGCCTGATTGGAAAGTCTGATCAGGGTTTCACATTCCAGTGAAGAAAGGATTGTATTTCTGAATCCCCAGAAAAATCCGTTCATCTCATTGGTTCGGGTTCCCAAACCAGAACCCACAAAGTAACTGGTCTTTTCATATTTGAAAAAGGGAAGCAGCACTTCACTAACCAAAGAATATTCATTCGCCCAGTTTTTTATCTGCGGATTCGGATTTCTGAGAAGGTCATTGCTGAAAACTTCACTTTTCATGGTGACGAGCCGGTGAAGATTTGAAGAGTTTTCACGGTTAACCAGCTTTAAATCATTTAAAAACGGAATATCCCCTTTTTCTTTTACCAAAACATAATTGAACTGATTGGTTTGCATAAAAAAACCAATTGATGAGAAATCAAAAATTTCATTCAATCCGCCCATATAGTTTTCAATGGCAGTTTCATGATTGAGCGCAAGTGAATCTTTTGCCAGGAGAGTTGTTAATTTATGTTTTTTTCTGGCAAGAAATTCATCCGGGTCTGATTCGCTGAAGCGGGATGAATCAAGTATGGCAAAAGTTTGAACCAATTGGAGTAATTCCTGTTCTGCAAAGGGTTTTTTCAAAAACCCAACTGCACCCTGGTGAAAGGCAAATTTTGCTTTTTCTTCATTCGCATCACTGGTTACGACGACGACGGGAATGGTATTGAGTTTTTTGTCCTTTTTAAGCATGGTTAAAAACGAGAGTCCGTCTATGCCGTTCATGTGAATATCGGTAATAATCAGGCTGATTTCTTCAGATTTAAGCTTATCAATACCCTCCTGAACACTAAAGGCATGAACAAGCGGCAGTTCAATTGATTGAATCATTTTTGTAACCAGAATATGTGACATCTGGTCATCATCAATAAATAGAATTTTCATTTACGGCTTTCGATTAATTTAAAAGGTTGCAGGGAAATGAAATCTCACCAACCCGCAGTTTTTTGGTATTTAATATCAATTTAGAGCCAAAATGCGTGCCAAAGCCAAAAATATCATTTCCAACCAAATGATCAGTTTTTTGCCCTTCGGCAATTACGAAAGGTAATTACATCGGGAAAATTAACCGAAGGAAGGGGGTAGCAAATCGGTTTAAAAATATTGAATTCAATATGAATACTAATACTAATGACGAAATTCAAATTTGGGAATATCAACTATTGAATAGAGTCGACAGGAAGCCTAAACAAGATATTAGCGTAACTCACCATAATACTGAATAAATAATCAGTCTTTTAGTTGATTTAATTTGCTTTTTCCGTTGAAGACTATCTATTTTAGTAACCATTGTATAAGGTTGGATAATATGGTTACAAAAGAGTATTTAACACTTGATGAAACATCTAAACTCATTGGTAAAAGCAAGGAAACACTTAGAAGATGGGATAGAGAAGGAACTTTTAGTGCAGTTCGTGAACCAGTTAGCAATTATAGGGTTTATAAAAAAGAGGATGTTGAAAACCTTTTTTTCAATTTTATTGAACCTGTACCAAATGAACCCGATATAAACTTTGTTGAACCGTTAAAAGATTACTCAGTCTTAGAACTTTTTGCAGGAGCGGGGGGATTAGCGGTTGGATTAGAAAAATCAGGATTGAAATGTGTTGCACTTAATGAAATTGATAAATGGGCATGTAAAACCTTAAGGGCAAACCGTCCAAAATGGGAGGTTCTTGAAGGGGACATTAAATCCTTTGATTTTTCAACCTATTCCAATACGATTGATGTTGTTACTGGTGGATTTCCTTGTCAGGCGTTTAGTTATGCAGGAAAAAAACTTGGATTAAACGATGCTAGAGGAACTTTATTTTATGAGTTTGCAAGGGTTGTAAAGGAAGTAAATCCTTTGATTTGTATTGGAGAAAACGTTCGGGGGTTATTAAGTCATGATAATGGTAGAACGTTACAAGGTATGATTTCAATTCTTGATGAAATTGGTTATAAAGTTGAACCCATTCAGATCCTTAAAGCGGTAAACTTTAAAGTTCCGCAAAAAAGGGAAAGAATTATTTTGGTTGGAATAAGAAAAGATATAAATCTTAACTTTGAATACCCTAAACCCTATAAGAGAATTTATACGCTTTCGGATGCCCTGAAAAAGGGAGAATTATTTAATACTGATGTTCCACCTTCATCTGGTGTGACCTATCCAAAAAGGAAAAAAGAAATCTTAGATTTAGTGCCCCCAAAGGGCTACTGGCGGGATTTGCCAATTCATATCCAAAAGGAATTTATGGGACAAAGTTTTTATTTGGGAGGTGGAAAAACAGGAATGGGAAGACGAATTGGTTGGGATGAACCCTGTTTAACTTTAACTTGTAGCCCGGCACAAAAGCAAACTGAAAGATGCCATCCTGATGAAACACGACCGTTTACTGTTCGCGAATATGCAAGAATTCAAACTTTTCCTGACGATTGGGTTTTCTCGGGTTCCACTGCACAGCAATACAAACAGATCGGGAATGCTGTGCCAGTAAATCTGGGCAAGGAGATAGGATATTCCATTATAAAATTTCTAAATGCGTATACCACTTCAATCAAAATTGAATAGTAATGAAGCTTTTATTTCTTTTACAAGGTTATTAAACCCAATTTCAAAAAAACCATTGGTTTCAAGTGAATTTATACAGGCATGCAGATCGGTTACCAGGTGGTTATAAAAATCCGGATATCCTGTAATCCTAAACCAGAATTCACTTCCTGCATAGACCGGATGAATTTTATCAATTTCCCGGTAGTGCATACTTAATTCTGAAGTTTCTCCGTAGAGCACCCCAACAATAAAATCCGAATTACTGATTCCCTTCATTGCACTATTCGTTCTTGCAAGATTTATAGTATCTGTAAACTTTTTAATCAGTGGCTTAACATCTTCTGAATTAATTGTATTGGGTCCCGCCTTCAATTGGCACCATTTTTTTCTGCCATCAAACCGATCAGTAAACTCAATATCCATTCCCTTAATGAGAGAACCTTCTGCTATTTTAAGTTCAACAAACATTTTTTGGATTTGGGTACCAAATGAAGTATTTATTGAGGTTCCCAGCACTCTTGGGTAATAAAGAGCCTTTGCTACTCCTTCCGGGGTATATTTATCATCAAGTATCTTTGATAAATACTTCACAACGATGGGATTAATATTATAACTTTTCAGATTGGAATGACTCTTTAATGTTGAATTAATGTGGTTTTTAAAAATATTCTTTTCAAAATATTCAACAATACACTTTAAGAGTTCAGCTTCTGACATAGTAAATATTTTGATTAAATGGGGTTCAAATCTGAATGGTTAGTACAATGGGTGTGACAATAAGTATGATTATCTGCAATACCACCACTCATCCTTAGCAGAAAAAAACACAGGTTGTTTCGAAACCAGAAACAACCTGTAGAAAAGATCAGAAACCTTCTACTGCCTTATCAACTGTTGGTGCAGTTTCAAAAAGGTTCATCAGTTTGGTGACCACAAGAAGACTTTCAATTTTTTCGGATACGCCTGCAAGACGGATTTTCCCGTTATGTGTACTCAATGTCGAAAAACAAGCCATCAAGGTTCCAATTCCTGAAGAATTCATCCACTTCACATCACTGAGATCAACAACAATTTTCACAATTTTCTTTTCTGCAAGAGCTTTCACAGAATCATGCAGTTGTGCGGTTTCAAGTCCGCCCATCATATTACCCGAAACGGTTAGGATGGCTACTTCGCCTTTAATTGTTTCTTTTACTTTCATAATTGTCTCCAGAGAATACTGATTTAGAACGGAATAGATTGAAGTTAATCATTTTTTGCGGAAAAATTAAACCCTTTTTTTCAGGAAATAACTTTTAATCTCTTCCATTTTCAAGTTGAATTTACCCGGCACCTTTCCTACCTTCAATTTTTAATGTGATGGGAACCACAAAAATGAATATTCTTGGTGTTGACGTCGGTGGATCCGGCATAAAAGGCGCAATTGTAAATACCACAACTGGCGAACTGATTACCGACCGGCACCGGATTCCAACACCAGACCCATCAACCCCACAAGCGGTTGCAGACGGAATTCACCAGCTTGCCAAATCTTTCGATTACCACGGCCCTATTGGCGTCGGATTCCCTTCCGTCATTCATAACGGAATTGCAAAAACAGCTTCCAATATTCATAAATCCTGGATTTCGACCAATGCCCGTGACTTGTTTTCAAAAATGACAGGGGCTCAGGTAACCGTACTAAATGACGCAGATGCCGCCGGTTTGGCTGAAATGACCTTCGGAAGCGGAAAAGATCATAAAGGAACGGTCCTTCTGGTCACGATCGGAACCGGAATTGGTACTGTTTTATTTGTAAACGGAAATATGGTTCCGAACCTTGAAATGGGACATATCTTTCTTCATAACGGACTTGCAGGCGAAAAATATGCTTCAGATGCCGTAAGAAAAGCAAAAGATTTAAACTGGAATGCCTGGGCCAAACGATTAAATACCTACCTGATAACCATGGAAGATTTAACCTGGCCTGATCTGATTATCATCGGTGGCGGGGTGAGTAAAAAGCAGGAGAAGTTCTTTCCGGAACTGAAACTCAGAACTCCGTTTGTCGCCGCTCATTTCAGAAATGAAGCCGGCATTATCGGTGCAGCAATGGCAGCAAGACAGAGTTTTGGGAAAAAATAGGAATCAGTGGTAAGTTACAAGTTATAAGTGGTAAGAATTTAATTAAAAAGTCCCCCTTCGAAGGGGGAACGGCGAAGCCGGGGGGATGTATTTTTCTCCAGGTGCAAAGAAGAGCCAGTTAAGCCGGGTTGAAATTCTAATAATTGTAAAACCATCAAAATCCGGGCACTTCGTCCTTCGATACAATTTTTTGCTTCACAAAAAATTACTCAGGATGACACACTAAGTGACCGGATTTTCCTCTCCTTAAAAAGTTGAAAATCCGTCCACTGACGGAGAGGGGAATTTAAAACCCAACAGCAAACCCTTCGATATAAATTTGAATTTTATTCAAATTCACTCAGGGTGACACTATATAATTCACTTACCACTTATAACTTATAACTTTCCACTTATCACCTTCCCCCTCAATTTCTCCAAAACCTTCACCATCCCAAGTGTATCCATCCGGCAGTAAGCTTCAAGATCCGTTTTCATTTTATCCCGTTCTGCAGAAGGCCCCATCCTGATCATGGCATTCCACATGAGCTGAGTTTCAAGTCCCGATTGAACCTGAAGATCGTGGTACGTTAATTCAGGTACTAAAACCGGAAGAATCTGTTTCAGAGACGTCCGGCCATGAAATCCCGGATGGTAATAACATTCCGAAACCACCGCATGCAAATCCCACATCCGCTCAGCAAAGGGCTTTAATTGTTCTGCAAAATCAGGAAACCAGTTCATCTGATCCTGAATAACTTTCTGCTCAAAAAGTTTATTGTAAACGATAATCGTCCCAACCGGACCTACAAATTCAAGCAAAGCTTCAACAAATGGAATCCGGGAATCTGAGTCTTCAGTATGAAGAAACATTTTCTCTTCCAAACGGCCGTCTTCATGTAAAATATGCAGACTGAACTGGTAAGGAATCAGATCAAACGGCTTCGTTCCGGTATATTTTGGATAGGGCGGGCAATCAGCCTCAAAGTCAATAAAATAAAGAGGATAGATCAGCTGATCCAACCAGGAATTTAACTTTCCCTGATCCAGAATTTCTTTATTCTCAAGTGTTGCAGCCAAAATTTCTTTCTGACGTGGATTCAGATGCAGATCAGCCGGAAGCTTTTTCATGTCAAAGCTCTGATGCTCATTCAGCACATCAATCTGGAGTGCACCCAATCCGGGAAGAAAAAACACAGGCAACTCAGGAACCGGTTCCCAGCAATGTTTCATGGCGTAACAATCGAGACACAGGTAACTTTTCCTGACGGAAGGCGGGGTTTGCTGATCAGGAATTGCCCAGAATAAATCCATCCGTCCTTTAACAAAATCCAATCTGCCCATGACCTTATTCGTGAGATCGTGATGCGTAAACAGTGTTTCGGGATCATTCACGGTTGCATCCGGATTGATGGTCAACAACACCACACGGGAAATGTTCACCCCATTTTCCCTGGCAACATAGACCTGAATCGTAAGTTCTTCTGCATACCGGTCATAAAACCGGGTTGCTGCCTTCACCTTGTAAACCGTCCAGCCAGTTTCATTTTTTTCGAGGATATCACAACGAATCCGGTATTTTTCTGAGGTAAAAGTGGCCTCAAATAACGCCGGTGACTTTTTTGAAATCGCATCACGTGTTTGGTCTACTGCCAGATTCCAGTCATCACTGATTCTGATTCCGCCCGGGAATAACTGACGGGCAAAATGATACACATCAGCTTTTTGATAGTTGAACTTCCAGCTGGGTTTACGGTCTTCAGGTTCACGTTCAGTATGGTATCTGAACCAGAGTTTCCGTTCGCAGGCGACTCCGGTCAGATATCTTTTCACAGAAAATTGGGTTTCACTCATTGAGGGAGGATTTTATAGAATTGATTTGGAGGACGGTCTGGCGGTAACCTTCATTGAAAAGTGCATCTACTTTTTTCCGGAAATCAGTCCGGCTGAACTCTTCAAGATTCAGTTCAACAACTGCATCCGCCTCCTGAAGAAAATATTCCGTCCGTTGCCAGGCGGCAATTTCAAAGGCATTTAAGAGCACGTCGATGTAACCTTCCGGTTTCCGGAATTTTGATTTCGGATTAAAACTGACGGCAATGATATAATCTGCACCCATCGGTTTGAGCGGAGAAACGGGGATATTTTCTGTTATCAGCCCATCAACCAGCATCCGCCCATCGAGAATGACCGGAGAAAAAACGCCGGGAATACAAGTCGATGCCATAATGGCATCAGAAACTTTCCCCTTTTTTA
>Ga0209460_1000967_pt1 | contig 20061 bp, 19 predicted proteins | sample EBPBio132013_DNA_FD_185868 | JGI IMG/M metagenome (GOLD analysis project Ga0209460, IMG submission 185868) | Wastewater treatment Type I Accumulibacter community from EBPR Bioreactor in Madison, WI, USA - Reactor 2_5/13/2013_ DNA (SPAdes)... | ecosystem: Engineered > Bioreactor > EBPR >... | reverse complement strand
CATCCAACTGGCGCGGAAGGTTGTACCTGCTTATACCGTGCCGGACGCGATTGGTATCTGCGCTCCCGGCCCACAGGCGTATACCGGCTACATCCGACATGCGAACACGCTGCCGGAATGGGACAACGTGCCACTGGCACAGCGCATCAGTGCGGCGTTCGGGGATGCTCCGACCTTTATGGAAAATGACGCGAACCTCGCGGCGCTGGCAGAGTACCAATTCGGGGCGGCGAAAGGCTGCGATCCGGCGCTGTACCTGACGGTGAGTACAGGGATCGGCGGCGGGGCGGTTATTGGTGGGCAGTTGTTTACGGGGTGGCGCGGCCTCGCGATTGAGCCGGGGCATATCAAGTTCCCTACTGCGGATGGACAGGTTTACAGCCTCGAAGCGCTGGCATCCGGCACGGGCATCGGGCGGCTGGCGCGGGAGAAATTAGCGGCGACGGACACGCCCTCGCGGCTGCGACTGCTGCAAACGGTGGATGGAAAAGCGGTCGGGGAATCGGCAGCGCAGGGCGACCGGCTGGCGCTTGAGGTGGTGTCTGAGGCGGGGCGCTGGCTGGGTTTGGGGCTGGTGGCGATGGTGCATCTGTTTAACCCGCAGGTGATCGTGATCGGCGGGAGTGTGGTCAACCTCGGCGAGTTGATCTTAAATCCCGCGCGGCAAACCTTAGCCGAACTGTTGATTGACCCGCTGTTCAACTACGACAAGTTGATCCAAGTGGCGGCGTTGGGTGATGATGTGTGCCTAACAGGCGCGGCTATCCATGCCCGAAACAAGTCATTTGCCGGAGGATAAACGGTAAGGTGAATAAAGCCCCGTAAACGGGACTCATACAGCATTCAATCGGTTCGTGCAGTTGATGGTTTTCGCTCAGATTATGAATGCCTACCTCTAAAACCCCAATACATCCCGTAGTAACAGGGAGAGACTTCTAGTCGAAGGCTATCAAGCCTTGAAGTCCGTCGATTAAGGCTGGCCCGACCCCGGGTACATCATCCAAATCATCATAACCCCTGAACATGCCGTTGGCCTCGCGGTAGGCGATGATGTCGGCTGCGAGGGTTGGCCCGATGCCGGGGAGCGGGTCGAGTTCTTCGGCAGTGGCGGTGTTGATGTGGATGACGACCCCGCCGTTGGGTGTGGGCAGCGTGACGGTTTGGCCTTTAATGGGGACGTGAATCTGGTCGCCGTCGTGCAGGAAGCTGGCAGGGTTGACCAATGCGAGATCGGCTTCGGCGGTTGTGCCTCCGGCAGCGTCGAGCGCGTCCACAACGCGGCTGCGGTAGGGTAAGGTAATGGTTTGTTCAGGGTTGGCGACCGCACCGGTAACATAGACGGTGATGGGGGCGAAGGTGCTGGTAGGCGCAGGGGTAAAGGTTGGTTCCGGCGGCTTGATGACAAACTCGACCGGCTGAGGACGGCTGCTCAGTAAGACAACTGCGCCAGCCACCAGCGCGACCAACAGGATAGCGAACGCAATCAGTGTGCTGCGGGGCGATGGCTCGGTTGGTGGACTGTCGTACATGAATAGTGCTGTCCGTTATATGGGGTAGTTTAGGCGCTACCCCATATTATAGCCGCGAATTAGGGCTTCCTAGACAGGTTTTCGTTCAGCTTTTTCAGCTCGACCAGCATTTGTTCTTCGGTGGTCGGGCCGGCGGGCGGTGGAGGAGGGGGCGCAGGCATCATGCGGTTGACTGCGCGAACAATCAGGAACAGAACAAAGCCGATAATCAGGAAGTTGATAATGGCTTGGACGAAGTTACCGGTACCGAAAACCGCCGGGCCGATAGAGGTGGTTTGACCGGCGAGGTTTACGCCGCCCGTGAGCAGCCCGATGATTGGGCCGATGATGTCCTCGACCAATGAGGTGACGATGCCACTAAAGGCCGCGCCGATGATGACACCGACAGCAAGGTCGATGACATTCCCGCGCATTAGGAACTTCTGGAATTCTTTAATCATGCTGGACTCCCCTTATGATGTGCATATGGTTCGCAACAAGCACATTTCAGACATGACTGGCGACAAAATCCTCGCTTCCGAAATGTTTTGTAATATATAACACATACGGTTTGAACTTTGCAATAAATTGCGTCCCCATATTTCACAAAATTCCGCTGAAATGACAGGCGGGAAGCTCCCGTGCATTCGCCGAAGTGACATTTTGTGGCGGCGGGAGATCCGGCTGTATCCGCTGAAATGGCGCAACTCCGGCGGGAAGCTCCCGTAAAACCGCCGCCGGTGTGTACATGGCGGATACAGGGGAGGAAGCCGCCGAAAGTGCAAAAGCGAATGCCATACAGATGAACCGCAGAGACGCAGAGAACACAGAGAAAGACAGGAGATTTAAACCGCCAAGTCGCCAAGTACGCCAAGATTTTTTCCATCTTTTTAAATACCTCATAGGTATTCCCATACAAGCGCCGAGTTTTTTGATATACAAACGGATGGCCTCCGTCGAAAGTAAGAGATGGACTCTCGGAATATATCTGGAGGCAATCCCCATAGAATCTCCATAAACTGGTGCTATAACATACATACAGCGTAGCAGAAAATGCCGCATTTAGGGTGAACATTTGGTCTCTTTTACGGCACGAGTTCACCAACCCTTTTGAGGGAAATGGATTGTTAAGCTGGTTGGTAAATGGTTAGAAAACGGTTTGATGAGCGATTTAGCCGTTTGACGATGGAACTTTTCGGGCGGGTCTGACGTATAGAGCTGTAACGACGGCTGACATATTCAAGATGTCGAGGAGGCATGATGAACCTAAAACAACAAGCAATCCCCACATTCAATATGCTTAAGTGGCACGCGATAGTTTTTATCGGGGTCATGGCTTCGGTCTGGTATGGCGTGTTCGCGACCATGAATTCGAGCGGCGAATTGGTGTCGTTGGATACGTACAAACCGTTAATTTTGCAACACATCGACCTGACGTTGTTTTGGGGTGTTCTACTGGTGATCCATCTGGGTATTCAGCAGGTGCGGGATTATCATGTGCAGCAGCGGCAGCAAATCAGCGACGATGAGTCAGGGATTTTTAGCGTCTAGGATGCGCTAGAAATCAGCATTAACCACAGAGTCGCTATAAAATAACATCACACCCAAGATGAAAAACCTGAATTGAACCGCAGAGACGCAGAGATAAGAATATAAAAGAGCTTCCCGGATGAGCGAGAAGCTCTTTTTGTTTCAGGTGGGAGGGTTACAGCCCTCCCCTACAAGTAGAGGTTTAGCAACCGCCCTGCAAGTTATACGCGATCTCGCGGGTGTTATCGCCGCTGCCGGTTTCCGGCACTGCGCCACCGGGGTTGACGGTGATAATCAGCTTATGATCTTCACCAACGTAGGTGGTAACGGTCAGGAAGATACCTCTGATATTGACGGTTTGACCATTGTTGATTGGCCCGAACGCGCCAGTGGTCGAAGCGGTTTCGGTGCCGTCGCTCGTACGCACATCACGGATGCTGATGCTGCCATTGGTTGTCGTGGGCTGCCCACCGAGGTTGGCGACATCAATTGCGATTTCAACGGTTTTACCGCAGGCAATCGGCATGGCAGGGCTAATGTTCACGTTCCCGATGACGAGGTTCGCGGTAGTCGCTGCCGGAACAGCCGTCGGCACCACCGGAACGAGTGTCGGAGTCGGCGGGACGGGCGTTGGGACGGGCGGCCCCGGATCGACCGTCAGCGTGGACGGATCAACCGAGGGGGTGGTGAAGGCGGCGAATACCCAGCCGGAGCCGTTGTAATACTTGACCTTGAACCACTGTCCGTCGGTGGAGCGTGCCAGCAGTTCAACCGATTGGTTAGCGGCGAGACTGCCGATAGGCGGGTCGAACAGGATGTTCGGTCCCTTACGGACGTTGATGCCCTGTGTGGTGGTGGTGTAGGGGGCGCTGGGCGTGGCCGAAGCGGCTGGCGCAGCGGGTTCGGCATTCGTTGGCGCGGGTGCGTCGGTCGCTGGCGTATCACCACCGTCACTTCTGGTCGTTGGCCGTGCCGTGTTACCGGTAGAGGCTGTCGGTTGAGCCGTACTGCCGGTCGTCTGGGTTGGGGCGGTCGTGGGCGACGGCTGCTCGGTGATCACGTTGATGGTGACGCTGGCCGGTGCGCTGCTGGAACCGTCGGCACGGAAGGCGGTGACACTGATGGTATGCTGACCTTCACCCGCCGCTTGCCAACTCTGGGCGATGCTAAAGCTGGGTGCGCCACCGGGGTTGGGTGTGGGCAGGGTTTCGATAATTGTGCCATCCACCAAAATTTCGATGCGGTCAATATCCGCACCGGCGTTACCAATGAGCGCCTGAATATTGACGGCGACATTGGTGAGATACGTCGCGTTAGCGAGTGGGGTGGCGATTTGTACCGTGGGCGGCCCGCTGATGATGGCGGTGTCCTGCCCCGGTGTAGAGGCAAGGTTGCAACCGCTAATGACCCCGGCGAGCAGTACCATGAGCAGCAGGGTTATCGAGCGCCCTGATCGCGTATTGTGCATAGACGTTCTCCTCATACAAACGCCAAAATCAAAGTCCTTACTGTAGCGCATTCAGCTTATTTCTGCGAGTTGCAGTCTGTAAACGTCGGGTAAGCGTATATTAAACACGCAGGGTTTGTTACAATCACACGCGGGAGCAAACAGGGAGGCAAACACGATGGAACTGTATTTTTTCCGGCACGGACAGGCCGAAGACGCACAAGGGCCGGATTTTGACGACTTTGCGCGGTCACTGACGGATAAGGGTGTCGAGCGTACACAGGCGGCGGGGCGGGCGCTGCTGCGGTTGAATATCAAGCCAGTGCGGCTATACACCAGCCCGCGTTTACGGGCGCGGCAAACGGCGGAGATCTTGGGCGCGGCGCTCGGCATCACATCCGAAGCGAGGGATGAAGTGAACTTCGGCTTTAACCCGCATCTGATTCCGGCGATGCTGACGGAAATCGGGAATGACGCGGCGGTAATGTTCGTGGGGCATGAACCCGACTTGAGCATCACGGTCGGCGCATTGACGGGCGGTGGCGAGGTGGAGATGAAGAAGGGCGGGATGGCGCGGGTGGATTTGCTGGCGCGGTCGCCGTTGCGCGGGATGCTGATGTGGCTGATTGCCCCGCGCGTGTTGGATGTGATCGGGGGGTGAAAGCAATTCGCCAGATGCTCAAGCATCCGGCTCCAGTAAAGGCAAAGGAGGCTAAAGCCCACTCTATTCACATCATAGCTTTCCCCCGTCAGATAATGTAATTGCTCTATTCGGTTGTTAGGTGGTAGACGGCATCGGTGGGCTGCCAGCCGGCGCGGGTGATCTGGTAGCAGACGAGGGTGGCGTTGTAGAAGCGGTCGGTGGTGCCGAGGTGGGTCATGCCGATTTTCCCCATGCCGCGCTGTGATGGTATGTTCTCTGGATAAGCGAGGCCGATGATGGTTTCCAACCCGGCGGTTTCGAAACCGTAGCGGAGGGTGGCGACGGCGGCTTCCGGCCCGATGCCCTGCGCTTGATACGATTTTCCTAACGCACACACCAACTCAATATCCGGTAGATCATTCGGGTGAATGAGGCCGCAGTGACCGATGAAGCTGTTACTGGCGCGGTCAACAACGGCCCACAAGCTGTAGCCGTACATCTGCTGGTGGCGGATGGCGAACTGCAACACGTCGTTTGTGCGTTCGCGGCTGCGTGTCATGCGTCCGGCGATGTAGGTCATGACATCCGGGTCGCTGTAGATTTGGGTGTGATAGTCGTCCAAGTCAGCGGGAACGAGTGGGCGCAGTTTGAGGTGTTCGGTTTCGATGAGCATATTTCTACTTCCTTGAAATGGGTTTATGCCCAGCCAAAGCCACCGTTGGAATGAATAACCTGCCCTGTCACCCATTCCGAGTCTTCACTGGCGAGAAAGGCGATGAGTTTGGCTATATCCTCCGGCAACCCAACGCGACCGGCAGGGGTTCGGCTGCTCAAGTAGGCTTTGAGGTCGTCACCCATCCAGCCGGTATCGGTCGGGCCGGGGTCAACGGCGTTGACGGTGATACCCAGTTTGGCAACCCCGCCTGCCAGTGACAAGGTGAATGCCTCGACAGCGCCTTTAGTGGCGACATAGGCGAGTTCGCTGGGCATCGGGCCGAGTGACTGGCCGGAGGTGAGGTTGATAACGCGCCCGCCTTTGCCGGTCTTAAAGCGACGCGCAAACTCGACACTCAGCATAAAGGTGCCGCGCATATTGACGGCGTAGTGGGCATCCAGCATGGTGACATCCAGTTCTTGATAGCCGCCGGTCGTGGAATAGGTGGCGTTGTTGACCAGCACCGAAACGGGGCCAAGCTGCTGCTCAACCGTATCCAGCAGTGTGGCTGGCGTTTCGAGTTTCGTCAGGTCGGCTTCCAGCGGCAGGCAGCGGACACCGAGCGCTTGCAGTTCGGCGGCGAGCATGGCGGGCGCGTCAGCATCCACCCCCCATTCCATTTGGCTATCGTAAGGCTGCCAGTAGGTGAAGGCGACATCCATACCCGCAGCGGCGAGGGCTTTGCAAACCGCGAAGCCGATACCGATGCGGCGGCTTGCGCCGGTGACGAGCGCGATACGGGGAGACATGGATTGATGGATCATGATGTTAACCTAAAGGGCGACCGTTACAGTCGCCCTTGTGTATTGAATAGGATTCCAACTGTGGGAGGAGGCACGCCCCCTCCCTACAATTACTCGCTTTCGGGGTCTTCGATAGTGAAGCCGTCAAGCATGATGGTGAAGGTGCTGTTAAAGGTTTGGTTGAACTGTTCGGTCGGTGCTTCGAACCACAGCGCATACGGCACATCGTTCTTGATGGTGACATAAAGGCGGCCAGTGGTATCCACACCGTTTTCACTGTGGGTAAAGGCGACGTAGCTCCACGTATTCGCTTCACCGTAGTAAGTATCTTCTTCGACAACTTCGAAGTCATCCTTGAATGAGACTTCTTGGTCAACGAGGTCGGATGCCCATTCCTCAGTGCTGTCGTCGGATTCTTGGAAGACCAGCACCGCCGCGAAGGTCGGGTCGCTGCTGTCGTTGTCGGGGTGATAGAACCACCAGTTCGAGTCCCGGATGTCCTCATCACCGGGCAGCCACGTGGTCGGCACGGGGTAGCGGGTTTCGTCGGTGAATTGGTCACGCGACCAGATGCCGGTGTCCTTCTCGTTGACGGCGATTACGTCGAAGAAGTCAACCGTGTCCAACAGAATTTGGTAGTTTTCTTCCATCAGGTCTTCATCCATCGCTTCGGATGAGAACACGAGGCCGAAGCCCAAGTCATCCTGATAGACGGCGACGGCGCGACCGAAGTACTCGCCCATGTCGTTGGTGTAGCTGAAGTCGAACTGCAAGCCTTCCTTGCCGCCGATCTCGACTTCTTCAAAGCGACCGCTCTGGTCGAGGCTGAACTTGTCCATCACCCCTTCGGCGATTTGTTCCAGATCATCCACGTCATCGTCGCCGGGGTAGACGAACATATACTGTTCGCTGTCGCGGCTGCCGGTTTGCAGGAAGTTCTGGTCGGGGAAGTAATCGACCGAGAACCAGCCGTTGGGTCGTTGGAAGGTGAAGCCCCAGTCGTTATCGACATACCCGCGCAGGTTGGTGTCTACCGCGTCGTTGTTGACCTTGACGCGCACCGAGTTAAAGCCGGTTGTACCGCCGACCGCTTCGATCAAGAAGCCGAGGTTGTACTCGCCAGTGGGGGCGGGGGCGTAATCCCATGTCAGGCCGCCTTCAGGCCATGTGAAGGACGTACCCTCTTGCTGGAGGACGCGACCATCCGCCGTGACGACCGATTTGTAGGTTTGGAAGATACCACCGGGGGCAATCGTGGCGCTCGCCAGTGCGTTGCTGCCCGTGTTGCTGGTGACGACATTGGCAACGCCGTTCTCGTCGTTGAACACAACGGTGACATCCACCCATTTTTCCTCGCCGGGGTACTGGTAGCGACCGGCGATGGATGACACACCTTCGGTCGTGACCACCTGCTCGAAGCTGGTCACTGTGCCGTCGGAGATGATCGGAATTTCAGCGTCCCATGTGAAGTCGCTGTCATCGACACCCGGATTCCACAGGTTGATGGATTGGGTGACGTTATCAATGACCACGCGGGTGATGATGCGCGAGGTTTCGAGGCGCACGGCGGTGCCATCCGGCTGAATTTGGTCAACCGTGAATTTACCCTGCGAGATGTTGCGTCCGGTCACTTCCATCGAGATGGTGATGGGCAGCGCGATGCTGGTTTCATCTTCAGGGTAGACGTTGGTGATGTTGACCACCGGAATGCTGCTGGGCGCGAGTGCGGCTGAACCCTGCGGCGCACGGATGGCGCGGGACTGCGGGCTGGCTCCACCGTAGAAGGCACGCAGCATCAGCGCCCAATCTTGCAGCGGGGTTTGCTGCAAGTAGCCCGTGTCGAAGTCCGTGCTGCGCTGTGGGAAGTAGATGTTGTAGTAGCTGGTGTAGCGGCTGAGTTGGCTGCCGGACGTGCCGTAAATTCGCACGTTGTCGAGCGCGATACTCACTTCATCGGCTGCGTCTTTCAGGTCGCCGCGAGCGCTGGCGGACACCCGGCGCATGAAGTCGCCGAGGTCGATGGTGGTCGGTGGGCCGTATTGATCCTCCGGCAGGAAGAACGAGTAAGCATAGGTGTTGGAACGCGCCTGACCGAGCAGCGACACATAGGCTTCGGGGTTGCTGTTCACGACTTCGGTAAATTGGTCGAGCGCACTGGTCACTTGATCGAAGTCTTGCAGGTTGGTGACGTTGGCACCTAGCACCGGAACGGTATCTTCGGAGATGTCTTGCATATCGTCGAGATATTTGTCGGTGATCTGCTTGCCGAGGCGACCCATGTCCATGCCGGGGTCGTCATTCAGGAGTTCGGTCAGCAGTTCCATGTCAAAGCTGGGGTTGAGCGTAATTTCCGGCGAACCGATAGCGTAATCGAAGTAGCGGGCCATCGCCGCGTAGTGTTCCACGCTGCTCATCAAACAGGCATCGTTAATCAGCAGGTCGAACTTCTCAACACCCGTGTTCTTCAACGCCGCATCGAAGGCTTGCGACAGCGCCGGGATGGTGAGGATGCCGCGACCGGTGGTTTCATCGGTGACGGTACCATACCACGCGCCACCGTGATCATTCAGGATGATGGCGTAGTGCTGGGCAGGGTAGCTCTTGACACCCCATACGATAAAGTCGAGCAGGTTGCCCACGTAGGCGGTGTCAATTTCGTCGAGTTCCGCCAGCGGTTCGCTGTCGATGGTTGGCGGGTAAGCCACTTGGAAGTCGCGGCTGGAGTCGCGCCCCGGTTCGTAAATGCGGGTGTCCGTCCAGTCGCCATTGGAGTCGTCGTATTCATTCGAACGGTCGAGCAGGGCGAGAATGCGGACATTTTCGGTGCTGCCACCCGCGCGTTCGAATTCATCGAGGTCGTTAATCAAACCGTCTTCAAGGTTGTTATCCGCGCCCATGTACACCAGAATCGTCCAATCGGCGATGTTCGGCGTGGGGGCGATGACCGGATAACCTTCGGCGATAACCACATCGGTACCGGGGTCAGCCACGATGGTGGTGTTTCCTTTACCGACCTTGATCGTCAGTTCAAACTCGCCGGTGGTTTCACCCTGCTCGTAACCGTAGCGGGTGACGACAACCGTGTAATCACCGGCTTCGGCCAGCGGATATTCAAGGTAAGCGTCTTTGGTGGAGTTGTCGCGGTCGTCGTTTTCGGCAACCACATCATCACCATAGAAAATGCCGATGTAGAGGTCGAGGTCGCCGCTGGTGGCACGGGCATCAATCGTGATCGTGTCGCCATCTTGAACATTCTCAAGCGGGAACTGGAGATAATAATCGTTGTCGTTGATCTCGCCGGTGAAGGTGTCGCCGGAGGTTTCCTGCTGTTCATCAACCGGAACGGTGGTGCCAGTACCGCTGCCGCTGCTTTCGATGGTGAGTTCAAACGGCCCCGCATCATACGCGAATACGCCGATCAGGTAGGTGCCGTTGGCGGGCAGGACTGCTTCGACGTAGGAGTTCGTATTGCGTTTGTCGATGTCGTCATTTTCGGCGAGGGATTTACCATCGGCATCCGCCAGCACGAGGTAGGTATCCACGTCTTCGCTGCTGAGGGTAATCATGACCACATCGTTGGCGCGGCCTTCAAAGGTGTAAACCACCGCGTTATCAATGTCGATGGCTTCACCGGATACCGTATCGCCGTAGCTCAGGTTATCAATGTCGCTGACGGGCGTGTTGCTCGACCCGCCCTCACTTTCGAGTTCAAGGACATACGGGCCGGGGTCGTAGGCCAGCGCGGCGATGATGTATTCGCCATCCTCCGGTACTGTAAATTCAATCCGGGCGCTGAAATTGGTCTTGCTAATATCGTCATTCTCTTCGATCAAGTTCCCCTGTGGGTCGCCGAGGCGCAGGTAAACATCGACTTGATCGCTGGTCAGGTTGATGGTGACGGTATCGCCAGCATCGGCCTGAAACGAATACAAGTCGCCTTGATCGGGGTCGGTGATCTTTCCGCGAATGCTATCACCATATTGGATGGGTTCAATATCCTGTGCGCGGGCGACAGGGATGATACATAATAAAAGCACAACTGTAAGGATGATATATTTCGGTCGAAGTCGGAACATGCGAGCCTCCTGAAATTGATGCTGTGAATAACTATATAACAGATTTCAGATGGGCGGAATTGGTCTGGATGTTAAATCCGCCTAAAGGCTGATCGAGAATCAAAAGGGCGAGGTGGTTAGGCTCGCCCTGTTTAGATACTGGGTGTGATAAAAGATGATTTTGCCCCAGCCATAAGTTCATTAAAAGATAAACCATTTCCTAACACAAGCTGATGATGGCGGATGGTTAGCTGGCTGCGCGGTAGGCCACCGGCTCGGCTAAGGCTTGGCGCACGGCATCGATCAGGTCATAGGTGTCAAATGGCTTGGGCAGGTATTCGGCTGCACCGAGGTCAAGGGCGTACATCAGGTCGTGGAGTTCGTAACTTTCGGACATCACAATGAAGGGGATGTGGGCATAACGGCGGTCGGCACGGACACGGCGAAGAAGGGTGTAGCCATCGGTGACGGTCATGTCGACATCGCACAGGATGAGGTCAGGCTTTTGCGCCGCGAGTGCTTGGGCAGCTTCGTCGGGGGTGGCGGCGGTAGTGGCGTGAAGACCGGCGATTTCCATCAAGAAGGCCATGCTGCGGGCTAACTTGGGCTGGTCATTAATGATGAGAACATTCGCACCGTTGTTGTATTTACTGTTCATCTTCACACCTTTTATTTTTTCTTAATTAATTGTGCTTACTCTCAACATACGGTGAAAATGACTTGGTGAAGCATTAAGACCGTTTGTTAAAAGGGCCGTTGACGAAAACCTGAAGCAAAGTCTGAGTCGCGCTATTACAGAAGCATGTATGACCGGACAAAGGTGTGTTTCATCAGTTAGCCATACACACTACTCTATCTACGAGCATACGGTCACATGTGTTGCGGCGTTCTCAATTCTTCACATTTTTCACAAAATTTTCGTGTTATGACGATCAGGCTTCTCAACATACGTGCGTGTCACGGCTGCATATCACTCTAATGTCGTGTGAAGCTGGAATATTGCGAACTTCGTTAAAGATCAGCCTCGGAGAGCAGCGGGACGAGGTAAATAACCGGTTCTTCGTAGGGATGGGCAGCGCGGATGGCCTGCACGACTGCTTTAGCCACGGCGCGGCTGCAAAAAGTTTCGATCTGCACCTCGTCTACGCTGTTAATCTGCTCGATAGTGCCGATATGCGGGTTCGCGCCAGCAGCAGGTTTGAAGTGACCCTTCCCTCTGGTGACGAAGGCGCAGTGGGAATAGTTGCCAATGATGCTGCCACCGGCGTTCGAGATGGCATCAAGGATGCGTTCGTAGGCGGCTTCGGGCGTGCCGACGATAATCATAAGTTCTTGTTGGTTGGTCATAAGGGTGTCCTATGATGTGCGGTTATCAAGGTGAGGTTGTAAGGTCGCGGGCAGCTTGCGCCAGCAGCGTGATCATTGGCCCGAAACTTTCGAAGCGCTGATCCTGTGTTTGCCCGCGCTTATAGCGGATGTAAATCTGGGCGCAGATGACGACCAACCGGAACAGGCCGAGCGTGTGGTAAAAGCGAATGGGCGAGATATCGCGCCCGCTGCGTTCGGCATAGCGCGTCACCAGTTCGGCGCGGGTCGGGAAGCGGCTGTCACCGACAGGCATCATGGCGGTCATTTGCAGGTAGGGCGGGTCGTTCGGTTCTGTCCAATAGGTGAGCAGGGTGCCGAGGTCAGCCAGCGGGTCGCCGAGCGTACACATATCCCAATCGAACACCGCCACCAGTCGCGCGGGGTTATCCGGCGCGAGCATCACATTATCGAGCTTGTAGTCGTTATGGACGAGACTGGCGGCTGCGGTCGGCGGCAGATTCGCTTTCAGCCACGCATAAACCGCGTCCATATCCGGCAGGTCATCCGCTTTGGCCTTTTGCCAGCGCCCGTACCAGCCTTCAACCTGTCGCTCGATAAAGCCGTCCGGCTTGCCCAGCGTCTCTAGGCCGAGTTCAGCATAGTTGACGGCGTGGAGATCAGCCAGCGCATCCACCAGCGCGAAGCTCATTTGCTGCGGCGCGTCAGGTAGGGCGGCATAAGCATCCGGCAGTGACCGGCGCACGACAACCCCCTGCTTGCGCTCCATGACAAAGAACGGCGCACCGATCACGCTGAGGTCATCACAAAAGACAAAGGCTTGGGGCGCGTATGGGAAGGCACGGTGCAAGACCGACAGCACCCGATACTCGCGCGACATATCGTGGGCAGAAGGGGCGACTGGCCCCAGCGGTGGGCGGCGCAGTACATATTGGTGTGTGCCGTAATCCAGCAGGTAGGTGAGGTTCGACGCGCCACCCCCGAACTGCCGGACGGTTAACGGTTGGTCGGCAGCGGGTAAAAGGTCGCACAGGTAGGCGGCGAGTTGGGGTTCGTCTAGCCCCTCGTCGGCGCGGACGGCGATGGTATCTGAAGCAGGTGTGGTCATGGCTGCAACCTTCATTGTGATGAAGCCTAGCGCTGGTTGCAGTTGTACACCACCGCATTCGTTTGTGGCAAATGGAAGGAACACCCATCAGTGCGAGCCATTTCAGATGGCAGCGGACAACCAGTGGTAGTTATCCGGTTGCCACCACGGCGAGGTTGACCCTCAATCGTACCGGTCTACAGTATCCACTTGAGCGCTTCGACCCAAACGTCATCGAGTTCGACGTAGTTGACAACCTCCTCAAGCTCGGTACGTATCCAGTGCCACGCTTCATCCGGGTCGTGGTCGGTGCTGATCTGCACAAGGACTCGTCCGGTGGGGCGGTGGCGCTTCATCGCCGAGACGCAGCGCATGGAGTAGACGGCAGACAGCAGACGTTTTTCGGTCGTGGTGAACCAGAAGGCGTATTGATCGTCCTGCGGCAGCGCATGTGGCGTACCCATCACAAACCGTTCTTGAGGTTGAGTAGTGGTCATTGTACACCTCTGAATATAACATCCGTACATATTATACATGAGGCAGGATTCAATGATGAGAGTCTACTCGCTATTCGAGCGATGGCTACGGTCGGAATGGACAAGAAGTTTGGGGATATTGCACAAATACCCTGTTAGCACATCACGCTTTTAACCAAATGGCTGATCCTCGGTGCTGCTCGCAAGCTCGTGTACAAATGAGCGGTTGGCACATTACAAACTTGCAAATTCTTCATAATGTTGCGGCGTAAATTACGAAAATCCGTTATGCTTATAGGCACATCAACTGTACTAATTTTCATACGAGCGAACCCCGATGCGTATTCAACGTGATCGTTCACGGCTTTCATTTCGCAGGCAGCGCCGCCGCCGTTCCAGCGGTCTATCACTCATGGTCGTCACCGGGGTTTTGATCGGGATTGTCGTCATGTCGTGGAACTGGATTGGTTCACGTTTGACGTTTGGCAGCCAACCGACTAAGAACGATTTCTTGGGCATGGCACAGGCGGCCTTCGCGCGGGGCAATTTGGACGACGCGGTGAAGTACGCCCAACAAGCCATCGACCAAGATAAAAAGGATGACGACGCGGTGGTGCTGCTGGCGCGGTCGTTGATTTACCGCAGCTACAGCGAACTCGAACGGGGTGTTGACCGCGCCTCGGCGTTGGAATTGACCACCGAGGCGCTGGCGCTTGACCCGCAAAACCCGACGTTATTAGCCGCGCAAGCCTATGCCTTACAGGCGGTCGGCAGGGTTGCCGACTCGGCAAAGGTCGCGCAGGAAGCGCTGCGTCTCGCGCCGGATGATGGACTGGCGCGGGTCGCGATGGCGCTGGCATATGGTGGCGCGGGCAGCTTTGAGATCGCGCTGCGCGAAAGCCAGCAGGTCGCGCAAATCAGTGATTGGCAGCTCGAAGGCCAACGTGCGATGGCGATCAGCTACAGCGACTTGGGCAATTATCAGGCGGCTATCGAGTCGATTGAGAAGGCCATCAGCCAGAACAAGTACCTCGCGCCGCTGTACTTTGAACGGGCGCTGTATGCTATGCAGATTGGCGATGCTGACGCGGCGACCGCTGCTTATTTCCAAGTGCTGACATTCCACCCCGACAATGTGAAGGCGCGGCTGCGGTTGTGCGAACTGTCGAGCTTGCTGCGCGAACGGGATGCGGCGGTGCAGTACTGCCATGAAGTGACCGACCGTGCGCCCAGCTACGCGATGGGTTGGTATCAGCTTGGCATGGAGTATTTCCTACAGGGCAACTTTAAGGCGGCGCAAGATTCGCTCCACCGCTGCTCATCGTTACAGGTGATGCAGGATGTACCCGCGTCCGAACGGCGCTTTGAGTGCTGGTATGTGCAGGGGCAAGCGGCGGAAATCCTCGGCGACTGCCCGAACTTGCTGGCGACCTATAATGAGTTCCGCGCGATGGCGAAGGATGTTGCCGTGCAGCAGACGTGGACGTACCCGCCGGAAGGCCCGCCCGGATGCAGCGGGAATTCAATCGTGACGACCGCGCCCGTCGCGCCAGCGTGATATTGTAGGGAAGAGGCACGTCTTCTCCACTTCATCAATAGTGCCGAAGGTATTCCGGTGTCCTTTGATCTGCTGCCTGCTTCGGAACCAGACTTGAACCCGATCCATGAATTGACCTTTGCCTTACCGGAAGGGGCGACTATTTTTGCTGACAAAGGCTACATCGTATTTACTTGCGCGGAGCAAGGTTATTTAACTGAATAAATTCGCTGAGTCGTGCAGGAACTTTGTTCAGTTCTTTAAGTTTAGCCCGCGTCGGAAGACAAACAATAAATGAAATATCGAATCGGTTTTCCCATTCGTTGAATAAGACTCTCTCTTCAGGGTCAATTTTTTCAACGGACGTTGCCGCCTGAATCATCTGTGTTTTACCATCCATATTGAAGGTTTTTTGGCTAACTGCCACCCTTAAAAATTCATTCGGTAAAAAGCGATCTTGATCCCAAAAATGGTAACTTGGTGGCATTATCTGATCGAAGATAGAGGCTTGTAGCAGTTCCTTAGCAGCTTTTATTTCGATAGTTGATGTAATAAACATATGAAACCAATGGGCATAGGCACAAGCCTCTTCCCAATAAACCTGTTTCACCGGCGTTGTCCCGTCCAAATCCTCGAAACGTTTCAGATCAAAGCAATCTTGCACACTCACAAAATCACGTCGCCAAAACTCCCAACTTACAACCCTCAAGAAAACCCTAAACTGCCAAATTCTCACAGGTTGCAATGCCAACCAACAAATTGAATCAGGCGAGTAAGTAGGTAAATTCTGGAGAAATATCATTGGCATGAGTTGTATTGTGTCAAACCATAAATCACCATATTCCGCATTATCGGGCTTCCAACGCCCAACAAAGCACCGTTTTCCAGCCAATACCCCCGTTTTCCAAATGAATGTCGCGCCATCGCCTTTCTTGTGATATAAAGCAAGCGCATCAGCTTCATCGACTAATTCAATTCTTCTAAGTTCTTTAGAGAGATTAGTGACTAGATTTTTATCAGCACGCTGCTCAAGATAATGCTGGTATGTTATCTCGAGTTGTTGAGTATTTCCCATAATATTTCATATACTACCGTGATTGCTAGATGAAGTCGTTCATGAAGAACTCGTTAAAATGGGAGTTACCACACAACCATAAAACGAGAGGCCAACATGAACGATACGTCTATTGTAACAAGCGATGTGGTGATTGATGACATTTTGAAAGCATGGGATTTTCAAGACGATTGTCGTGCGGTGGGGTCTAGCGGCGGAAATCCTCGGCGACTGCCCGAACTTGCTGGCGACCTATAATGAGTTCCGCGCGATGGCGAAGGATGTCGCCGTGCAGCAGACGTGGACGTACCCGCCAGAAGGCCCGCCGGGGTGCAGCGGGAATTCAATCGTGACGACCGCGCCCGTCGCTCCCACGTGAGCGAATACGGAGATTGTTACCACAAAGTCGCAAAGAAACGAAGGAAAGCAAATCCATTGTTGTAGAGAGGAGGCGTGCCTCCTCCGCTAAATGAATATTTAGGTGTCACCAGCGGTGGTGAACCTGACGCGCGATGTACTTGCCGTAAATTTCGCGGATTTTGAGCATCTGCACATCGTTCAGCGGTGGCAGCTCAGAGGCGCTGCTGTTTTGCGCGACTTGATCCGGTCGCTTGCCGCCGGGGATGGCGCAGCTCACCGCGTCGTACATCAAGATCCAGCGCAGCGCGAACTGCGTCAGGGTGATGCCCTCCGGCACGAGCGCCTTGATCTCCTCGACTGCCTGTAAGCCGGTTTCGTAATCCACGCCGGAAAAGGTTTCACCCCGGTCGAAGGCTTCGCCGTAACGGTTGAAATTGCGGTGATCGTCGTTGGCGAACTGCGAGTTGCGGGTCATCTTGCCCGTCAGCAAGCCGCTGGCGAGCGGCACACGCGCAAGGATGCCGACCTTACGCCGCTTGGCCTCTTGGAAGAACAACTCCACCGGACGGTGACGGAACATATTGAAGATGATCTGAACGGTTGACACGTTCGGGTATTCGATGGCCTTCAGCGCTTCTTCGACCTTTTCCACGCTCACGCCGTAGTAACGGATTTTGCCCATGCGGATCAGGCTGTCCATCACCTCGAACATTTCCGGCATGTAGTAGACGGCGGTCGGTGGGCAGTGAAGCTGCACGATGTCCAGCGTATCGGTTTCGAGGTTTTGCAGGCTGCGGTTAACCCATGCGTGGATGTTCTCCGGCGTGTAGCCTTCAGGCACTTGCTGCGGCAGGCGGCGACCGAGCTTGGTGGCGACGATGATTTCCTCGCCCGCGCGTTCACGCCGCAACTGTGCGACTAGCCGTTCACTGTGGCCGTCACCATACACATCCGCTGTATCAATGAAGTTGCAGCCGAGGTCAATCGCGGCGTGCATCGCGGCCAGCGACTCGTTGTCATCGACCGCCCCCCACGACGCGCCAATCGCCCACGCGCCAAAACTGATCTCGGATACGTGCCAGCCAGTACGGCCTAATTCGCGATAGTGCATGGTGAACTCCTAGAGATAAACCACAGAGAACAAAAAGATTTTTTAACAGTAGGGTCTAGCGTTTACGCCAGCGCCGCGTATTCCTTGCCGCACTTTTCGAGGATGCGCTGGGCATCGCGCACATTGATATACGGCGCGACTTCGGCATAGAAACGGGCAGCGGTGGCGGCAGCGTTTTTCTGTCCGGCGGGCGAGGTGTCGTCAAGGTTCAGGGCGTAGTTCGCCTCGTCCAAACCTTCAATCGGTTCGAGGGTAATTTCGAGGACGTACAGGCTGCGGGCGCGTTCCAGTTTCCCTTTGCGCTTCTCAGCCGCGCTCGCTTGGTCGGCGTTGCCCGCCTTGTTGAAGTATTCGGCGAGACGTGCTTCTTGCTCGATGGCGTAGCTCAGGATTGCGCCGAAGGTATTGAGAGATGACATGATATTCCTTAAGTGGTAATCGCTTGAGAGAGGGACGCACGGCTGTACGCCCCAACATTCGTTACAGTGTTATAAGTTTACCCGATGCTCAAGCATACCGATACGGCGCGGGTTTGGCAACAGCCGCCCGTTAATTTGCTGTGTCCCCCGAACCCCGGTTGAACAACCCCGCAATCGCCGCGACGAGAAATACCCCCACCGTGAAGACGATGCCCGAAAGAGCGCTGCCCCGTGCCGGTGGGATGGTATGTGGAGGCAGGGCAAGTGGGGGCGCAGGCTGCGTACCGGGCTGAACGCTGGCAGGGCCGTTAATGGTCGGCGGGGGTGTCGTGGCTGCGGTCGGCACAACCTTCGTGTGCTTGAGCGACCCATAGCGGCGGGCATATACCTGCGTAAATTCCGCGCCGAACAGCACGATCTGCGCCGTGTAATAAATCCACACCAGAATCAGCACGAATGACCCCGCCGCGCCATAAGCCGAGGCCGTACTGCTGCGCCCCAGATACCAACCCAGCAAGAAGCGGCCAATGGCGAACAGCGCCGAGGTCATCGCACCCCCGACGATCACATCCCGCCATTCGAGCTTCACCTTCGGCAAAAATTTGTAGATCAAGGCGAACATGGCGCTAATCACGACAAACGAGATGACGAGGTTGAGTAAGGAAATCAGGAACTCGACCCCCGGCAGCATGTTGACGAAATACGTGCTGACAGCCGCGATCACCGTATTAATGACCAACGACACCAGCAGCAGGAAACCCAGAACCAGCACCATACCAAAGGACAGGAACTTGTTTTGAATCTGGAAAATAACACCCGTGTTCTGCTTGCCGGTGGACGCAGGGTCAACATCCCAGATGGTGTTGAGCGCGTCCTGCATCTGCCCGAACACACCACCAGCACCCAGCAGCAGCGTTACAAGGCCAAGGATCGTCGCCAGTAAGCCTTCGGCGGGTTTGGAGGCGTTGGCAATCAGTTCACCGATCATCTGCGCCGCGTCCGAACCGAGGCTGCGCTGCACTTCAGTGATGATCTGGTTCTGTACCGTATCTTGGCTGACGATAATGCCGACGATGCCGATGATGACCACCAGCAGCGGGGCGATGGAAAAGGCGATGTAATAAGACAGCGCGGCGGCGAGGCGCGGCGCATGGTCTTCATTCCATTCGGTAAACGTTTGTTTGAGCAGTTCGAAAAAAGTTTTTAGGCGGTTCATATTGTCCTCACAACGCGGCAATAAGCGGCTCTTATAGCGCTATCGTAGAGGGCAGTACGCCATATGGCATCATGCGGGTGGAGGGTTCAGCATGGGATAAGTGGGCGAAAGTTTGGCGTTAACTCCCCGACTGTCGGTCGTAATTGCGGTGAATCATGCCCGTGTAGGGTCGCATCCCCAACCGCGCGTAAAACGGCTGCACATCCGCGTCGCATATCAGGTCAATCATGTAGATGTCCTTCAGCGCGTCCAGCATCCGCTTAACCAGCGCCGAACCGATGCCGTGCTGCTGGTGCGCGGGCAGCACTTCGAGGTGCGGGATATACGCGGCGGAAACCCCGTCACTAACCGCCGTCATGAAGCCGACCACGTTTCCCGTTTCATCATCAACTGCCAGCCAAACGTGGCTGCTGCCCTTCAAGATCCGTAAGTGTGTTTCCGGTGTGGGCGGGTTGGGCCAGCCGACGAAGAAGCCGTTGAGCTTCTCAGCCGTGATACCATCCAGCGAGTCGGTATAGGTAATCATGTCGCTTCCTCATCAAAGGTAATCACCTCCACTTTCCCCGCCGTCATATCCGTAATCCGCGCGGTGAAGGGCGGCACATTGGACTGCGGCAGCGTGACGATGAGCGACGCATCCTGCCCGAACGTCTCGTCATCAATCACACCTTCATATTCCACGATCAGCAGCTTGATGCGCTCGTAAAACGAGTACGCGAATTCGAGGCCGATTTGCTGCCTCGCGATTTTGAGCTGTCGGGGCAGCGCTTCCAGCACCGCGCGGGTCGCGTCCGAATACGCCCGCACGAGGCCGCCCGTGCCCAGCTTCGTCCC
>Ga0209460_1000963_pt1 | contig 20105 bp, 17 predicted proteins | sample EBPBio132013_DNA_FD_185868 | JGI IMG/M metagenome (GOLD analysis project Ga0209460, IMG submission 185868) | Wastewater treatment Type I Accumulibacter community from EBPR Bioreactor in Madison, WI, USA - Reactor 2_5/13/2013_ DNA (SPAdes)... | ecosystem: Engineered > Bioreactor > EBPR >... | reverse complement strand
TGGCGGATGGCATCAATAGGTGAAACACGGGCGGCACGGCGGGCGGGAACCCATGCCGAAAGCACGATGGTCACTGCTGAAAACAGCACCGTCAAGACGATGACCAGTGGCGACACCACCAGCGGCATCCCCTGTTCCGCGTCAAGGATCACTTGCGCGACGATTCCCTGCGTGAGCTTCAAGAGGATTGCTACCCCGATGATAGCCCCGACGATGCCCAGTGGAATAGCAATTGCGGCGATGACCCCGGCTTCAATCAGCACGATGCGGCGGATTTGCGCCGAGGTCGCTCCGACACTGGCAAACATGCCGAACTGCTTCTTACGATCACCAATTGAGATGGCGAAAGCATTGTAGATCACGAACGCCGAACCGCACACAATCAGGATGATGAGGGTGGCGAGGATCACGGGGAAGAAACGGGCGTAGTTATCATGGCTGCTAGCACCCATCCAACTCAATAAATCCTCGTTATAGACGATGCTTTCGGTGGGCTGGCCGTCTGGCCCCGTGATTGTCGCCAACCCGATGCTTTCCGCCATTTGCGGCGCACTGCTATAGATACTGTGCGGATCATGAGCAAGGATCGAAATATCCATCTTGTCCGCTGCTGCCAATTGTGCGGGGTCAAGGTAAGTCAAGGCCGGGAAACTTGCAGGCATACTGGTTTCGTCGGCCAGCGGCACCATCAATCCGACTACGGTGTAGGTTTTAGAAACGGAGGGGATAAAGGTTTCCCCATCGGCCAGAGCCACATATTCTTCGCCTCCCCATGCCTTGACCATCTCATCGTGGTTGGGAATATCCCTCTGACCGAAAGTAACCGCCACAGTGGAGCCGACTTTCAAGCCGAGACCAGAATCCCCTATCATCACCGGCGAAACGAGCAGTTCATCCGCGTTTTGAGGGTAACGACCTGTGATGAGCTTGATATTTCGATTTTGGAATGAAAGTGTGTCATAGGCCGTGATGTACAGATAGGGTCGAACGGTGTTCTGGCTGCCGTAGGTGGCGTTCCCAAGCCACGAACTGAACATTGATGTCTCGACGGCGTTGTTTTCGGTGATATATTTCGCTTTTTCGAACGGTACCGCGAGAAACCGGGCATGCCAACTCCCTGACATGAAAATCTCGTGGTCGATCATCATCTTCTGGAAACTGAGACCCAGCAGCAGCACCCCGCAGATTAGGGCAGAGGACAGAACCGCCCCCAAGATGGTCACGGCAGTACGCTTCTTATTCAGCCGCAGGTACTTCAGGGTATAGGTTGTGAGGATGTTCATGCCCGCACCACCTCGTCTCGCATGATGTGACCGTCGCCGAAGGTGATAATGCGGTCGGCTTGTAAGGCGATTTCGCGGTCGTGCGTTACCAAGATCAATGTTTGGTGGTAGCGCTGGTTCGAGAGCTTGAGCAGGGAGATGATTTCTTTGGCGTTACTGCTATCAAGGTTGCCGGTCGGCTCGTCGGCCAGCATGAGCGCGGGGTTGTTGATGAGCGCCCGCCCGATAGAGACGCGCTGCTGCTGTCCGCCCGATAGTTGGTTGGGCAGATGCTTGGTTCGATCAGCCAACCCTAATGTGGTCACAATCTCTTTGAGGTGTGCCTCATCTAGTCTGCGCCCGTCGAGCAGCAGGGGTAGGGTAATATTCTCCTCCATGTTAAGGATGGGGATCAGGTTATAGAACTGGTAGATCAGCCCGATTTGACGACGACGGAAAATGGCGAGTTGGGTCTGGTCGAGACTAAAGATGTCTGTGCCATCCACCAGCACCTGACCGGACGTGGGTGTATCGACCCCACCTAAGATGTGCAGCAGTGTCGATTTGCCCGAGCCGGATGAGCCGACGATGGCGACGAACTCCCCCTTTTCCACACTGAAGCTGACATTATCAATCGCTTTGATCTGCGTATCGCCTTTGCCATATATCTTTGAAAGGTTATTCACCTTGAGAATTTCCACGACATACCTCCAATTTATAGTACTGACTTTCACAGCATATCGGTGGTGGGTGACTCTCCGGTGACTGCAATTGTGACAATTTATTCACTTTACAGGGTGTTTGGATCAATGTAGGCGGTTGGAGTAAGCTGTGGAGCTACCGTGCCTTAAACCACGCCACGGAAAAGGCGAATCTCGAAACTGGTTCCCAGACCACGCTGGCTGCGGACGGCGATATCCCCACCTTGAGCGTTAAAGATCGCTTTGGCTAACGCTAACCCGATGCCGACACTATTTTCGCCCGCGTTAGTACCCCGGTAAAAGCGGTTGAAGATGTTGGGCAAGTCCCTACTGGGGATGCCTTCGCCGTCATCTCTGACGGTGATCTCGGCATACAGGACGTTCGCGGCGTAAACGATCTCAATCTTCCCACCTTCTGGCGTATGCTCCACGCAGTTTTTAACGACATTCGTTAAGGCTTCGGCACTCCAGTTGAGGTCGCCTGTAAAGCTCGCGCCGTCATCCCCGTGGACTTCGAGACGCTGCTTTTTGATTTCGAGCGGGATCTCCAGCGGCTCCAGCGCACGCCGCACCAACTCACGGAGCTTCACAGGCTCACGCTTGAAAGCTGCCGTGCCAGCATCCAAACGGGCTAGCTTGAGCAGTGCCGCTATCAACCATTGGATGCGCCAAAGCTGGGTACGCAACCGCTCGACGAAGGCACGGCGGTCTTCCGCAGGCGGGTCTTCAGCCAGCAGGTCAGCAAGCACTCCCATAGAGGTGAGGGGCGTTTTGATCTGGTGTGAAATATCAGTGATTAGATTGGAGAGGGCGGTCTTATCCTTTTGCAGCATCTCGGCCTGTTCGCGCAACCGTACGGTGACTTTGTAAAGGTCGTTCTTTAGCAGGCTGAAACTGCCTTCGCCGTTGTCACGCACATCTAAGGCGTAATCACCCGCTTCGATCTGGCGCAGGTAAGCTGACAGCCCGACGACTTGCGTGGATATGGAACGCCGGTATCCTACTAGCGGCAGGGCAAATCCGATACAGGCTAGTCCTGTTAACGCGAATCCGGCTGGCAGCAAACGTGCTAACAGACCGACTCCGATACCGCTTTGCGCTGCGCCTAAGTCTTGCAGCCCATATCTACCCAGCACTTGATGTCCCAAGCTGACGGAGAGGGCATCCGGCGCACTAAGATCCTGCACCACCCGCGCCTCAGCTTGGGGATATTTTTGTGCTACCGTGCCGACAATACCGGCGTAAGTATCCGCAAGTGCGCGATTCACGTAGACCGTCATGACTAGGCCAAGAGCGGCGGTTAGCAGGAGCGCGGCCAGCGATAGGACAGCTATGCGATACAGCAAACGCCGGTCTTCAATATGTGTGAGAAGATCCATGTCAGTCACCTGCCTTATAGCCTAAGCCGCGCACCGTCTTAATTAGTTCCGGGTTCTGCGGGTCATCCTCGAGCTTCTCGCGCAGGCGCTTGATATAGACGGTAAGGGTGTTGTCGTTGACGAAATCCTCGTCCACATCCCAGATATGCGCCAAGATCTGGGCTCGGGTGAGTACGCGGCCTTGATTGGTGAACAGGGTGAGCAGCAGACGATATTCCAGCGCCGTTAGGAGTACCTCACTGCCGTTCTTGTAAACTTTGGCCTGCTGGGCAATTACCGTTACGTCCCCGCAGATAAGTGTGTGATCTGATGCCTCGACCGGTCCGCGCCGCCGCATCACAGCCTTCATGCGTGAGATCAACTCGCGCAAGCGGAAGGGCTTGGTCAGGTAGTCGTCTGCGCCCAGATCGAGGCTAAGGACGATGCTAGCCTCTTCGTCGCGGGCAGAGAGGACGATGATGGGCGTATCCCCGGCAGCACGGATTTCCTTGCATAACTCGTAGCCGCTGCCATCCGGTAGACCGAGGTCGAGCAGTACCAGATCAAAGGAGTCGCGTTTGAGCAGGTCGCGGGCTTCTTCTAGGCGGTAAGCCAAACTGATCTGGAAACCGTCTTGCTTGAGTGAGTATTCCACCCCCATAGCAATGGTGGCATCATCTTCGATTAAAAGGATAGCGGACATAGATCATTCCTCGCATTCGAGATTGGTACGCCGTAATTATAACAAGAGCGTTTTACCGACTCTCAATGATGAGGATATTTTCAACCACAGGTTTGACCCTCAAACTGGTGAACGTTAGAAAATGTTCCAGCTATCGTTCTACTCTCCCTTCGATAACTTTTACGCTTTTCAAGCGTAGTAGACAACTCACACGGGTCGTAGGAGCTATAGGCATATAAGCCACCCGGTTCTGTAGATGGTTGCCGAGGTGTGTTACAACCAGACAAATAAACGAAGCTGAGGAATGCGTATGTTTCCAGAAATTAAATCGACTCTGCAAGAAAAAGCGATGGATATGTACGAAATTTTTCTAAAAATGTATGGTGAACGCTCGCTTAAGCCAACGCGGCGCGATGCGATGACCGAACTGATTATGACGATTCTGTCCCACCGGACAACTGCCGCGAACGAGAAGTTAGCCTTTACACGGATGTGGGATTATTACGGTTCATGGGAAGCGATTCGCGATGGCGACACCGCCAAACTCACCGAATTGATTGCTCCATCCAATTACCCTGAAGTCAAAGCGCCATATATCAAAGCCACGCTCGCGAAGATTATTGAAGAACGGGGTGAAGCCAATATCGACTTCTTGGAAAACCTTCCTGTTGACGAGGGTTTACGGTGGTTACGTTCGCTCACGGGGGTAGGCATTAAAACAGCATCCTTAGTTCTACTTTTTAATTTTAGTAAGGCAATTATGCCTGTTGATACGCATGTTCACCGTGTTAGCCTGCGAACAGGTTTAATTCCACCGCGTACCAGTGCCGATAAGGCTCATATGCTTCTCCTCAAGATTCTTCCGAATGAGCCGCATATTTTGTTTAACTTTCATGTGACGTGCCTTCGACACGGGCAAAGGATTTGTACCTGGAACGCGCCTAAATGTAACCAGTGTCCCATCAATCACTTATGCGACTACTATCATCAGGTCTATAAGTCGTAGTGAGCATTCTGATTAATTAACTGTGAAGTGCTGGCAAGAGCAAGCGTGCACAAACTCTTGATAAACACGACTGAGGCAACACAGCTTGAAAGTAACGCTGTGTTGCCTGCTTAGGATAGATCACCGACTATTGAGGTTGAGGCACCTTTGCAGTGGCAAGTACACCTGTTTTCTGTTGCTCACCCGCTGCGCTGTTCATCCGTTTTCCGCGTAGGCGCAGGCTGTTGCTGACCACGAAGACGCTGCTGAAGGCCATCGCACCAGCGGCGAGCATCGGGACGAGCAGCCCCAACACGGCTACCGGAATGAGGATGATGTTGTAGATGAACGCCCAGAATAGATTCTGGTAGATCGTCCGCATGGTCATTTTGCTTAAGCTGATGGCTCGTGATACGCCTAGCAAATCCCCGCTCATGAGGGTGAGGTCGCTGGCTTCCATCGCAATATCTGTGCCGGTTCCAATGGCGATGCCAACATCGGCTTGAGCGAGGGCAGGGGCATCGTTAATGCCGTCGCCAACCATCGCTACTTTTTTGCCACCCGATTGCAGTTTTTGGATGGCTTCCGCTTTTTGTCCCGGTAGCACATCGGCTAGTACACGCTTAATACCCGCCTGAGCGGCGATGGCTTCAGCCGTGCGCTGATTGTCGCCCGTTATCATGACGACTTCTAACCCCAACGCTTGAAGAGTGGCGACCGCTTCACGGGATTCATCCTTGAGTGTATCGGCGATACCGAGGATTCCTGCGGGTTGGTTATCGACCAAAACCACAACTGCCGTTTGCCCCGTTGCTTGCAGACGAGCAATGGTCTCATCAAAGGCGTTTGTTGGAATGCCCTGTTCGCCGATAAAGCGCGGACTGCCGATCAGAATTTCATGGCCTTCAACGAATGCGCGAATACCACGACCGGATAGCGATTCGAAACTCTGCGGTTGGGCTGGCTTGAGTCCTTCCTGTTCAGCGGCTTTTACGACAGCTTCCGCTAGAGGATGTTCGCTGCCGCGTTCGGCACTGGCGGCGAGTCGCAGCAAATCGGCTTGTGCAAAGCCGTTCAAAGCAATGATTTCGGTCACACTTGGCTGGCCTTTGGTGAGTGTACCCGTTTTATCCAGCGCCACGATTTGGAGGCGGTGAGCGTTTTCAAGCGCCTCACTGTTCTTAAAAAGGATGCCCATTTCAGCACCTTTGCCTGTACCGACCATAATGGCAGTCGGTGTTGCTAAACCCAGCGCACAGGGGCAGGCGATTACCAAAACGGCTACTGCATGTACCATCGCTGTCGTGAATACAGCTTGCCCAATAACCAGCCAACCGACAAACGTGAGTGCGGCTAAGAGGAGGACGATAGGCACGAACACGCTCGATACCTGATCGGCTACCCGTTGGATAGGGGCTTTTGAGCCTTGAGCCTGTTCGACAAGGCGGATGATTTGTGACAGTGCCGTGCGCGAACCGACGGCAGTGGCTTCGACCACCAAGCGGCCTTCTTTGTTGACGGTCGCGCCAATCACTTTGCTGCCAACTTTTTTGTTGACTGGCAGACTTTCACCGGTCAACATGGACTCGTCGACCGATGATCGGCCTTCGATGATGATGCCATCGGTAGGGATGCGTTCGCCGGGGCGGACGATCAGGCGGTCGCCTTCGATAACGGTATCGATCAGGACTTCGACCTCATTGCCATCGCGCAGGAGGGTTGCTGTTTTGGGAGCAAGACCAATCAGCGACTTGATGGCTTCACTGGTGCGGCCTTTGGCACGGGCTTCCAGCAGTTTGCCTAACGTGATGAGCAGTAGGATGACAGCGGCTGTCTCGAAGTAGACGTGTTCGCCGACGACATTCGCTTTGCCAAGTAATATTGCAACTAGGACGACAAGACTATAGATATAAGCGGTGGATGAACCCAACGCGATTAGTGTATCCATGTTGGTGGTGCGATTACGCGCCGCTTTGTACGCTCCAACGATGTATTGGCGACCGAGCAAAAACTGCACCGGTGTCGCCAACAGGCCAAAGACGAACGGCCAACCGGCCCATATAAGCCATGCGACCGCCGGATTAACGACTGGCTGCATGTCCATGCCGGACATGGCGGTGACACTTCCGGCTGCACTTGCCATCACAAGATCACGCACCATGCTGAGGATGAAAAGCGGAATAGTGAACACTGCGCCGACCAGTACCAAGCGGTGTTGACGGTCAATCTCCGCTTGGCGGGCGGCGCGTTCGGCATCTTCTGGTTCTTTAACGTTGGCGAGGTCGAGTACACCGTAACCCGCATTTTCGACGGCCTGAATGAGGTCGGCACGCCGGACAGTGCCGGGGAGGTATGAAACGGTCGCTTTCTCCGTAGCAAGGTTCACGTTCACGCCCAAAACACCGGATTGTCGGTTGATGGCGCGTTCAACGTTACGGACACAGCTCGCGCAGGTCATGCCTGTAATCGGCAAGTCGATGGTTGCCTGCGCCACACCATAGCCTGCTTTGTCGATACGTTCGATCATATCCGTGACTTTGAGCGACGAGGGATCGAATGACACTTGAGCGCGTTCGGTGGCAAAGTTGACATTTGCCGTTTCGACACCGGGTATTTTGGTTAAGGTGCGCTCGACCGTTCGGGCGCAGTTGGCACAGGTCATGCCTGTGATGGGGAGGTCAATTGTTTGTACTGTCATCATCAAATCCTCTAACCGTGGCTATGCGCTGAGGGTGCAGCGCCAGCCTCACCGGAAACTTCTACTACATAGGGGAAGGTGTAAATTTCACCTTGATATTGCACTTGTAACCACATCACCCAAAGCCCTTCCATCGGGAATACAGCTTCAAATTGGAGATGTGGCCCATAATTCATATTCGTGTCCATACCACTCGTCAAGGGTGTAGCAGTCACCGCATGATCCATGCCGCTCATCGCTGCCATATCATGTCCGGCGGGGTGGGTGTGGATATAGGTTTGCGCTGCGGGATCAAGGATGACCAGATGCCCAGCGGCTCCTAAATATTCCTCCAAGTTGGTTACATCTACCCCGGTAGCAGCGTTCGTGACATGGAAATTCAGCGTTGTTTCCGATCCTACGGTGAACTGAGCGGTGGCATCGAGCGTGATTTTTAAGTCACCGACTGATACTTCTGGCGAACTGGAATTCAGGTGTGCATGAGTGGATTGTGCGCCGGAGACAGCCAACTCACTTCGTACGACCTGCTGGGTATCACCGGTCGGGGTGAAATCGGTAAAGACGACGTAGTTGGCTGCGTTTGGCAGCATTACATCGTTTAACTGGAATACACCGTTGCCTTGATACACGGGATGGAGATGTATGAACACGGATAAATCCTCGCTGACAATAATGAGATGCAACAGTTTGGTATGCACTTCATCAAATGCTGTTATTGGCGTACCCGTGTTTGCGTCATCGATTTGAAACGTTAGGGTAAACGGTTTTGTGGCTTCAACAGTTGCCCCATCAGTTGACACTTTGACTGTGTATTTGGGCTTTGCTACGGGTATGGGTGTCGCGTCATGGGCGGAGAGTTTAGCCCCTAGTGCTAATAACATGAACGACATCAAAATAACAAATCGCATGTGATACCTCTTTCTGCGGTGTCATTAGTGGTTGAGTAAGTCAAAAATGCGGCTGAGTTCACGTGTGGTGTTTTCGGGATCATCTGCCATTTCGTGACGGGCGGTGTTCACGAGATAGCATTCCACCAAATGCGTGATTAAGCTGGTCATGCCTTTTTCGACCGTTCGGGCGCGAATGACACGATCTTCGCAACTGCCTTCATCGGCTTCGATCATCTTTTCAAGTGCGTTTAGCTGCCCTTGAATACGACGAATACGGTGCAACGTTTTGGTGTTGTATTCACATTTCAAATCGTGTTCTACAGGTTGAATGGTTTCGTCTGTCATATCATCCTCCTGCTATAATGACATACCCGTGGGGGTATATCTTACCTGCCAATTTTTGAAATGATAGGTCGGACATTTTCCTCAATAATCGGGTAGGATTAAACGCTGGAGCCAACTATCGTGTGAGCCATTATGACTATCTACCGGTTTTACAAACGTTATCAACTTGTCCCTATTCACTTGGGCATTTTGTTGACGTGTTTATTCCTGCCCGTGTGGTACCGGTTTCCGAGGGTGAATACGCTGGGCATGGCTGATTTCAGCACGTTTTACAGCGCAGGCTTTGTAGTTTTTTGGCCGATGTTGTGGACGGTGATTTGGTGGATGGTTAGCGGATTCGCGGGTATTCGGCGGTTGTGGGGTAGCAAGGCAGCGAGAATGTGGGTTGCTATGTGCGTGATATTTGCCGGATGGATATTGCTGTCGTGGGTGTGGAGCTATAAACGGGTTAGTTACCCTTCGGCAACCCTTAGCGCGGCTGTTCCGTTCATCTTGGTTATCTTGTTTGCGCTGGCAACTGCTTGTTCAGAAGTTCCGATTAAGTGGATCGGCATAACGCTGATTGTGGGTTTGGTGTGGAATAGCCTAGTTGCTGCGGGGCAAGTGACATTTCAAGCGCCAATCGGCTTATCCGCTTTGGGGGAGTTTCGGTTCAATCCGGCTGCTTCGGGAACGGTGGTCGTGCAAGCGGGCGATACTCGGTGGCTGCGACCGTATGGACTGCTGCCACATCCAAACATGCTAGCCGGATTTTTCTTGATGGCGCTGAGTGTGGCATTTGTGGGGGTGATGACATCATCACGGCGGTATTGGTGGCTCATTTTGGGTTTACTTGTGTTCGGCTTTTGGACTTTTTTGCTGACGTTTTCACGCAGCGCATGGTTAGGATTCGGTGCCAGTATCAGTGTGATATTGCTGGCAACTTTTCGAGTTTGGCGTATTGAGCGTTCGAGATTGATACGAGGGATATTTAGTATCGGCGTGCTGGCGATTACACTTGGCCTTTTTTGGACGATCTATCAGCCATTTTTAGCGGCAAGGGCGGGTGTTGGGGATGAGTCGGTCGAACAGCGGTCAACCAGCGACCGAGCCGTTTATAACCAAATTGCGATTGAGGCCGTTCGAGAGTCGCCAATATTGGGAACGGGGATCGGAAACTATCCGTGGTATGCGGCCAAATATTTATCCAAGACGGATTTTGACTTGAAAGGGCAGCCTGTTCATAACATCTATCTTGCGGCTTGGTCGGAGTTGGGCGCAATTGGATTAGGATTGTTCGTTAGCATCATTCAGCTAGCGATTCGAGGGGGTATCCAAAACGTCAGACGTAGTGAGGCAAGTACGCAGATGTTTTATTATGCCGCTGGTATTGGCATCATTACGGCGTTTCTGGTCATCGGCTTATTTGACCACTACACATGGACAATCATTCAATTTCAAGCGGCGTTTTGGGGGACAATGGCGGTCATTATCCGACCGCCATTGTCACAAAATGGTTAGCCAGCAGGGAGGGGCGGAGGCGAAACGAGGGGCAAGTTTCCACAAGCACCAGCAGCGGCAGTATTGTCTGCGGCGATCCATACACCTTCACCTAAACGCCACCAAACTGCGCCATCCGAGCCGATAGCACGGGCATCCGGGTTGCCGTAGTAGCCGCCAGTTACACCACGACGAATGGGGTAATTCGTACCGGGGCCGCTGCGTAAATTGACATCAACAGTCCAAGCCGCGACACAGGGCGAGTCTGCGGTAAAGGTTTGGAGGAAGCCTGTGCCGGGGGTAAAGGGGAAGATGACACCACCGAGCGAGAACGGTAGTTCAAATTCGCGGGGTAACAATACCAGCGGTAAGTAGCGGGCGTTGGCGTAGTCGTATTCGACAGGCGGTGTGTAGAGAATGGTGCTGCCTTGAAAGCCATACTCGATACTTTCAGCGGGTTTGAGGCGATAACCATTGTTATATAAAAGTTCACCTTCGAGTAAGCTGAGGATGGTTTTTCCGTCAGCGGTGGTTTGCAGCAAGAGCGTGCCGGAGAGAGTGAGACCGGCACTATTCACTTCGAGATTGGTGGAGACACCAACCGGTGTTTGTAATAACAAGCCACTTTCGGGTGCAGCGGCACAAGGCGCATCATCTAAACCGGTGCGGAGGCCAATGGATTGCAGGGGTGCGAAGACATCGGCAATCTGGCTGTCAGGTTCAAGTACCTGTAGCTGGCTTAATTCGGGGGCGTTACGGATGACATCAATCGAGAGCCATCCATCGGCGATACGAACCCAAGATGTATCTTCAAGGCGACCAATAGCTTGCAAACGATCACCACTATACACACCACGAACAATGGCAGCATCAGCTTTCGGTTCAGCACGGAGGTTAGCGCCAGTCGGTTCAGTAACGGTGATTTCGACTGCTACAAAGTCCGCCGAGGCTTCACTGTTATTTTGAACTGTAGTCTGCCCAAAGGCGAGGGCGGTGAGATGACCTTCGGCGATGTCAGAGCGAATGTTCATAAGGGACATGCCCCAAGTTTCGTCATCGGCATCGAAAGCGGCGGTGCTGATCGATTCGAAGGCTGCTAGCGATACGATGTCACCAGATTCCGAGAAGTCGAGCCGGACATTCGGGCGAGGCTGCACTTCGACAATGGCGTTGCCATAACAGGCTTGGTTTTGCTCAAGTGTCGAACAGGCTTCGCGGGTGGTTTCGATCACATTTTGCGTAAACGCGACACAATCCAAAGATTGGGCGAGGGCTGAACCGGAGGTTACGAGGAATAAAAACAGAATTGCGAGACGATGCATTAATGGTTGCCTTTCGGTAATTCGTACAATTCTACCATTACACCGCCAGTACTTTTGGGGTGAACGAATGCGTAACGTGTGCCATCTTCACGTTGGCGCGGGGTTTCGTTAATGAGTTGGATGCCCTGTGCGGTGATATGGGACATGGCGGCTTCAATATCGGCGACGGCAAGGCAGAGATGATGCATACCAGCACCACGTTTGGCGAGATATTTGGCGATACCACTGTCGTCTGTGGTGGGTTTAAGGAGTTCGATGCGTGATTCACCAACGGGTAGGAATGCGATGTCAACGGCTTCGTGTTCATTTGATTCGGTACCTTGCAGCGGGAGACCCAATGCGTTTTGCCAAAAGTTGAGGGCAGCATCAAGGTCATCTACAACTACGGCAACATGGTCAATTTTAATAGGGGTCATTTTAACGTTCCTTAAAGCATAATTTGCCAATCATGAGACGCATTATACAGCAGCAGGGTGCTATAATTCAGGTAACAAAGTCCATTTATTTGAGGTACTAGACTTCATGGTTAGCACAGTTCATTCTTCAAATTTAAGTTTACAACTGACCGATGAACATTTGGCGCTGCAGGACGCAGTACGAAAATTTGCCCAAAAAGAGATCGTGCCAATTGCGGCGGAGTTTGATGAGTCGGGCGAATTTCCACTGACGACGATTAAGCAAATGGGTGCGATGGGGTTGATGGGGATTGAAGTGCCGGAAGAATATGGCGGTGTGGGTATGGATACACTGGCCTACGTGCTGACGATGATCGAAGTAGCGAAGGCGGATGCCAGCCACAGTACGATTGTGAGCGTGAATAATTCGCTTTACTGCCACGGATTGATGAAGTTCGGGACTGAGGAACAGAAGCAGCAGTTTCTGGTTCCGGTTGCCAGCGGTGAGAAGATCGGGGCATACAGCTTGACCGAGCCGATGTCCGGCAGCGATGCGGCGACGATGCAAAGCCGTGCGGTACTGAACGAAGCCGGTACGCATTATGTGATTAACGGGCGGAAAAGCTGGGTGACGAGTGGGCCAGTGGCGGATGCGTTAGTACTGTTTACGATGACTGAGCCGGAAAAAGGCAACAAGGGGATTACGGCGTTCTTGATTGATGCTCATCAACCGGGGTTCATACGTGGGAAGAAAGAACCGAAGATGGGTATTCGGGCGAGTGCGACCAGTGAGATTGTTTACGACAATTATCTGTGTCCGGTAGAGAATGTGCTGGGCAAGGTGGGCGAAGGCTTCAAGATTGCGATGACGGTTCTGGATGCAGGGCGCATTGGGATTGCTTCACAGGCGTTGGGGATTGCGGAGGCGGCTTACGAGGCGAGTGTGCAGTATGCGCGTGACCGGCAGGCGTTCGGTGAGCCAATCGGGTCATTCCAGATGATTCAGCAGAAGATTGCGGATATGAAGACACGGATTGAGGCCAGCCGACAACTGATTTATAACGCGGTGCTGGCGAAGGAACGAAATAAACTAACCGGCGAACGGTACACATTGGAAGCGAGCATGGCGAAGTTGTTTGCCAGCGAAACGGCGATGTTTGTTGCCCATCAAGCGGTGCAAATTCACGGCGGGATGGGCTACAGCAAGGAACTGCCAGTCGAGCGATATTTCCGTGATGCGAAGATTACCGAGATTTATGAAGGTACGAGCGAAGTACAGCGGTTGGTGATTGCACGGAATGAACTCGGTTTGCGGTAGTAAACGGATGAGGAGGGATTGAAGTATGGCTTTACCCAAGTTTGTGACACCAGAGGAATATCTTCGCTTGGAGCGAGCAAGTGAGGAAAAGCACGAGTATTTCCGTGGTGAAATTTTCGCTATGTCGGGGGCAAGCCGTGAACATAACCTTATTGCCCAAAATACAAGTCGGCACTTGGGTAATCAGCTTGATAACCAACCGTGTGAAGTTTACCAGAGCGACATGCGTGTAAAAATTCCTTCAACTGAACTCTACACTTATCCAGATGTCGTCGTTGTTTGCGGAACACCTGAGTTTGAGGATACCCAGCTTGATACGCTGCTAAATCCAACAGTCATCATCGAAGTGTTGTCTGCCTCGACTGAAAAGTATGACCGTGGCAGGAAGGCATTATTTTATCGTCGTATTGCTTCGTTGCAGGAATATGTGTTGATTGCTCAAGATAATGCTCAAGTTGAACATTATCAACGGCAATCTGACCAGTGGATTATTCAGGATTTTAACACTTTAGATGCTCAACTGAACTTATTGTCGATTGGATGTTCAATTGGTGTTCGTGACATCTATAAGAAGGTTATTTTTAGGTCTGAATAAGGATGTTTTCGAATGAAAGCAGCGGTGATTACGGGGCATGGCGGGATTGATGTCGTGCAGGTGGTGAATGATTTGGCGGTGCCAGAACTAGCGGCGGGGGAAGTTCGTATCCAAATGAAGGCGGTGGCTTTAAACCGGCTGGATTTATGGGTACGGGCAGGCTGGGCAGGGCTGAAGCTGAATATGCCGCATATTATGTGTGCGGACGGGGCGGGGGTGGTTGATCAAGTTGGCGAGGGCGTTACACAGTACCAAGTTGGCGACCGAGTTTGCATTGACCCAACGATTGTCGATAAAGATAGCCCGGCTTTAATGACAGGACTCGAAAATCAGTCACGGATTCATTTGTTAGGGGAAACTGTGCCGGGGGTAGCGGCGGAGTACGTGGTCTTGCCACAGCGAAACCTGATGAAGATGCCGGAGCAGGTCGGGTTTCATGAAGCGGCAGCGGCGGGTTTGGTTTACGTGACGGCATGGCATTCGTTGATTACACGGGGCGGTTTGAAACCGGGTGAGACGGTGCTGATTGTGGGGGCAGGGGGTGGGGTGAACAGTGCCAGTATCCAGATTGCGAAGTTGGCAGGGGCAACCGTATACGTAGTCGGAAGCGATGCGGAAAAGTGCGCCAAAGCCAAGGAACTGGGTGCAGATATTACGATTAACCGAGCCGAAACACCACAATGGTCGAAGGTTGTGTACCAGATGACCAACAAGCAAGGTGTGGATGTGGTGGTTGATAATGTAGGGTCGGCGACGTTTATTGACAGCATCCGGTCGGCGAGGATTGGCGGACGGGTTTTGGTGGTGGGGAATACCAGTGGGCCGATGGTGGAACTGGATTTGCGACTCATATTTACGAAGCAGGTGAGCATCATCGGTAGTACGATGGGGCCACATCAGGACTTTATCAAGGTGATGAATCTTGTGTTTGCTGGCAAGTTAAAACCTGTTATCGGAGCCGTGTTGAAACTGGATGATGTTCGCAAGGGTGTAGAGATGCTGGAACAGTTTGAGGTGTTCGGCAAAGTAGTGCTAGACGTTTCGTAACAAAATTGCCTGTAAAACAGGCAGGAACAAGTAACGTGAACCTTCATGAACCCGATTTGTGAAGGCGCGGTTTGAAAGTGCAAACTGGATTCAAACTTTGTAATAGATCGGATACGTTTTTGTGGAGTACATCGCTTCGTTATTGACGACGATTGTTGACCAGATGAAGCTGCCCGCGATGGGTAAGCTGGCACTGCAACCGGGGGTGCGGGCAGTGTACCGGTTGACCATTCGTTATCATGACCGGCGGGCGCATGATTCGGTGGCAACGCTGATCCGAAGGGGTTCGGTCGGCGCGAATTTGGAAGTGGCGTTTCGAGGACGGTTTGACAATAAGCCGCTGCAATCTCTCGTCAGCCAAGCGGATTACGAGGCGATTGTCGCGGGGTTCCAGAAAGTTAATTTTGATAAGCTGGGCGACCAGCCAAAGATTAAATCCTACGGTGAGGATTTATGGATGTGGGAACGGGCAGCAGGGACTTTTCATAAGGGCGTGGTGCTGGCTCCACAAGAGGCGGAAGGGGTTTACTGGCAGTTGGTGCGGTTGGCGTGGACGTATTTGCCGGAGGCGGTGCGGATTGTGGAAAGCTAAATTGAACTGCAGAGAGATTTTTAACACAAAGACTCAACGACACAAAGGCGCAGAGGTGTTTAAGGTGTCATCTTAGTAAAGAACGCTGCTTATAGACTTCGGCGGCTTCGCGGATGAACCCGCCTGTTACCGTGGCTTGATAAGTTGTTTCCAGATGTTCAGCGAGTTGAATCAATTGGGTGTAGGACGCGCGACCGGGGCGCAGGAGTTCGTATATCTGGAGGACTTCGTTGTTGGGTACGGCAGTGAGTTCCGCCGCGCGGCGCAAATTCGCACCTAACTGCACATAGCCGGCTTGTTCAGCAACCTCCGCTTGCTGGCGCAGGGTATCGGCCTGAATGCGGATGTCATCGGCGGTGAGTGAGCCGGAGGCTGCGGCATCCAGCGTGATTTCGGACAGCGAGCGACCACTCAGCGCCCTGAGCTGATCAGCGGCATTTTGCATCAACGGGTATTTGGGATCACTCATTCGTTTGGCTCCCAATCAAAGCGTAATTCAAGAGGCAGTTGGTGTTCGCGCACTTCGTCGATTTCGCGGCGGTGCATGAGCGTGGTTTTCACGATCAGTCGTAAGCGTGCGCCATTGTCGATTTTGACGGCGACGGGCGTGGTGGATGCACCTTTGGCATAACGGGCGGCATTGCGACCGATGTGCTGGAAGGTTTCGAGAGTGAGGCTGGGGGACTGCGGGAAAAGCTCCAAGTTGTGAAGGGGCGGCTGACCTTTTTTGTGGATGATGGTTGTCCCGCGAGATTGGAGGCCGATGGCGATGCCGCTGCCGCTTAGACGCGAGCCGACGTAACCAATCGCGCCACAGTCGGCGGTGTGATAAACCTTGATGATACGGGCAAGCATTCCTTCGCTGGCGATGCCTGTCAGAATGGCTTCGAGGACGGATTCGTGCGAGAGGCCGTTGATAGTATGCGTGAGGGCTGTACCAAAGGCCGGGCCGACAGCGACGATGACTTCGGCCTGTGTGCCAGCGGCGGCGGGTTCAAGCTCCGCCAAGCGAGCGAGCGGCTGGCCTGTGTTGCCGTCAATAAATGCCTGTGGTGGTTTGACCTGTGGCAAGTTCTGGATTTCCTGCCAGCGCTGACCTTCGGGACGGTAGCCGGTACCCGGCCCGCTGTAGTTATTGGGGTCGTTGATGGCGCTGCGTACCTGAAAGTTCTCGTCAAATATGGCGGACGGTTGGAGATAGTCACCCGCTAACCGTTCACGCCCCATTTGCAGGATGTTGCCCGCTACGTCGTCAAAGCCGGATTTTTCGAGCGCGGCGATGACGGCGAGGAAGTTGACATCACTGGTGAGGAATTGATCGGCTGCGGCGAGGTCAGGGACAATATCACGCGGGGGCATGTCGTCGCTGCTGTGCGCCACAACGGCTGCTTCGACTTCTTCGTCGGTGATAGGCGGGAAACCGAGTTCACGGTAGACAGCTTGGATGGCTTGGGCGGCACGCTGGCGGATGTGGAGAGCCTGATCTTCAGTAATCGGTTTGAGGCCGCCATCAATTTGCATATCGCGCTGAAGGACGTTGTAGTCATCAAGGTCGTCGGCATCGAAGTTGCCACCCCCGAAAAGGTTATCCCGCTTGGGGATGGCGCTGTAGCCGGAGAAGATGAAGTCGGTTCCGGGGATGAACTGGAGCATGAGTTTGGCGGTTTTGCGGATTTCGGAATGCGAAGCCAGCGCGTCGTTACCGGAAGCGACTTCTAGGCCGAGCATGGCTGCCAGCAAGTTTTCGGCAAGGACAGCGCGAACACCACCGGGAAGCGATTCGGGCAGGGCGATGCAGGATATAGAACCGTTTTGCACGCCTTGACTGCCAGCACCCCGCACGACGAGCAAGCAGCGGGCTTCGAGGTAGAGCATCGACCGTTTTTCGGCGTGACCCATTAAGGCTTCTGAACCCGTGCCAGAGGTGAAGCGAATTTTGACCCCGCGTGAGGCATAGGCAGAGGCGAGAAAGGCTTTTGACCACGGGGTATCATCACCATCAACAAACGTACGCTCCGTGCCGTAGACCGAGAGGGTTTCGGCGTAGGTGGTTAGCCCCTTCATGGCTAAACGGAGGCCAAGCGATTCTTCGACCGAGCATTGGGTGAGTACGCCGCCGCGTCCGGTTTGTGTGCCGACCAAAATGGCGAGGGCATTGAAGGGGGCGAAACGGGCAACCCGCACCGTGGTTTCGACCTCAGCGAACCCACGTAGCGCGGCCTCGGCTGCATCAGCGGCGAGGAGGGCGGGGTGTTCGCGGAAGTTGGTGACATGTGCCTGGTTGGCGGGGATGCGGCGGATACGCATTTTCGCCATGGCGGTCATCATTTCGAGGACGTTCATGTGCCGCATAATTTCGACCAAGCGAGCGGGGGTGCAGCCGCTGACCAGTCGTGCAACCTGTTCACGCGGGATGTTGATGTCGGTGAGCATTCGGGCGATTTGCTTCGCGGGCGTGGACATGGCTTCTTCAGCGACAGCCAAGTTAATTGCATGGGTGGCGATGAACAGGTCAATCGCGTCAAATTCGTCTCGCTGCCGACCATCCATTTCGACTATCTGACCGTTTTTGAGTTGGAGACTGGCTGGCGGGTCATAGGGACTATCAGCGACCATTAAACCGGCTTCTGCCCACGGCTCGACAAAGGTTTCCCTGTTGATATTGCGCCCGGCAAGGGCGGCGAAGCGGCGCGAACGGTGCATGATGTTTCCTTAAACGCGATCTGTTTTTACTGTGTCGTTGGCCTATTGTACGCCAAATGCTCTCTTTTGCCTCTAATGCTTAGTTCAGCGTTTCAATGTAAGGTGGAGCGGCATGACCCCCCAAATTGTGGGGTTTCTGTTCGCATAAATGTTCTAGTATATTGAACAGTATGCGGTGCAGTTTGTAACTACTTTATCAACCAAAAGTGAATAATGTATGCCCACTTGGAATGAGACCTTTGTTCAGACTTTGGTTACTGACAGCGGTACGATGCGGGATGGAGAGAAGCTCGCGCGGTCAGGTGCCTATTCGGGGACAGGCTGTGATGCACGATCAGCATGGGGGTTAGCAAAGGGCAGCGGCAAGTCGCCGTATCAGGTTAGCATTGATTTGAACGACGCGGCTACCAAATGCTCTTGCCCAAGCCGGAAGTTCCCATGCAAACATGCTGTAGGTTTGATGTTGTTATTGGCGCGTGACAATGTGCCGACAGGCGCAACTCCGCCGACGTGGACAAGCACATGGCTCGATGGGCGGGAACGCAAGCGGGAAAGTACGCCAGCGCCCACTAAAGCACCGGACGCGGCGGCACAGGCCAAGCGCGAAGCGGCGCGCTTGGCGAAGGTTACCGATGGGGTTGGTGAACTCCGTTTATTTCTTGAAGATTTGGTGCGGCAGGGGTTGAGTCATCCTGCTGTGAAAAGTTATGGGTTTTGGGATCGTATCGCGGCGCGGATGGTGGACAGCCAAATGCAGCCGATTGGGCGGCGACTGCGAGCTTTAGGCGGCGCACCATTCCAGAAAAAAGCAAATTGGGCGGGATTGGTCGCGGACGAGGTGGGGCGTTTATACGCGCTCACGGAAGCCTATCAGCGGCTGGATACGCTGCCTGAACTGCTGGCCTATGATGTACGGGCGGCGCTGGGATTTAACCTGAAGCAAGAAGATGTGCTGGCGCTCGGCACAAGCGTGGCTGACCGCTGGCAAGTTTTGGGCGTTCAAATCGAACAGGTTGAGCAGCTACAGGAACGGCGAATGTGGCTGTATGGCGAGCAGACGGGGCAGTACGCGCTCATTCTGGACTTCGCCCACCGCAGCCGACCGTTCGATGCGGTGTACCCACCCGCACATTGGTTTAGCGGCGAGATAGTTTATTACCCCAGTGCCTATCCTCAGCGGGCTGTTGTCAAAAGTATAGACAGCGGCTATACCCCTATTCCCTATTCGTCGCTCAATCTTTCAGGAACGGTTGAGGATATTTTGAACGGGTACGCGGATGCGCTGGCGGTCAATCCGTTTGTGCAATATGTTCCGGCTGGATTGCAGGATGGCTGGGTAACTCGCAGCGATTTGATTGATAACGTGGGTAAGCAGCTCCCGCTGGCACACGGCGCACAGCCGCAGTGGTTGAATGCTGTTATGGGCGGTAGCCGACTGCCGATTTTTGGCGAGTGGGACGGCAGTGCATTCTTAGTCGCGGGATTGTTTACTGCCGAGGGCTGGCTGCCATTGGGGGATGCATGAACACATGGGCTGAGTTGATTGACCAAGTGATGCTCGGTACGCAAGGGGCGGCAAGCCCTAGCGGCGAGTGGGCATCGCACACACCTGAACAAGCCTTACTCAAACAGATTGCTCTGGCAGGCGCGGCACGGCGGGGTGGCTATGTGGCACCGGCTGTTCGGTCGCTGCCAGAACTGAACCCTGCGCCGCCGGAAGTATTACCTGCCTG
>Ga0209460_1000961_pt1 | contig 20158 bp, 17 predicted proteins | sample EBPBio132013_DNA_FD_185868 | JGI IMG/M metagenome (GOLD analysis project Ga0209460, IMG submission 185868) | Wastewater treatment Type I Accumulibacter community from EBPR Bioreactor in Madison, WI, USA - Reactor 2_5/13/2013_ DNA (SPAdes)... | ecosystem: Engineered > Bioreactor > EBPR >... | reverse complement strand
CGCCGAAGCTGAAGTTGCCCAGCATCTCGAAGAAGGTATGGTGACGGGGCGACGGCCCGACGTTTTCAAGGTCGCTGTGCTTGCCCGAAACACGCATACACTTCTGCGAGGTGGTCGCCCGCTTGTAATCGCGTTTATCCATGCCCAAGAACACATCTTTGAACTGCACCATACCGGCGTTCGTGAACAGCAGGGTAGGGTCATTCCCCGGCACAAGCGAAGATGAAGCTACCGCCTTATGGTGATGTTCTTCAAAGAAATCGAGGAAGGCTTGCCGCGCCTCACTGCTGCTCATTGGTTTCATAGCGTGCGTCGTGTCCTTACATACTTACAAATATTTTTGGAATTATAGTCAGTCGCCTTGTACCGAACAAGGGGTACAATCATCCTCGCAATCAATATAATCTGCTTTTCGCTTGTATTCTCTGCAATCTCCGTGCCTCTGTGGTTCGATTGTATTGCTCAATGTTCTTTGTGACTTTGTGGTAAAAGTTTAATTTTTTGAGGGTATTATGACGAAACGTTTACTCGTGACCGGAGCGACAGGTAAAGTAGGGCAGGCGTTCATCAACCGTTTCTGGGATGATTCCCGTTTCGCGGATTTTACCTTACGTGCGCTCTGCCACAACCGTACGCTGCCGCCCCACGACCGTCTCGAAATCGTGCGCGGTTCGCTCTCCGACCAAGCCGTCGTCAATCAGGCGATGGATGGTGTAACCCACGTTCTTCACCTTGCCACCTGCAAAGAAACGCCCGACGACATCATGGACGTTGCCATCAAAGGCATGTTCTGGTTGCTAGAAGCGGCTCGCCAGAGTCCCACTTTTGAGCAGTTCATTCTGATCGGTGGCGACGCGGGTATGGGGCACTTCGTTTATCCGCATCCAATTCCCGTGACCGAGGCACAAAAGCACAGCGCTTACCCCGGCTGCTACGCCCTCTCGAAAGTCCTCGAAGAAGTCATGCTGGAGCAGTACTACATTCAGTACAACCTCAACGGCTGCTGCCTCCGCGCACCGTGGATTATGGAGAAGGACGACTTCAAGTATCAGCTCTCATTTGGCGAGGATGTGTTCGGCGGCCCACGCTGGCGCGACTTTGTAGACGCTGCAACCGCCGACACTTATGTCGCCTCTCACACCACGCCTGTGATGCTCGACCCTGACGGTAAACCGGTGCAGCGTAACTTTGTCCATGTGGATGATCTGGTGAGCGCCATCCTCACTGCTATCGACCATCCTGCCGCCCGTCAGCAAACCTTCAACATCTGCATGGACGAACCCGTTGACTACCGCCAGCTTGCCGATTATCTGCACACCACACGTGGTTATCCCTCGGTGGACATCACCACGCCGTATCATGGTACGTGGGTCGACAACACCAAAGCCAAATTCCTACTCGGCTGGCGACCGGCCTATGACCTCGCCAAACTGACGGATGCCGCCTTCACCTACCAGCGCACCACCGATGACCCGCGCGTCATCTATTACCCCGGCTAAAAACGCAATCGGTAGCCAATGCCTACTCGTAGGGAAGGGATTCAGTCCCTTCTCTATGTACATGACCTCGATTTTTCAAACCCGATTCAAACCATAACTAAATTGACTAATTGAGAACTTTTGTGCTAAAATTATCTTGCTGTTGGTCACATCTTATGTGATGCTGCAAAGTTTTCGCGCAACACTTTTTCACCTTGTAAGGATGTAGGGTTAGGAATCGATTGCATTCATTCCATCGTCATTCTCAGATAACCCGTTTGTCACAACTGCAACAACAACATCAACAGCATCATTTGCCCGAAAAATGCACTTGTGAAAGTGAAGAATTTGACTACGAAGTGTCCCTTGGGAAGAAAATTGCGAATTATTAGCAGAATTCTCCCTCAACTTCACCGACAAAATGGGTTTTGCAATTGCGTTTTTTGCAATATATGCAACTTTTGCAACATTTCGGCGGCGGTCTCCCTCACATCCGCCATGCACATGCCAAATTTGCACAGCGGCGGATTGCTCCCTTAGTTCTGCTGCACTTGCGCCATTTCAGCGCCGCGCTCCCTCACTTCTGCCGCCACAAAATGACACTTCAGCGGATACACGGGAACTTCCCGCCAGCCATTTCAGCGGATAAATTGCAAAATTTGCTATAATTGAATGGAGCGAGGTCAGGAGGTTAAGATGTCGATTGTTCAAAACACACCCTATCAAGAATTTGCTGACTTTATTACCTCGTCACCCTCTTTGGAGCAGATTGCTGAGTATCGTCTGTCAGATGCGAGTGAGTCCCGTGTTAGCTACCTTTTGGATGTAAATCGTAACGGCACAATTTCGAAACAAGAACAGAATGAGCTAGATGATTACACCCGCCTCGAGCATTTGATGCGGATCGTCAAAATTCGTGCTTTTGCCAAACTCAGTACGGATCATTAATGACTCACATCCCTGATACGCTTCGTATTCTGGTGCGTCAAAGAGCCAATAATAATTGTGAGTATTGCCTCTTAAATGAGCGTTTTACGATTAAACGTCATGAAATCGATCATATTACTGCCGAGAAGCATGGTGGCGATACCATTGACTCAAACCTTTGCTTGAGCTGCCATGACTGTAATCGTCATAAAGGCTCTGATCTCACAACGTTCGACCCGATTACGAAGCAGCTTGTCAGGCTGTTTGACCCTCGTAATCAAATATGGATCGATCATTTTGAACTCGATGGCCCGATAACTAGAGGAAAGTCTGCTATTGGACGTGCGACAGTAAACTTGCTTCAAATGAACGATGAACCGCGCGTTTTAGAACGACTGCTACTTATTGCACAGGGACTATACCCTTAAATCTTGCCCTGTTATACTATTCCGAATTGATATACACCCAATTTTCAGGAATGAACCCTCATGCCTACGATTGATGAGCAAGTCGATATACTCATGTCCGGCGCGGAATATGGTGATCCGCAAACCAAAGAAACCATGCGTAAAGAGCTTCACACCCGCCTTGTCGAAGCCGAAAAGTCCGGTCGCGGTCTGCGTGTCTACTGTGGCTATGACCCGCGTACGGCTGATCTGCACCTCGGCCACACCATCACCATGCGGAAGCTGCGCCAGTTCCAAGAACTCGGTCATGATGTCACCTTCCTCATTGGCAGCTTCACCAGCCTGATTGGTGACCCTTCCGATAAGGATAAGGCTCGCGATCAGTTGACCGTCGAGCAGGTGCATGAAAACGCCCGTACCTACGCCGACCAAGCCTTCAAAATCCTTGATCGTAACCTAACGCGCGTCCGCTTTAATGATGAGTGGTTAGCCACCCTCGATTTTGCCGACATCATTCGCCTTGCCAGTAACTTCACCGTTCAGCAGTTCCTCGTGCGCGAAAACTTCAAGCGCCGCTTGGATGAAGGGCTGCCGATTTACCTCCACGAGCTGTTCTACGGCCTCATGCAGGGGTACGATGCGGTCGCTCAAGAAACCGATGTTCAGGTTGGTGGTCAAGATCAGTTGTTCAATATCATGGTCGCTGGGCGTAAGCTGCAAGAAGGTATGGGGCAGCGTCCTCAGGTTGCCATCATCATGGGCGAAAGTCTCCCCGGCACAGATGGCGAAGTCAAGATGAGCAAAAGCCTCGGTAATCACATTCCGATTATGGCTGAACCGTGGGATATGTTTGGTAAGGTTATGAGCCTGCCCGATAAGGTTATGCCCATCTACCACAAGCTGATTTTGGGTTGGTCGCCCGCTCAAGTGAAAGAACTTGAAGACAATCTCGCGTCCGGTTCGCTGCACCCCAACGAAGTGAAGATGCGCCTTTCGCGGGATATTGTCACTATCTTCCACAGCGCCGATGACGCGCAAGCGGCTCAAAAACGCTGGGATGAAGTCTTCCGCAGCCACGGCGGCTTGCCGGAAGATATGCCGGAGGAAAAATTGGAGACAGCCGAAAAGGTGCTCGACATCCTGCGCCGCCTCGATATGGTTGCTAGCGGTGGCGAGGCCAAGCGCCTTATCCAGCAAAATGGTATTCGTATGAACGAGCAGCCCGTGACCGACCCAATGGCTACAGTCACGCCTGAAATGCTGCCAGTTGTCCTTCAAGTCGGCAAACGTAAGTTCGTCCGCCTCGTCGCCAAGTAAAATTGAATGTTTCGGTAGGGGCACACGCTTGTGTGCCCTTTTTACCCCGCCATCTTGCTGATCGCATCCCCCAGCGTATAAACACTCAGCAAGAATAACAGCACCAGCATAAGTTGCTCAAATACCTTAGGGTTGACCACGCTTACGAAATATCGCCCTAAATACGCGCCAACGGGAATAAGTGGCAGCGCCCATGCAATGCTCAACAACAGATGAAAGTCGAGAATGTTTTTGTTCGCCAATACAAACGGCAGTTTTAGCGCGTTCACGATAGCAAAAAATAGCGAGGTCGTCCCGATGAATACAACCGGATTGTCGATCTTTTGAAGGAGCATATAAGCCGTGTAAGGTGGTGCGCCCACGTTCGCCAGTGCCGAGCCGAAGCCGCTTCCCCAACCCGCCAGCCACCCATGCCATTGGCGGGGTTCGTATCGGACAGCCGTTAAGCGACTGCTGGCTACTTTGTAAACGACCACGATCAGCGTGAAGATACCGAGGATCAGCTTAATCGCCACATCTTGCCCGCTGTCAGCTAAGTAGCGCAGGAGCAAACTGCCTATGACCACGCCGACCACTGCCGCTGGTAAAAGCAGCTTGATTCGAGCGCTGTCCCACTGCCGCCAATAAAACCAAATCGCGATCAAGTCACCAATCAAGAGCGGCACAAGAACGATACCCACTGCCTGCGCCGCTGGCATGATCTGGCTGAGAAGGGGCGTAAGCATTGCAACCGGAATAGGCCCGCCTAATCCACCTTTCGAAAGCCCGATGAATAAGCAAGCCAGCGCGACGATAATCCGAAAATCCATTTTTCGACCATTCACAAAAAAGCGCACAGGTTATGTGCGCTTGAAAAGGAACAACTGCTCAAATGTCTCTATTTACGCGGTGCCCATGTTAGAACTTCACGGACTTGCAAATCGGTGTGACGTATTTTCATCGCCAAATCAGCCGCGAGGTTTCGCATCAGCCGGTAGCCCAACTGCGGGTATGTATCACACAAGAGCATCAGCTTGCCGCGCGGGATCGCCAGTAAATGCGTTTCGGATTGCCCCGCCCGTGCCGAAGCTGAACGTAAACCTTCATCTACGAGCGAAACCTCACCGAAAGACTGCCCACGCCGTAGCGTTGCAATCGTGTACGAACCGGCATCCTCGTCTTTTTTCCCCAGTGTTGCAGGGTTTACCTGAATTTCAACCTCGCCATCAGCGATGATGCATAACTCATTACCGGGTGTATTCTCTTCGAAAATTAATTCACCTGCTTGATACGTTTTGTCCGTACAAATGGAGGCAACCAGTTCGAGCTGTGTATTGGAAAGTTCATAAAAAATGTCAGCTTGCTTCAGAATCGTTACGAATGACATGCAGCACCCCTATGGATTTTCCAAATACGTAGAAGCTCAAAAATGCCTAAGTGCATTGTAACATACTTAGGGAAGCGGCAAAAGTCGCCAGCCTCATATTCAGAGATTGATTTGCGACTCGGATAAGGGTTGATTAATCCATTGTGACCCTTTAAGATTTGAAAAGAACTAAAATATCGAGAATGTATCATGTCCCAGTACGACGAAGAAATCCGTTCCGCACCACTGCCGTATCAAATCTGGGGTGCAGACTATATCGATGAATCCTCTATTGCACAGATGGATGCTGCGATGCGTTTACCGATTTCGGTGGCTGGCGCACTCATGCCAGATGCCCATGTGGGTTACGGTCTACCGATTGGCGGGGTTTTAGCAACCGATAACACCGTTATTCCCTATGCAGTCGGAGTTGATATTGCGTGTCGTGTCCGTTTTTCAGTTTTTGACATCTCGCCGATTGTCATCAACCAGAAAAGTGGTCAGTACAAGAATGCCCTGATGGAACAAACGCGGTTTGGCGCGGGTAGCAAGTGGCAGGGTAGCCAGCGTCCAGAACATGAAGTCTTAGATGATGATGACTGGTCAGCTAATAAATTCCTAGCATCTTTAAAGGATACAGCGAACAACCAGTTGGGGACGAGCGGCAGTGGTAACCACTTTGTTGAGTGGGGTTCGCTTACCCTCGAAGAAGATGATACCCAGCTTGGCTTAAAGGAGGGCAACTATCTCGCTTTGTTGTCTCATAGTGGTTCGCGCGGTGTTGGTTTTAAGATCGCTAATCATTATTCGGAACTTGCCCAAAAGTTGCATCCCAATTTGGATAAGTCCGTACGACATCTCGCTTGGCTGCCTTTAGACTGGCACGAAGGGCAGGAGTATTGGCTTTCGATGGAACTGGCTGGTCGCTTTGCTTCTGCCAACCACGAAGTCATCCATAAACGGGTCGCGAAAGCGGTTGGTCTTAAACCGATTGCGGTCGTCGAAAACCACCACAACTTCGCGTGGAAAGAGTCGCTTCCGGCACCGGCGGGTTTTTCGTCTCCAAATCGAACCGTTATCGTACATCGTAAAGGTGCGACCCCGGCAGGGAAGGGCGTATTCGGCGTAATTCCCGGCTCGATGGCAGACCCCGGTTTTCTGGTACGTGGAAAAGGTGTCGTTGAGTCCTTGAATTCTGCCTCGCATGGTGCTGGTCGCGCGATGAGCCGCCGTGCAGCGTTGGATCGCATTACGAAGACCGAACGTGACCAGTATCTTAAAGCCCGCGGCGTGATGCTGCTCGGCGCTGGGCTTGACGAATCGCCACAAGCGTACAAAAATGTGGAGCAAGTTCTCGCGGCTCAAGCCGAACTGGTTGACGTGGTTGGTAAGTTTCGTCCGATTATGGTTCGGATGGACGGAACAGGTAGCAAAGCGGAAGATTAAACAATGTTCGATTTCACCATTGATGAATTGATCTCGGTTTGTATCGCGCGTCAAGTCGTTGATGGTGAACTGCTGGCTCAAGGTATCAACACCCCGCTCGTTATGGCGGGTTTTATTTTGGCGAAGTGTACCCATGCCCCGAACGTGAAGTTCACCTCAGCCATCGGGCAAAGTTTAGTTCAGGAATGGTCGCCGCTCGGTGTCGGGCGTGTTGAGGATATGTGGCTTTCAAAAGCCCAGATGCACTTCGGTTTCGTCGCGGGTTCGGCAGATTTATTACCCACATACGAGTTGAAAGAGTTTTTTCGCCCTGCTCAGGTTGATGCGGTAGGCAATTTTAATAATGTCGCATTCGGAAGTGATTACCTTCGCCCCCGAATGAGGCTCCCCGGTACAGGCGGCATTCCCGATGTCACCACCTTCTCAACCAAGATCCACCTGTATGTTCCGCGTCATTCACGGGTGACATTCGTAGAAACGCCGGATTACGTGAGCGGTATGGGGCATGTTCCGCACCGGAAACGTGGGGCAGGGGTGAAATATTTAATAACGGATCTAGGGCAGTTTGATTGGCTGAATGGTCGGATGCGCTTAACGCATGTTCACCCCCGGATAAGCGTGGAGCAAATCCAGAAGAAGATGGGATTTCAGTTAGAGATCGCTACTGATCTTTCAGAAACCATTCCACCTTCGGCTGATGAATTACATCTACTTCGAGAGACGATAGACCCGCTTGGTGTGAGAAAGCTCGAAACATTAGGAGGCAGCGCCCGTAAGGAACTGCTCACCCAAATCTTAGCGGCTGAAAACGCACTTTAGTTCAGCGTCCACAACTGGATGGTGCTAAATCGGCTGGTTGGTGACCCCATAAAGCCCAGTTGAACACCGTTGACTTTTGTCGCTGTGGCATAGGTGTAGAGTGGATAGTACAACGGAATGGCAATTGCCCGCGTGATAAAATCTTCTTGAAAATTGCGATAGCGAATGATGCGGTTAATCCCACTGAAGTCGCCACGCGCCCGCTCTAAGTCTTCAGCGATGCGGCGGTCATCGACACCACCGTAATTTTTCCCGTCAGGATACTGGTCGGCATCCCAGAATTGGTAAACATCCGGGTCAGCGCTGCCCGCCATTGACAACTCGACTAATGCCGCGCCGAATTCTCCACTGTCGAGTCGCTGCTGGTAACTTGATGCGTCAGCGACCTCTACCGTGATATTGATGTTAAGCTGTGACCACTGCTCCGCAATATCATTGGCTAGGGCGACCATTTGGGGTTCGTCTGGTGTCAGAAGGCTAAAGCTGAACCGGCTGCCTGTCGGTACAGGTGTTCCTTCGGCGTTCGGTTGGGTTTCGCCTTTACCGGAATTGGATGTGTCGAGTAACTGGACTGCCGCCGTAACATCAGTATTCGGCCACGCTAAGTCACCTATGTATGCCCATGAGCCGGGTATCATCGGGCTATTTGCAAGAATGGCCTCATTTTTCATCACAGCATTCTTGAGGTTGCGGTCAATTAAACCCCGGCGATCAAGGCTGATTTGCAGCGCTTGCCGAATACGCTGTTCACGGAAGAACTTTGTGTTGTCGCTTGCCCAATTAAAGATCAAAGCGCCTAAGGTCGGTTCAACCGAGGTCTGGATATTCAAGTTGCTCAGATCCAGTAACGCAGCACTTTCTACGCGATCATTACTTGCGAGGCCATCGACTTCGCCTGCTTTCAGACCATTTAAGGCTTCGTCGAAAGTTCCATACAGTCGGAAGCTAATGCGGTCGATGACGTATCCAGTTTGACCCTCCGGTCGCTGCCGGTAGACCGGGGCTGCGCGGAGATCAATAATATCGGTGCGACTGCTGTTGTTCGAGCGCAGTGCTTCGAGCTGGTATGGGCCGGTCCCAATCGGCGTGAGGTTAAAAGGATGGCTTGCCAATCGAGCGGCGGTTGTTCCACGTAAGGCATGTTCCGGTAGGATGCCGATTTGCAGCGCATCCAAAAAGCTGCCCAAAGGCTGTGTCAACCGGAAGCGTATAAGCTGCGTATCAAGCTGTTGGACTTCAATCGTGCGCCAAAATGCACCCAACGCCGGATCACCGGGGAAATCGTTCGATTGTAAGATGCTAACGGTGTATAGAACGTCAGCCGCACTAAATGGAATACCATCCTGCCAGAGTATATCGTTGCGAAGCTGAAGCACGTAATCAAGCCCATCAGATGAGATGACCCAACTTGCCGCGAGTGCCGGGGTCGGTTCCCCATACGCATTGATCTTGACTAAGCCTTCGAAGATGAGTGAAGTGATATCTCTGTCGACAGGGTTGAGGCTCGCTATGAGTGGATTTAAGCGCTGCACGTTTCCAATTAACGCTTCGCGGTAGGTTGGAATATCGGCGGCACTCAGACTGTTATTGGGTGTAAGGACTAACGGTGCCTCAGTCGGAATGGGCAAAGGAGTAGCTGATGCGACAATCTCAGCGGTCGCTGTTGCGGCGGGCAGGGTTGGCTGTGGGATGTTTTGGCTTAGTCGGCTGCTCAAGCTGATCCCAAACAGAACCACCGCCATTACCAGAACCAGTACTTGCCAGCGAAATCCTCGTAGCATAGCAGCCTCTCAAACTTGAAATACAAAAAGGCGTTTTGGGATTGTACAAAACGCCTTTGCTAAAGCCATATCACTCGAAACCGGAGGGATGAAGCGCTTCAGTTACTGCGCCTTGTTAGCGACCACCGAGAAAATCGAGATCGCCAAGAACGCGATGGAAAGACCGATTGTGATTTGGAACAGGGTCTTTTCTAAGCCACGGCGGGTACGAGCAATGCCGCCACCTGCATCACCGCCGAGCAGGTTACCCAATGCGCCGCCCTTAACTTGCAACATAATGAGTACAATCAACACAATCGAGATGATGATCGAAGCAATTTGTAAAGCCACCTGCATGGCAAAAACTCCTAATTTATGATTACAAAGCCGCCGCAGTATAGCACGCTCTACACACCTTGCAAAGTCTCGGTAGTGCGAACGTACCGTAGGCGGCGGTTTTCATGCCTAGCTTGATTAGTTGGTCGCGACAACTTCATCCGTTAAGGCTTCGACAGCGGCCTTGAGTTGGGGATCATTGTTTTCATCACGGTTTTCTTCCGGCCATTCAACGATGACATCAGGAGTTACCCCGTTGCCGTGAATCCAGTGTCCATTGGGTGTTAGCCAGCGGGCTATGGTGAGGCGGATGCCACCCCCATTGACGAGCTGTTGCCACGTTTGTACGGTACCTTTACCGAAGGTCGTCACACCCACGATGGTTGCTCGCCCAACATCTTGCATCGCACCGGCAATCAGTTCGGAGGCGCTGGCACTGTTCTCGTCAACCAAAATCGTGAGCGGCACATCATAACCAACGTATTTGCCGTTCGTCGTATAGGTTTGCTCGTTGTCATTGCCAAAGTCTTCGACCAAGATGGTGCCGTCTTTCATAAAGACACTGGCAATATCAATCGCCGAGGTGAGCAAGCCACCGGGATTCCCACGCAGATCGAGGACTAGACCGTTCATATCTTCGCCGCCCAATTCGGTCATGGCATTGGTGACTTCTTGATAAGCATTTGCATCGAAGCTGCGAAGTTTGATATAGCCGATGCCGTCTTCCAGCGTTTTGTATTCCACCACAGGGGTGATAATTTTGGCACGAATGATGCTGAAATCGATGAGTTCTTCACCACGGCGCATGGTGAGGTTTACCGTTGTGCCCTCTTTCCCACGCACCAGCTTGACCAAATCAAATTGAGTTGCCTGAGTGACATCCTCACCCTCGACCTTTACGAACACGTCACCGGATTTCAGACCAGCGGCTTCGGCTGGAGAACCTTCTAGCACGTTCGCGATACTGATTTCATTAGTTTCTTCGTCGGTTTGAACGACCGCACCGATACCCTCAACTTCGCCGGATAGATCACTGTTAAAGAGGGGGTAGGTTTCAGGGTCCATATAGCCGCTAAATTGGTCGCCTAAAACATCGACCATGCCTTTGATGGCCCCATCGACCAGCTTGCTATCATCAACCGTATCACGGTCAAGGTAACTGCTTTGAATCATGTTATAGACTTGCCAGAACGGTTCAAAACTTTTTTCCGCGCCGGGGGGTGGTGTGGTGTCACCTTGCGCGAGAAGGGCATTCCGTTGGCTACCGAGGAAAAAACCTGCACCGAAGACGATCACAATCGCCATGCTGATTGAGACCGGTTTAAGACGTTCCCAGATTCCTGTCATCAAAACTACTCCATTACAACTCACTCTGATATGATTATAACCACTTCTGTCTGTTTTCATGTGAATGGGGCATGAATGAGCCGTCCCGTAGACCAAATTCAATCTGTTTTATTTGGATTAGCGCTCGGTGATGCATTGGGCTATCCAGTTGAGTTTTTGGGACGCGATGCTCTCCGCCAACAATATGGAAGCAGTGGTATTCAAGCCCCACCGAATCCCGCTTTATATTCGGACGATACCCAAATGACTCTCGCGTTGGCGGAAGGCGTTTTGGATGCCGGCGTAAATGCCCCAATTGATGATCTCATGGATGCCATCGGACAGCGCTTCGTTCAATGGATGCACAGCCCTGAGAACAAACGCGCACCCGGCCTGACGTGCATCAATGGGCTTAAGCGGTATGAGGCCGGAGCCAGTTGGCGTGAGGCGGGTATTGTGGCTTCTAAAGGCTGCGGTTCGGCGATGCGGGTGGCGGTGCTGGGTTATCTCTATCAGTCCGAAGAAAAGCGCTTATACGATGTCGCGTATGCGTCGAGCTTGATTACACACCGCCATCCGACAGCAGTCGCGGCGAGTGTGGCTGCGGCGTATTTGGTGAAGTTGGCTTTGGACAGCACGCCTATTCCCGAATATATGCCGAAGGTTTATGCCTTTACGACTGGTATCTCTGATGAGATGGATTTAGCAATTTTGCGGGTTGGGCATGTCTTAGGCTGGGTCAATGAAGATCAATCGCTTGACCACATCGGGCAGGGCTGGACAGGTGAGGAAGCGGTGGCGTTGGCTTTATACTGCGTCCTTCGCTACCCTGATGATTATGTCGCGTGTATGAGACGAGCTGCGAACACGCCGGGGGACAGCGACTCCATTGCTTGTATTGCGGGGGGGATTATGGGGGCTAGGTTAGGGTTAGAGGCTATTCCGGCTGACTGGCGCGACCGCTGTGAAAATGCCGAAATGTTTACCGACCTCGCTCATCGTTTGGCTACTGCCAAGATTGCTCAAGGAAGTTGAACTTGCCAATGGTTGTTACCCGCGTATTTAATGTATCGCCCACTTCACCAGAGCTTGAGCCTATTCAAGCGGCTGCGGATGTTTTACGGGCGGGTGGTTTGGTCGCGTTCCCGACTGAAACGGTGTACGGTCTAGGGGCGAACGCGCTCGACAGTGAGGCGGTTGGTCGGATTTTTACGGCGAAAGGGCGACCTGCATCTGACCCGATTATCCTTCACCTCTACCAAATGGCTCAGTTAGAACTGGTTGCCCAAGATATTCCTGACTTTGCTTATGAACTCGCTGGTCAATTTTGGCCGGGGCCACTTACGTTGATTTTAAGCCGACACCCGAACGTTCCGGCTAATGTTTCTGCTGGAATGCCGACTGTAGCGGTCAGAATGCCTTCGCATCCGGTGGCAGTTGCGTTGTTAAAGGCTACTAACCTGCCGGTGGCTGCGCCGAGCGCAAACCGATTTGCACGACCGAGCGCGACCTCGGCTGACCATGTTCGGCAAGACCTTGATGGGCGGATTGATATTATCCTTGATGGAGGGGCGGCAGTCATCGGTGTTGAGTCGACCATCCTTGATTTAACGAAAGAACAAGCGGTTGTTTTACGACCCGGTGGTGTTCCGTTAGAAGCGTTACAAGACCTGATTCCTAATCTACAGGTTGTATCAAAACTTTTACGGGAAGATGAGCAAGGGATTGAAGCGCCGGGGATGCTGTATAGGCATTATTCGCCACGGGCTGAACTGCGGTTGTTCGACGGCGAGAATGCGGTGCTGATTCCGGCGATGCGTGAGGACGCGATCAAACAGGCAGGGCTGGGTAAGAAGGTTGGAATGCTGTTGCCGCATGATGAAAGTCATTTAGTTGATGGTTTGGACATCAACGTGGTGGATTTGGGAACGACTGAGGCGGAGATTAGCCACCGCCTTTTTGATGCGATGCGGCAGCTTGACGGAGCAGGGGTGGATGTCATTCTGGTACATGGGTTCTCCCGTACAGGATTAGGGTTAGCCTTGTGGGATCGACTGCTGCGGGCGGCTGAAGGGCGCGTGATTTCGGTATAAAAGTAGCGACGAGGTTGAAAATGGATGTTGAAACTTTAAAAGATTATGCACTCTCAAAACCGTCTACGACCTCTGACTTTCCCTTTGACGAGGAAACGTTGGTTATCCGGGTGATGGGTAAGATATTCGCGTTGATGTCGCTCAATGACTCTCCGTCTCGTGTTAATCTCAAATGTGATCCGGTATGGGCGGAAGTGCTGCGTCAGAGTTATGCGGCTATCACGGCGGGATACCATATGAACAAGCGTCATTGGAATACGATTTTGTTTGATGATACCGTTCCAGATGATGAAATCCTCGAAATGGTTGACCATGCGTATGAGCAGGTGGTCAAAGGGCTGCCCAAGAAAGACCGTGAACGACTGAAACAGTCGTGATGTTTGCTGACATTTCATTCTTCATTACATTCTGCAATATTTGCATATAATCCGCCGAATTGGCTGGCGAGAGCCTCCCGTGTATCCGCTGAATTGACATTTTTTGTCGGCGGCAGTGAGGGAGCTTGGCGCTGAAATGACACAAGTGCAGCGGATTGCTCTCTTGTAACCACCGCTGTGCAAATTTCGCAATTGCATAGCGGATGTGAGGGAGAATGCCGCCGGAAATACGATTTACCACAAAGGCACAAAGAACACAGAGCGAAAGTCGAATACAAATCGCTAAGAGCGCCAAGAAAGATAGAGAACGGCAAAGACGTTGTTGATCAATGCGGTGGGCGAAAGTTCACCACTTTTTGATTCGGTCGAAATGTTCAAAATATTGCAATTATTGCAAAAGTTGCAGTTGCAACTGGTGATTATGTTGGCGGCTGTGAGCGAGCGATGTGCCGAAACTTCGCCCTAAAGGATTTCCTTCGGTCACAAAATTCTTCAATTTCTTCACTTTCGCAGTGCATTTTTGTGTCGGCGATGGCGGCGACGACAAAACCGGTTTTTATGTCGGAAATGTCAGTGATAGACCCCTCCGTCGCTGGCGCGATACCGATCTGCTACCTTGCGACAAGCTCAGTCGCAGATCGCCCGTAAACGAGGGAGGAAAATTACGCAAACCTTGGCAAAATTGGCAGCAAAGGCGGCAATTTCAATTGGCAATCTCAATCCTAACGGGTGTCATTCTCGGTCAAACAATTGGCAATAATGGCAAAAATCGTGTTTTCAACCACCGCCGCCAAGATTGCCATCCGTTTTATTTGCAGCGGCGGATGGGTGGGTCGCTGCTGCAATGTTTGCAGCAAAAGGCGGTCTTTAGTCGATAGTCGATAGTCGATAGTCGATAGTCGATAGTCTGTAGTCTACAGTCATTAGTCAAAGACGAAGGCAAATCGCCAAGCACGCCGAGACGGATGTGGTTGTTAAGGTGCGGCGGACTTGCCCTCACCCCACGACGGTACGCTCGCAGGCTCGCTCCACCGTCAGCCCTCTCCCAACCGCTGAGTACAGCTAGGAGAGGGGAGAAAATACAGGGATAGAATGTGTCCTATGAACAGGATAGCAGAGTTGGGCGCGAAAAGGGCGAACATTTGTCAGAACATTTGGTCACTTTTAAGCGGTGTTGGTATTAACCGTTTTGAGGGAGCAGGAGTGTTAAGCAGGTTGGTGGATGGTTGGTAAAGGGTTTGTGGCACAAACGGAAAATAAACCTTGTTTATAAGATTCGAGGGTGTTTGCTATGGTGTGGTGGGGCATATTGGTATTATGCCCCAGATCAGGATTTGAAGGACGCAGGACGCTAGGTCCCTCTGGAATAGATTTGGTGTTGATGGTTAGGCGAGGACAGGTTGAGCTGAGGCGGGCTGCTGGATCAGCGACTTGACCACGGTTGCGAGCGTTTTGACAGTGTAGTCGATGTCCTGCGGCTTGGTTTGCACACCGACCGTTAGGCGGAGGGTGCAGGCAGCTAACTCACGGCTGTAGCCGAGGGCGAGCAGGACGCTCGACGGTTCGGGGCTGCCGGTCTTGCACGCGGAGGCGGCGCTGGCGGCAATCCCTTCGTCATCAAGCAGGTGGATGAGCGCACCACTTTGAATATTCTCGAACACAAAGCTGGCATGGGCGGGAAGGCGCTTGCTGCCGTGTCCGGTCAAGTGGGCGTTGGGGATGTTGGCGATGATGCTGCCGATGAGTTGATCGCGGACGGTTTTGTAATGAGCCGTGCGGGTTTCGAGTTCTTCGTAGGCGAGGCGCAAGGCTTCCGCCAAGCCGACGATGAGGGGGGTGTTCTGCGTGCCAGCACGCAGCCCACGTTCATGGCTGCCGCCTGTTTGGGCAGGCGTGACTTCGACACCATCACGGATATAGAGCGCACCGACACCTTTCGGGCCATAGAACTTGTGACCGGAGAGGCTCAACAGATCGACACCGAGTTCATTGACATCGAGCGAAAGCTGACCGGCAGCTTGTACCGCGTCGGTATGGAACAAGACACCGTTTTCGTGGGCGATGGAGGCCAATTCTTTGATCGGCTGAATAGTGCCGATCTCATTATTGGCGTACATGATGCTGGCGACTGTCGTTCCCGGTTTGCAGGCGGCGCGGAAGTCATCGGGATTGACGAAGCCGTACTGATCGACCGGGAGGATGGTGCGCTCAAAGCCCTGCTGGGCGGCAAGCTGGTCAATCGTTTTACCGACCGCACCATGTTCTATAGGGCTGGTGATGAGGTGCGTGCCTTTGCCCTTCGTGTGGGCTGCCCATGCTGCGCCGCGAATAGCGAGATTGTCGCTTTCCGAGCCGCCGCTGGTGAAGATGATTTCTTTCGGCTTGCACTGTAGCACCGCAGCGATGGTTTCGCGGGCTTCTTCGATGGCATTTTCGGCATTGCGACCGAAGTAGTGGGCTGATGAAGCGTTCCCGTAAACTTCGGTGAAGTAGGGGATCATGGCTTGCAGCACGCGCGGGTCAACCGGGGTGGTGGCTGAATGATCGAGGTAGATATTGGTCATGGTACAGTCTCTTTCTTGGTGAAATAAAAAGCGCTTCGTTGATTGCATCACAACGAGGCGCAAGATAGTCACCACCGTCAAATTTGTTGCCACAGCCGAAACTGCGACCACATCTCCACAACGGTGGATGGGCACCTTGGGTTGACTCCTAGGTTGCCGGACTCTGTTTCCAGAGCCTCTCTTGATGCATGTGTAATACTTTAGTCAGTTGTGGTGGGTTTGTCAAGAACTGAATTCGAAGAGTGGGAAATTCCACCACAGAGGCACAGAGTACACAGAGATTTTTCAATAATAATGATGCGAGTACAAACCCCCTCCGTCGCTGACGCGACACCGACCTGCTACCTTGCGACAAGCTCAGTCGCAGGTCGCCCGCAAGCAAGGGAGGACAAACATTTACTTGTTAGTGTCGCAATGGTTATTTGGAAATATTGAGGAATGCTGCGATTTTTCGTCAGAGTTGTCAAAACAAGCATATATGAACAACAGAATCTAAGTGATGCACTATAGCATTTGGATAAGTGTTTGACTTGACACGACTGCTCTTTGCGGTAAGGTAGGAAGCAGATGAGGCACGCCTCATCCCTACATTGAGAGATTGCACTTTCGAAGTGATTTTTAACTCGAAACTGATTAAGAGTATCTGGAATATGCACCAACAACTCTCGCTGGTTGAGGCGGCAAACCTCGTTCAAGATGGCATGACGATTGCGCTAGGGGGGATGACGGTTTACCGCCGTCCGGTGGCGTTTGTCCGAGCGCTGCTGCAACGTAATCCGCGACCGCGCAACCTGACACTGTTGTGCTTCACGGCGGGATATGAGGCGGATTTGCTGGTGGGGGCGGGATGTGTGGGAACGGTGCGGTCATGTTACTTCGGGCTGGAGTCATTCGGTTTTGCGCCGATGTTTACCGAGGCAGCACAAAAAGGCACGATCAAAATTGTGGAGGAAACGGAAGCCAGCCTCGCGCTGGGTATCCGCGCGGGAATATCAGGTGTCGGTTTCATGCCATCTCACGCATGGGTCGGGACGGATTTGCCGCGTTTACGACCGGATGTGAAAACGATTGTTGACCCGTATACGCAAGAGGAATTAATGGCATTCCCGGCGATTCACTGTGACATCGCGGTAATTCACGGGTTAGAAGGTGACGCGCACGGGAACGTGCATATCAACAATAATGTGGGTGTCGATATGGAGTTGGTGTATCTGGCTGACAAGGTGATCTTTACCGTCGAGCAGATGGTTGAACAATCGGAACGCAGTTTGAATTCGCTGTTGATTCCGGCACCGGGGGCGGACATTATCGCTCCAGCGCCGCGCGGGGCATGGCCGACAAGCTGCTACCCGCTGTATCCGGTAGGTGGTGGCGAGATCATGCGGTATGTGGATGCGTGTAATGCTGGACAATTTGATGCTTACGTAGAGGCATTTTTAAGCCAGCGTTAAAAGCGGTTCTAGAAAACATTTTTGATTTGTGATACCATGCTGGTTAATTGAATACTGTGTACAGGGGAGTCCGTGCAAGCGGGCTGAGAGGGTGCGTAACAACGCCGCACCGACCCTTAACCTGATCCGGTTCATGCCGGCGTAGGGAGTGCCTGATAGACCTTTCCAGTCAACCACCCTCTACAACCTAAGCGTAGTGGGTGGTTTTTATTTCAGGCTCCCATCTGAATTGTTTATCCATTTTGAAGGGAGAGTTTGATGAAACGTGTACTGTTTAGCGTTCTGATGTGTGTAATGGCGGTCGCGCCTGTGCTGGCGCAAGAGCCGACGACGATCACGCTTGTCACCCATGACTCATTCGCAGTGAGCGAAGACGTGTTGAACGCATTCCAAGAAGAAACGGGTATTACCGTACAAATCCTCAAGAATGGGGACGCAGGTGCGATGGTCAACCAGTCGATCCTGACCAAAGATAATCCCTTAGGGGATGTGTTGTTTGGTATCGACAATACGTTCCTCGGACGCGGGTTAGAGGCGGACTTGTTCGAGCCGTATGAGTCGCCACTGGCGGCGGATATTCCAGACGCATTTAAGCTCGACCCCGAAAACCGTGTCACACCAGTTGATTACGGTGATGTGTGCTTAAACTACGACGTGCAATATTTTGAGGAAAGCGGTCTCGCTTTGCCCGAGTCGTTGGCTGACCTGACCAAGCCGGAATACAAGAGTTTGCTGGCGGTTGAAAACCCGACGAGTTCGTCGCCGGGGCTGGCGTTCTTGTTGGCGACGATTCAGCAGTTCGGTGAGGAAGGGGAGTATACCTACCTCAACTACTGGCAAGATCTGGTTGCGAACGATGTGTATATCGCTGACGGGTGGAACGATGCCTACTATACCCAGTTCAGCGCGAGCAGCGGACAGGGTTCGCGCCCGCTGGTGGTGAGTTACGCCAGCAGCCCGCCGGTTGAGGTCTATTTCGCTGACCCGCAGCCGGAAACTGCTCCTACAGGCAGCATCATCGCGGACGGCACCTGCTTCCGACAAATTGAATTTGTCGGTATTCTGAAGGGGACAGCGAATTTAGAGGCGGCACAGCAGTTTGTGGACTTCATGGTGAGCCAGCCGTTCCAAGAAGATTTGCCGCTGCAAATGTTTGTGTTTCCGGTAAACCCTGAGGCGGAACTGCCGGACATCTTCACGAAATTCGCAGCCGTACCGGAAAATCCGGCTCTCGTCGATTTTGCGGAGATTAATACGAACCGCGAAAGTTGGTTGCAGGCATGGACCGAAACCGTCCTCCGTTAGGGCAGTGGTTGCGGCGCGGGGTTTTCCTCGCGCCACTGCTATTCCTCGCGCTGTTTTTTATTTACCCGCTGCTGACGATCTTCGGCGTGAGTCTGGTGCCGGAGGGGCAGCTTGACCTCAGCGGGTTTTTGCGGCTCGTCACGACTGATTATTACCTGAATACGCTGCTTTTTACGTTGGGGCAGGCGATTCTTTCGACGGCGCTGACGCTGGCACTGGCGCTGCCGAGCGCGTATGTGTTCACGCGATACTCGTTTCGGGGAAAGTCGCTGTTTTTGTCGTTGGCGACGCTGCCATTCGTACTGCCGACGGTGGTGGTGGCGGCGGCGTTTTCGTCGTTAATTGGGCCACGCGGGCTTCTCAACACCTTTCTGATGCCGACGTTCGGATTGGCTGCGCCGCCGATTGCGCTTGACCGCACTTTGACAATTATCCTGATTGTGCATGTTTTCTATAATTATGCGGTCGCGCTGCGGATTATTGTGGGGTTTTGGGCGAACCAGAACCCGCGCATTGAGCAGGCCGCACGGGTTCTGGGGGCCAGCGGTTGGCGGTTGTGGTGGCAGATTTGGCTGCCGATTTTGCGGCCGGCGATTACGGCGGCGGGTATCCTCGTTTTCATCTTCACCTTCACCAGTTTTGGGGTTGTCCTGCTGCTGGGCGGCCCGCGTTTTGCCACGCTTGAGGTGGAGATTTACCGCCAGACGGTGAACCTATTTAATCTGCCTGTCGCGGCGGCGCTGTCATTGGTGCAGATCGTGCTGATGTTCGCGTTTATGCTGGTGTATACGCGCTTGCAGCGGCGGTTGACCACAGACGTGACACGGGTGGCAAATGTGGCTAAAGCGCCGACAACGCGGCGGGAAAAGGCGGTTGTCGCGGTTAACCTACTGTTGATCGCGATTTTATTATTCGCACCGCTAATTTCGCTGGTGGCGGCTTCAGTTCGAAGCGATCAGGGAATAACGTTGCAGTTTTATCGACAGCTCAGTTCAAATCCGCGTGGGTCGATCTTGTTCGTGCCACCAGTGCAAGCGATTGGTAACTCGCTGTTGTTCGCGGTGGTGACGACTGTCCTCGCGCTGGCGCTGGGGTTGATTACGGCATACTTGGTTTCAGGGCGGGTGACACGGTGGTCACGACTGCTCGACCCACTGTTCATGCTGCCGCTGGCGACAAGCGCGGTCACACTCGGATTCGGGTACAT
>Ga0209460_1000960_pt1 | contig 20196 bp, 23 predicted proteins | sample EBPBio132013_DNA_FD_185868 | JGI IMG/M metagenome (GOLD analysis project Ga0209460, IMG submission 185868) | Wastewater treatment Type I Accumulibacter community from EBPR Bioreactor in Madison, WI, USA - Reactor 2_5/13/2013_ DNA (SPAdes)... | ecosystem: Engineered > Bioreactor > EBPR >... | reverse complement strand
GGTAGGGATTCCATGATATTGTCACGCAAGCTGTTGAGATGACTGCCAGCCGAATCAATGCGCCCCAAGTCGGTGTAGTCTTTGTCCTCGAACAGGTTGATGCCGAAGGCCGACGGCAGGTTATGGGCAGCGCGAAATTCTTTGATCGGGATAAAGGTGTACGGAATACCGTCGATGGTCAGGCGCACAGGATTACACTTTCATGATTCAAGGTTATGCTGATTGTACCCAATTTTATCTGCTGTGGTTGCACCAATCTGGCGGGTTCTTTATTGCTGAGAGGTCTATAAAATGGCATAATGGGGGAATTGAACCAGCCAAAAAGAGAAGATGAGAAGCCATAATGGAAACGAATTCTCCACTGAATATTTTTATCACGGGTGGCGCGTCCGGCGCAGCGCGTGAAGCCACGCGGCAGGCTGTGGCACGCGGTCATAAGGTGACGGTGCTGACAACCGGTTCGGACGGCGCGGCCAAAGCTCGCCAAGATGGTGCGCTGCCCGCGTACTCCGACCCGACCCGCGCGGGCGAACTGAAAAGCCTGTTTAAGATGTCGAGTATTGACGTGGTGATTCACCTGCTGCCACAGGCGGGTAACAGTTTTCCCGTGAAGGATGGTTACGAGGCGAATGAACGCGAGATGGTGCAAAGCGCCGTCGCGCTGACGGAAGCCGCCGAGGACGCGGGTGTTAAGTTCATCGTGTACACCAGCTACGCCTTCCTGTATGGCGACTCGCACGGCGAATGGCTGACCGAAGACGGCGGTGGTCACGGCAGCCGCGCGTTCCGCCCCGGCTTGGCGGCAGAACACCAGATCAAGTCCAGCAGCGTTCCGTCGTGCATCCTGCGGGCGGGGTTTGTGTACGGTGGTGAGACGACGGCCATTAGCTCGCTGGGTGAGGGCATCCGGCGCGGTCGCAGCCCGTACCTGGTGGACAGCCATAACATCCACAACTGGATTTACGAGGCTGACTTGGCAAGCGCGGCTGTGCTGGCGGCTGAGAAGCAGCCCACCGGCGAGATCATCACCGTTGTGGATGATGAGCCGACGAGCGCCAACACCTTCGCCGGATACTTGGCGACCGCGCAGGGCATGACCGCCCCCGGCAACAGCAGCGTACCGGCGTTTGCGCTGAACCGCGCGACCAGCGATATGCAGCGGCTGCTGTTGACGACTTCGGCACGGTTGAAGAATGACAAGGCCAAGCAGGTGCTGGGCTGGACACCGCGCTACCCGAACTACAAGCTCGGCTTGGAACAGACGCTGCTGCAATGGCGTGCGGCTGAACCGACGACGGCCTAATTTTGTACACTGCGGGGCGATGACAGGTCGCCCCATATTAATGGTTTGAATTGGAAATTTGTGACGATATGCTGAAAGCGATTTTGTTTGATTTGGATGACACGCTGCTCGACTGGAGCGGTTTTCAGGGCGATTGGAAAGCCCTCGAATGCCAGTTCCTGACCGGCGTGTTTGATTACTGCGCGGGGCAGGGAAGCAAGCTGCCCGATTTGGATGCGTTTATCGACGAGTTCCACACGCGCATCCGCGAGTCGTGGCGCTTGGGGCGCACCAGTTTGATCGCCCCGCACATCGGCAGGGTGATGGTCGAGGCGGTGGAAGCGCAGGGCGCACCACTTGGCAGCTTCACGCCTGAAGGCTTACTCAGCGCGTATGGCTGGCACGCCGTACCGGGGACGCAGTTGTTCAAAGAAGTGCCGGAAGTGATGGCGACCATCAAGCAGCACGGCATTAAAACCGCGATTGTGACCAACGCCGCCCAACCGATGACGCTGCGCGACATTGAGATTGAAGAACACCAACTGCTGCAATACTTTCCCGACTGCCGCTTATCCGCCGCAGATGCGGGTGTCCTGAAGCCGCATCCCGGTATCTTCCAACTGGCGCTGGAACGGCTGGGTGTGCAGCCGGAAGAAGCGGTCTTCGTCGGCGATAATCCGGTAGCGGATATTGCGGGGGCGCAGGCGGTGGGGATGCAAGCGGTCTTCCGCATCACGTCGCCCATGCCGCAGATGCTCAGTGGGCTAATCGTGCCGGACGCGGCGATCAACAGCTTAGAAGAACTGCCGCCGATCCTCGACAACTGGTTCCCCGGTTGGCGCGATCAAGCTGCTTAATACCAACATGCGAGACTATCACATCAATATTTTTTATAGTGAGGAAGATGCCAGCTATATTGCGGATATTCCTGATTTTTTGATGTGTTCAGCACATGGCGCAACGCCGCAGGAAGCATTGGAAGAAGTACTTGTCGCTAAAGCGGCCATTATTGAAGCCATGCTTGAGGCAGGGCAGCCCATTCCTGAGCCGCGTTATAAACCCGCAATTTATCAGGTTGCCTGAGTCATATCCTAGTTATCCTTTCTAATTACACATGCAATTTTCCTATCCTGATCGTAACCTTATCCTCACAGGCTATACTGGCCCCGGTCAACCGCTGATCGGGCAGCAGGTCGCCGACCGCCTTAAGATGCGCTATGTCAACGTCGATACGCTGCTGGAGTCGCGCGGTGATATGGACGTGGAGGATATGCAAGCGCGGTTTGGCGAAACGCGCCTCAAAATGTTGGAAGCGGATGTGATGCAGGATGTGATGCTTTATCGCGGCGCGGTCATCCGCGTCAGCGGGCAAACCCTGCTGCGGACGGAAACCGCGCCCCGCCTGCTCGAAACCGGCGTGATGGTCTGCTTGGTGGTCACCCTCGACATGGTGCTGCGGCGGCTGCATCTCTCGCTGGGTGGGCGTTACCATAACCCCAGCGAACGCTCGCTGGCAATCGGGCATCTCAAGCGCGAGTGGGCGGTGCGGAAGGTGGAGGGCGTGCATGAGCTGGATACCACCAGCCTCAACGAAGTTGAAACCATCAGCAGCGTGGTCGCGATATGGGAACAGTTTGCCAGTGGTTTGCCCGTGAACGTGCCTAAGTAGAGCGCTTGGCTGGTAGACATAACGCGCCAAGCCGTGTTAAAGTCAGTAGAGAATAACAAGTTTGTGACATGAGGTTTTCATAATGCCCAAATTAGTCATTAGTCTGGCGCAGATGAATATCGCGCTAGGCGATGCCCGTAAAAATATCGCGCAGATGGAAAAGTGGACAGCCGAAGCCGCGCGGCGTGGCTCGCATCTAGTGCTGTTCCCCGAACTGTTTTCGACCGGCTGCGCGTGGGATCAGGCAAAGGAACTCTCCAGTACGTTGAACTCCGGCGTGTTTAACGAGATGAGCGCGGCAGCGGCGCAGAACAAGATCAGCCTCGTGGGTTCGGTGTTGGAAAAGCGCGGGTTGGAAGTCTCGAACAGCGCGGCCTTCTTCGCTCCCAACGGGCGTATGCTCGGCATCTACCGGAAAATCCACCTGTTCGGCCTGATGGACGAGGACAAGTGGCTGCAACCGGGGTCGTCGCGCCTGTCGCTCGACCTACCGTGGGGCAATACGGCGATGGCGATTTGCTACGACATCCGCTTCCCTGAATTGTTCCGCAAGTACGCGGTTGACGGCGCGAAGGTCATCGTCGTCCCCGCCGAGTGGCCGATTGCCCGCGTCGAACACTGGCGGGCGCTGGTGGTGGCACGTGCCATCGAGAACCAGTGCTATATGGTGACCTGCAACGCAGCCGGTTTGACGGGTGATACGACGTTCGGTGGGCATTCGATGATTGTTGACCCGTGGGGCAAGATCGTGGTGGAAGGCGGCGAAACCCCGCAGCTCCTGACCGCCGAGATCGAACTCGATCTTGTGGACGAAGTGCGGAACAAGATGACGGTTCTCGCCGACCGCCGCCCTGAGTTTTACACGTAACCCATAAAGCCGAGCTTTTTAACACAAAGGCTCAATGACACAGAGGCACAGAGAGGATATGGTGACAAACCGTATCCTTTTTTGTTTGGTTGGTTAGGAAGCTGACTTTTGTGTAAACGGACGCACTGTCTCGCGTCCCTACACAAGTCGAGATGCTATCTTCGTAGGGACAGCAGACAGGCTGTCCGGTATTATCAAACCTTCTCAATTGGTTTCTTGAGTCAGTGCCTTCCACCACGCGCGTTCGCCCGCCAGCTTGCCAATCATGGCGAAGTGCTTGACCTGTGGCGCGTCCGGCAGGGCAGCGGCGAGTTGAGCGACCGGCACTTCGCGGAAGCCGAGGCGTGAGAAGTAATCCGCCGCGCGTGTGCTGAAGCAGTAGGCGTGATGGTAGCCTTCCGCCTGTGCCTCGTTCAGCGCGTGGTCGATCAACCGCCGCGCTAACCCATCCCCACGATAGGCTTCGTAAACCGCCAAGCTGCGGAACAGCACCGCATCGCTGCCGAACTCCAATCCCGCGCAGGCTGCCAGTTCGCCGCTTGCGGTTTCCACGACCCAATAGCGGGTTCCCGCCGCGAGGATGCCCTCGGTTAGCAGCGTGACGTGCTGGATCAAATTGAGGATGCGGTTATAGTCTCTCGATTGGGCAGGGGTGACGGTGAAGGCGGGCATGGTGGAATCCGTTCGGTGCGGCGGCAACCGGATAAGCTGGCTATAATCTTAGCGAGAAAAATCAACGAGAAGGAATAGCCCGATGAGGACTGTCACTTTTTACTCAATTCCTGAGGTCAACCATGCTCCTCTTTCATAACGGCATTATCCATACTATCGACGCAAATCAACCGCGCGTTGAAACCTTGCTCGTCGGCGATGACGGGCGCATCCTTTTCGCCGGTAAGCTGGCGGATGCCGAAGCCGCCGCTGCCGTCGGAACGCAGCGCATCGACCTCGCGGGGCGCACGCTGATCCCCGGTTTCAATGATGCCCACGTTCACATCTGGAAGATGGGGTTGCTGCTGACGCGGCAGGTGGTCGCCAACAAATTCGTTGCGCCGGACATCGAAAATATCATCGAGCGCTTCCGCGACAAAGCCGAGATTTGGCCGGCGGGAACGTGGATCGTCGGGCGCGGTTACAACGAGGCCGACCTACCCGAACGCCGCCACCCCACCCGCCACGATATGGACGGCGCGAGCCTTGACCATCCGATTGCCCTGACGCGCACCTGCGGGCATATGATCGTCGCCAACACCCTCGCGCTGCAACTGGCGGGCATCACCCGCGACACACCTAATCCCCCCGGTGGTGTGATCGTCCGCGATCTGAACGGCGACGCGACCGGCCTGCTGCAAGAAACGGCGATGGGTCTCATCACCCGCGTCATCCCCGACCCGACTGATGCCGAAATGGCGGAGGCGATCAAAGCCGCCAACCAGCACCAACTCAGTCTCGGCATCACCAGCGCCACCGACCCGCTGCTCACCCCTTTGCATCTGCGCGTCTACCGCCAGTTAGAAGCGGCGGGTGAGCTTGCTGTGCGCGTCAATGGTTTGCCCATTCGCCGTCCCGATGGTGGTACGGAAACGCTGCCCCTGCCAGAACACTTTGTCAGCGATTGGCTGCGGATTGATACCGTCAAGTTCTTCGCCGATGGCGGTCTGAGTGGTGCGACCGCTGCCGTCAGCCGCCCTTATAAAGTGACCAACGAGACGGGTGTACTGCGCTTCGATCTCGCTGAACTGACCGAGTTGATGTTCGAGGCGCACCGCGCGGGCTTCCGCATCGGCACCCACGCCATCGGTGATGTGGCGATTGAGCAGGTGTTGAGCGCCTACGAGGAATGCCACCGCCGCCTGCCGCGCCCTGACCTGCGCCACCGCATCGAGCATCTTGGCCTGCCCAACCCCGACCATTACGCGCGCTGCGCCAAGCTGGGCATTATCATCGCGCCGCAAACCGTGTTTCTCGCCGCGCTTGGCACCAGCTTCCGCCGCTATTTGCCGGATGACTACCTCGACCACTGTTACCCCATTCGTTCGATGCTGGATGCAGGGCTGACGGTCGCGCTCAGTTCGGATGCGCCGGTTGTGCCGGACGACAACCCGATCCTCGGCATGAAGGCCGCCATCGACCGCCGCGACCCCAACGGCGAACCGATTGCGCTCGATCAGGCCATTACCGCCGAAGAAGCGCTTTACGGCTATACGATGGGCGGGGCGATTGCCAGCGGCGACGCGGACAATCGCGGCAGCCTGACTCCCGGCAAGTGGGCAGACCTCGCTGTTCTGAGCGCCGACCCGCTTACCACACCCGCTGCGGATTTGCTCTCCGTTCGCGTTCAGCAAACCTACGTCGGTGGCAGGCTGGTGTGGGAGGGGTAGGTAAGTTTGATCTGATAAGGTGAATAGGTTAGCTCTAGCGAAAGGTAGCCATTATGAATCTGCCAGCCGACCAACAGGAAGCCTTGCTCGGACTCTTGGAAATCCGGTTCGAGAAAAATATGACCCGCCACCCCGGCATCAAATGGGCGAAGGTACGGGCAAAACTGGAAGCAAACCCTACAAAACTCTGGTCGCTCAACGAGATGGAAAACACGGGCGGCGAACCGGATGTCGTCGGCTATGACAAAAAGACCGACGAGTACCTCTTTTACGATTGCTCGGCGGAAAGTCCGGTTGGTCGCCGGAGTTTTTGCTACGACCATGCCGCGCTGAATGCCCGCAAAGAACATAAGCCCAAGAATAGTGCGGTCAACATGGCGACGGAGATGGGCATTGAACTGTTGACCGAAGCCGACTACCGCGCGTTGCAAAAGCTGGGCGAGTTCGACCTGAAAACCTCAAGTTGGATTCAAACGCCGGAGGACATTCGCAAACTTGGTGGGTCGATCTTCGCCGACCGCCGCTACAACACCGTGTTCGTCTACCACAACGGCGCGGAGTCCTACTACGCCGCGCGGGGCTTCCGTGGTGTGCTGCGGGTGTAAGGGTTTGCGCGCCTTATTTCCTGAAGTGTTGTTAAAGAACTGCTCTAAGCCTTTCTACCGATCCCGTATCCGCCAATTGCACAGCCTAAAATCCAACTGGATACGGATGATGACGCGGCTGACTTGTCGTAACCTGAGACCAGTTAATCGTTCATGTTGAAAGGCAATCAGAAATGAAGAAGCTCCGTAACCTGTTCGTCCTCGCGCTGTTGGTCGTGACCGTCTTGGTCGTCACCGTCGCTCCGGCGGCGGCGAAGGTCAACGAATACGAAGGCCAGCACAGCGTCAGCCGTTAATGGCCGGGCAGCTAAAAAAGGCGTGCGACATCGGCACGCCTTTTTTGATTCCGTAAACGATGTTGGAACTGTACCAAGTTGTACTTGTTGAACATATGTGCTATCTTTAAGCTGGATTTTCTACACATAAAAGAGGCCAACCATGAGAAAAGTGATTGTACTTGAATTCATGTCGCTGGATGGGGTCATTCAAGCGGGCGGCGGCCCGCAGGAAGATACCAGTGGCGGCTTCAAGTATGGCGGGTGGCAAGCGCCGATTTCGGATGACACACTTGGGGAAGTCATGACTAAGCAGATGACCCCGCCGTTTGATCTGCTGCTAGGGCGTACAACCTTTGACATTTGGGAACCCTACTGGCCGAAACATACGGACATCTGGCCGGGTGCGGCGACCGCCACCAAGTATGTCGCCTCGAATACGCGCACTTCGACCGACTGGCAGCCGACCGTGTTTTTAAGCGGCGATATTGCGAAGAAAGTCGCTGAACTCAAACAAGGGGATGGGCCGAATTTGCACGTTTACGGCAGCGCGAACCTCGTCCAGACGCTTATGAAGCATGATCTGGTCGATGAGTTCTGGCTCAAGATTTATCCGCTGACGCTCGGCAGTGGGAAGAAGTTGTTTACGGATGGCACGATTCCGGCAGCGTTCAAAGTGACCGAAAGCCAAATCTCCCCAAATGGCATCATTATTGCCAACTACGTACGCGCAGGTGAAGTTCAAACCGGCAGCTTTTAAACCGTCATGCGCTGCCGTGTATCTACAGCCGCATATGCCCGGCACGTCCCCTTTACTCATGGATCGTTCTACTTACCGGTTCGTCGGCTGAAGGATGACCATCGGAATGTCACGCGCCGTATTTTTCTGGTAGTCGGCAAAAAACGGCGCTTGCCTGACGAGTTCCGGCCACAACCGGTTTTTTTCCTCCGCACTTGCTTGATGTGCTGCCGCGTTGAGAGTCTGCTCACCAACCTCAATCGTTGTTTGCGGATTAGCCTTCAGGTTCACAAACCACGCCGGATCTTGTTGGCGACCCGCGTTTGAGGCGGTCACCACATAATTCTCGCCGTCGCGGATATACATCACCGGTGTGACGCGCTGTTTACCCGTTTTGCGTCCAGTGGTCGTTAACAGAAGGAGGGGCATTCCCCGAAGCGACCCCATCCGCTTGCCACCGCTGCGCCGGTACATGAACACCTGAAATCGCATCATCTGTTTGAACAACCAATTGACGATCATGACGTACTCTCCTTTATTTCTGGGCTTTTTATTAGTCGGCTAACTAAATAGACAGGAATAACTCCAATAATTTTGGAACAATCTAGCTTGGCTGTATACTACACTTTTAGTTAGGTGGCTAACTAAATCGGTAATATAACACTATGCCTCGCCCGGCTCGGTAGTGAGGTTGGTCAACACCTGCATGAGCAGGCGGCGCAGTAGGGTTTGCTCGGTGACGCTCATGTTGGCGACCATCCGCTTTTCGAGGTCATTCCATATTTCAAGAATCGGTTCTTGCAGCGCCTTGCCCTGCGCCGTGGCGCTCACGCGGGTTGCCCGTCCATCCTCGCCGTCCTGATGCCGTTCAACCAAGCCCGCCTTCTCCATCCGTTGCAGCATTTTGGTGACGGTTGGCGGCTCGACGCACAAATCGTTCACCAGCTCGGATTGAACCCTGCTTGCGTCATCGGTCAGGGACAGCAGCACCCGTTCTTGTCCGGCGTGCAGGCCCAGTTGGTTGAATTCGGCCTGCGCCATGTTTCGCTGAGTTTTGCTTATGTTGTACAGCAGTACGCCGATATAGTCATCGTATTTATTCATGTCGCTCTCAATTTAATTTGCCAGCTAAATATCAAGTATAAAACTGCCGCCCGGTGTTGCCAATACGAACTGATGCGCGTATGTCTTAAGACTTTCCCGTTTACTTCCCGTTTCCTTTTGGTTTGTTTTTCCGAACCATTTTCGCCTATTTTTACGCCTTTCACTGCCTTTTGTCGCCATAAACGCACTCCAAAAGCTCTTTATCCTCTGTTTTATCTCTGCGTTCTCCGCGTCTCTGCGGTTCAAAATGTCTTTATTTGTAATCTCACCCTTAATGTTGCCTGTTATCACCTGTTTAACAGGCACAACGCTACATTTTGACCACTATCTCTGCTAGAATCAGCCCGATAATGACCACTACTTTACTGGAAGCTCATGAGTCACCGACAGACCATTGACCTACAGCAGCACCGTGAACCGCTGCTCAAAATCCTCACCGCCGTCGTCACCCAACCGGATATTTCCCGCAAACAGCTTGACCAGCTCTTACGTGACTATCCCAAAGGCCACGACGGTACTTACAGCCGTGATGATCTCATCTTGGCTTACCGCACTTTCGCCGGTGAATCCCTGCCGCCTTATGAACAGGCCGTCCTCGAACGCCTGCGCCGCAAACCGGTTCGTACCAGTTCCGGTGTCACGCCGGTTACGGTCCTCACCAAGCCGTTCCCTTGCCCCGGTGAATGTATCTTCTGTCCCAACGACGTTCGGATGCCCAAAAGCTACCTCTCCGACGAACCCGGTGCCCAACGTGCCGAACAGAACAGCTTTGACCCGTACTTGCAGACTTATACCCGCCTGCAAAGCTACCACAACACCGGTCATCCCACCGATAAAATCGAGATTATCGTCCTCGGTGGCACATGGTCGTTCTATCCCGAAAGCTACCAGATCTGGTTCATCAAGCGTATTTTTGATGCCATGCACGACTTCGGCAAAGGCATCGATAGTCGCCAAGCCGTTGAAGATGCCCTGCTTGAAAAGTCACAGCTTCACCCCGACCGCAACACCACCACCGCCACCATCGACGGTCGTCACATCGAAAAGCGTTATAACGCCGTCGTGCAGTTGGTCTATAAAGACGAAATGCTGCGCTCAACCGACCTCGCCCAAGCCATCAGCCGTGGTGAAGTCGCCCGTTCGCCGGTGGATGAATTTGCCACTTGGGAAGAACTCGAAGCTGCCCACCTTGAAAATGAAACCGCACCCTGCCGCAGTGTCGGCTTGGTCATCGAAACCCGCCCCGATCATATCAGTGTCGAAGAAGTCCTTCGTGTCCGCCGCCTCGGCTGCACCAAAGTCCAAATTGGCTTCCAAAGCCTCAACGACGAGGTGCTGAAGCTCAACAAACGTGGTCACAAAGTCGCAGCCACCCGCCGTGCTGTTAAGCTGCTGCGTCAAGCCGGCTTCAAAATTCACGCCCACTGGATGCCCAACTTGTACGGCTCATCGCCAGAAGCGGACATCGCCGACTATAAGCTGATGTTTGACGACCCCGACTTCCGCCCTGACGAACTGAAGGTGTATCCCTGCTCGCTGATCGAAAGTGCTGAACTCATGCAGCGCTATCAGGATGGCAGTTGGAAGCCGTACACCCACGACGAACTGCTGCATGTGCTGACCGAAAGTTTCCGCCTCACGCCAGAATACTGCCGCCTGACCCGCGTCATCCGTGACATCCCCTCGACCGATATTGTCGTCGGCAACCAGATGACGAACTTCCGCCAGATCGTGGAAAATGAACTCTCGAAAGCCGGTGAACGCAGCCGTGACATCCGCGCCCGTGAAGTGCGCTTCAAAGCCGTTGATGCGGTTGACCTTCACCTAGACGAAATGTGGTATGACGGTGGCTGCTCCGATGAAGTGTTCTTGCAGTTCATCACTGCCAGCCGTGATATTGCCGGTTTCCTGCGCCTGTCGCTGCCCAACGAACCCGCCATCACCGATGAACTCACCGGTGCCGCCATGATCCGCGAAATCCATGTTTACGGGCAGTCGCTCGAACTCGGTGCATCCGAAGCCGGACGCGCCCAACACCTCGGCCTCGGCAAACAGTTGATCGAACGCGCCGTCGAAATCGCCCGCGAAAAGGGCTTTTTGCGCCTCGCGGTCATCTCCGCCATCGGCACCCGCGAATATTACCGCAAACGCGGCTTCACCGATGGGCAGTTGTATCAGGTGCGAAGCCTCTAAGATGTGCTATAGTTGGTCTTGTGAAGGGGCTTATTGGAGGGTAGTGATGTGAGTAGTAATTCACAGCGGCTTGCAGCGGCTGAAACACGCCGCAAAAACTGGCGTATCGCGCTGGGTACCATTATCGCCATCACGATACCGTTCTACTGCGCCGGTCTTTTCCTGTGGGGAACCGCCCCGCAGCGCACCCCAACCCCTACACCGACGACACCCGGCCCTCAGGTGGTGACGGCCACACTGCCCGACCCGACGGCCACGCCGCTCGGTGGCTTCTTCCCCAGCGTGACACCGCTCGGTATTACGCCGCAGTTCCCGACACAGGATAGCGGCTTCCCGACACAGGTGATGCCCACGCTGATGGTGCCGACACGCTTCCTGTCGCCCACGCCGCAGATTATTATCCCGACCAATCCGCCGCCACCGACGAATCCACCGGTGCCGACCAACCCGCCACCGCCGACGCAGCCCGCGATCACCAACACGCCGCTGCCGTTCGATAACTAGGCTGGCGTAGTACAATCGTAGACCAAAGGCACGCCGCCGCGTGCCTTTTTTTGTGCTATAGTTAGCACTCGATTTTGGATAACTAGGACTGTGTTATGTTTGATGCCGTGACCAATACTGCCAACCGGCAGCGCAATATCCGTATCGTGCTGTTTATCATCATCCTGATGACGACACCCTTTTACTGCATCGGCTTCCTGCTGTGGGGAACAGCTCAACCCCGTGCCTCCACCATCCCCACCGCCGTGACCAACACGCCCATCGGTGCAGGGCTTACGCCGACGGTTGGTTTGCCGACCGTTACGCGAATCGGCTTGACCCCATCACTGCTCAGTCCTTTGCAGCCGACACCTATTCAATTCGTGCCGATTAACCGCCCACCGACTCAGTTTATCCCACCGACCGATACACCCTACCTTGTGCCGGTCATTCCGGTAGATACGCTTGCCCCGACTCTGACACTCATTCCGTCCGCAACGCCGCTGCCGACCAGCACACCGTTACCGACGTTTACACCGCCGCCGGTGCCGACGGATGCGCCGCCACCGACTGCGACAACTGCGCCAACCAACACCGAAGCAGTACCGCCGTCTATCACGCCGCTGCCGTTTGAAGACACGACTATTGAAGCGCCGCCTCCCTAATTCGAACCTCAGGGGCGGCGAGATGGTAATCTACTAAAAAGGGGAGAACATCTTTGTTAGACGTAAAAGAACATTTAAGGTCGCTTGTTGATGCCCACGCGCCCTCCGGTCATGAAGGGCCGATCCGCGAAATCGTCCGTACCGCGTGGAAGCCGCTCACCAACCGCATGGAACAAGACGGTCTCGGCAGTTTGATCGCGGTGAAGGAAGCCACACATCCGGTGAAGCCCGCCCGCAAAATTATGCTGGCGGCGCATATGGATGAAATTGGGTTGATGGTACGCGACGTGGTTGACGGTTTTATCTACGTACATCGCATCAGCGGCGTGGATGCCCGTATTATGATGGCGCAAACGGTCATGGTTCACGGTCGCCAACCGCTGCCGGGGATTGTGTCCACCGTGCCGCCGCATTTGCTCAAGGCGGATGCCCGCAAGAAATACCCGACCTTTGACGATCTGGTGATTGATGTTGGGTTGCCAGCCGCCGAAGTTGCCCGTTTGGTGCAAATCGGCGACCTGATTACCCCCGACGCGCCCATGATCGACCTGAACGGCAAAAAGGTCGCCGGGAAGGCGATGGACGACCGCGCCTGTGTGGCGGCTGTCACCGTTTGCCTCGATGTGCTGCAAGGGATGCACCACCACTGGGATGTGTACGCCACGGCCACCGTGCAGGAAGAAACCGGTTTGATTGGTGCGACGACCGCCGCTTACCACATCAACCCGGACATTGCCATCGCGCTCGATGTGACCTTTGCCCCGCAGCCGGGGATTGATGCCGAAAGCGCCTGTGAGATGGGCGGCGGGCCGGGGATTGGCATCGGGCCAAACTTCCACCCCAAGCTGCTGGATAAGATCAAAGAAACCGCGCGTAATCAGGAAATTAAAATTCAGGATGATCTCATCCCCGGCGCAAGCGGTACGGATGCGTGGGCTATTCAGGTGGCGCGTGAAGGCATACCGACGGCGCTGCTCGAAGTGCCGGTGCGGAATATGCACTCGCCGGTTGAAACGATTGACCTGCGCGATGTCGAGCGGGCAGGCCGTTTGATGGCGCACTTCATCGCGGGCTTGGATGCTGACTTTATGCAGGTGATTAAGTGGGATGACCTGAAAGCGGCGGGTGCGTGAGTCGCTCAGGCCGCGTCGTCAAAGCCCACAATCGCGGCTGGATGAGTGCTGCTTCTTTTGCCCTGATGTAATACCTATAAGCGTTTCAACATTTCAGGATTGAACACATGATTTTACAAGAACTGTCTGAAGCAATCGGCGTGTCCGGTAACGAGGATGCCGTCCGCGAGATCGTCCTCAAGGCCATTGACGGTCACGCCACCGACATCACCATCGACGCGATGGGCAACGTCACCGCCATCAAAAAAGGCACGGGTAAAAATCGCCCGCGCGTGATGCTGGATGCCCACATGGATGAAATCGGCTTTATGGTGACCAGCATCGGCAGTGACGGGCTGATTAAGTTCACCAACATCGGCGGCATTGACGAACGTATTCTGCCCGCGCTGCGTGTCAAAGTCGGCAGCGATCAGGTGCCGGGGGTCATCATCTGGACACCGATCCACAAGTCGGGCGGCAACAACAACACCGTCAAACTGAGTGACCTCCGCATCGACATCGGCGGCAGCAATAAGGACGACGTGGGCGGCAAGGTCAAGGTTGGCGACCGCATCGCCTTCGACAGCCGCTATATGGAACTCGGCGAGAAGACCCTGCGCGGCAAAGCCTTTGATGACCGCGTCGGCTGTTCGCTGCTGATCGACATCTTGCAGGGCGGCCCGTATCCGGTCGATGTGCTAGCGGCCTTCACCGTGCAGGAAGAACTCGGCCTGCGTGGGGCGAAGGTCGCGGCGCAGCGCTTGAACCCCGATGTCGGTTTCGCCCTCGAAGGCACGACCGCCAATGATGTTCCGAACCCGACCGCCGAGCTTGACGACGATATTCCACCCAATGCCGTATGCCGTTTGGGGGGTGGGCCAGCGCTGACGGTGATGGATAGCTCGTTGATCGTCCCGCCGCACCTGCTGAACTTTGTGCGCGCGACCGCCGAGAAGAACAAGCTGCCCTATCAGCTTAAAACGTCGTTGGGTGGCGGCACCGATTCGGGTGCTATTCACCGCGCCAACGCCGGTATTCCGTCAGCCGTGATCTCGATGCCCTGCCGTTATATTCACGCGCCCACCGCCTACCTCAACCGCGACGACTACGACAACACACTCAAGTTGATACAGGCCATTCTCAAAGACATTCAGTGGGACGCGGTGCGGATGTAGGGGAACGGCGTGATTAACCTGCTGCTCGATACCAACGTTCTTATCCACCTGCTGCATCCTACCGGGAACACAGAGGTGGGTTTGACGCGCCAACTGCTCGACTGGGATCGTGCCGGACACGTTCGCATCGTCCTTCCGGCTGCCAGCGCACACGAGCAGGGACGTTCGTGGGAACAGCTTGCCGCCGAGTTGGGAACGCTTGGACTGCCGCTTGAGCGTGTGCTGTCGGGTGTGGTTACGTCAGATAGCTTGCTCTCGCAGATCAACGGCGTATTGGGTCATCGCAAGCGTGGTGATAACCTCGACGCGCAAATCGTGGCTGCGGCGTGGGCATTCGCCGAACAGGGGAACGATACCCGACTCATCACCGGTGACCGCAACATCCTGCGCCATGCTTACGCACTGCACGCGCTCGGTGTGCCGCCCGTCGTCACCCTGCGCGGCGCGGTCAACCGCCTGAAAGCCCATTTCCCGCTGACAATTTCGAGGACGTGGAATCATGCCTGATAAAATCTTTGTCGATTGGGATTATTCGTTGGCAGCCGTGAAGTTTATGGGTAAGTGGCGATTCTTTTACGATATAGACGTGATGTTTTTGCTCGACTATCCGTCCTATCATGGTGACCATAACCCCACTCAAGGTGAGTTCCGGTATGGCACATTGATCGTTGATGAAACGAACGCTGAACAGTGGATGAGGTCTATGTTTGCAGAAGTCACCATAGAGCAAGTTCCTAATCTGTATTTAGAAAATACAGAACAAAGAATGCGTCTGACATTTTTGATCAACCTTGATGAAAAACTTTGGATTGGCTCTTTCTGGCATAATGATCAAACCTTTCTGGGCGATTACCAACCTCAAGGATGGACTGCAAAAGAAGATTTAGCAATTAACTATCTACCAGCAGATTTGAAAGGCTATTTTGTCTAATATGCGCCGACTGCACTACCACCTGCTTGACGTGTTCACCAACGAGCGCTTTGGCGGCAACCCCAACCCCGCCCACATCATCAGCGAGCAGGGCTTCGAGATGGGCAGGCCGAGCTACATCCACATCGAAATCCATCAAGCGGCTGGGGCATATACCTTCGTCGGCGTAGGTGGCGAATGCGTGTACATGGGTGAGGGTAGTTTAGAAATCTCCAATGGCTAGGTTTTGGAGGAATTTGTATGTCTAGGATGTGTAATCTGTTAATGCTGGCATTGGGTTTTTTACTGGTTATGCCGCTCAACCTCTTAGCGCAAGAGAATATGCCGACTGATACGTACCATATGCTAGTCGGTGATTTAGCGTTCACCTTTGATTATCCAGCGGGGTGGATTACTCAAGAGTCTGTAGGTCTCACTATTTTTGCGAGTGATACGGATTTATTTCAATCACCGGCTGATCAAAGAGAATTAGAGGGCGATGATGGCCTGATGCTGGTTGGGCTTGATGGTATTCTCTATTTTATGTGGGATCAATTTGAACCCATCGAAGATTTAGAAGAAATGTCGGATTGGGTTGGCGGTGAGTTTGCGCTGTCACCTTATACCGGGATAAATGATTTTACAAATCTCGAAATCCGCACACTGACCAATGGCAGACAGGTCGCCATTTCGTCACGACCGGATAAAAGTGAAGGGTTTTTCGCAGGTATAGCAGTCGTAGAATTCCAACCGAAGAGTTTTATAGTTTTTTACGTGGTTATGCCCTTTGCCGATTCGAAAGCGATTTCCGATTTTCTATTTAAGATAGCGGATTCCTTAAAACAGGGAAGTGAAGTTACTTTTCAAGATAACCCTACGGTAATTCGTAACGAAACCGTGAGTATGTCAGGGCGGTTGCTGGGCTTGGGTGAACAAAGTGTTTATCTGTTCCAGCGTGACCCGTGCGGAAATTGTAGGAGCAAATTGCTGGAAGTGGATTTTACAGGGGAAGTGCTCAGAACGATAACTTTATCAGCAAGCACACCGTTCATTTACAACCTCGTGCCGATTACCAATGGTCAGTTTTGGGCGGTTATTGATGGCGGTATGGGCTATGGTGGTGGAACCTATGACATCGCACTATTCTCGTCCGAGGGCGAGGTATTGCAGTCGTTAGGGTTGAATGATAATGCGGGTTCCATCACCATCCGGTCTGACCAGAATGAACACCTATATGTGGTCGTGACAGATCGAATTGCGCCGGTAGTAACACAACCACCGAATGAGGTTCGCCGTGAGGAGACCAACACCTATGTAATGGTTATGCGTTATGACGGTGAATTGATCCGCCAATTCCCTGTGAGCAGCGAAGAGTATGATATTGGGCAGGGCATCAACGGCATAGCGATTACCTCAAACAGTGAAGTCTACATCGCCGATAGCTACGGTCAAAAAGGGATAACGATTTTTGACACAGAAGGAGATGTTTTAAAAGAAGGTCTCGCCTTAGGCCAAGTGCAGTTGCAATCTAATATCACGAGTTTAGATGTGACTGATTTGGGCGACCTATTTATCGGGAAATATAGCGCTAGTGATGATTCCGGTATACTCGTTCACTTAGACGCAAATGGCTCTGTATTGTCATCGCTTACCGCAGACACGTTGGGGATACCGTATTTCTATTTCCCGCAAGAAGTCAGGCTGCTTGAGAACGGGAATTTGTTAGTCATCGCCTTTTCGAATAGTGCCATTCAGTTTGTAGAGTTGGACCTGCAAACCGAATTGGCAACGTAAATCCTATTGTTGATTTGAGGAGCGTATACTTTGATCGAACTAATCCGTAAACTGGTGGAAGCGTGGGGGCCTTCGGGCTACGAGCATCAAGTCCGCGAACTCATCCGCGCCGAAGTCGCTGACCTCGCCGACGAAATCACCGTTGACCCGCTCGGCAACCTCATCTGCCGCGTCGGGCAGGGCGGCCCGAAGGTGATGATCGCCGCCCACATGGATGAAATCGGCGTGATGGCGAACTACGTCGAACCCAACAGCGGTTATATGCGCTTCACCAACATCGGCGGCGTGCTGGCGACCACGCTGCTCGGTCATCGTGTCCGCTTTGAAAACGGTGTAACCGGTGTCATCGCCGCCCCCGATATGTTCGGCGCGGCGCGTACCACCGCCCCCGACCTCGATGAATTCTTTATCGACGTGAGCGATGGCAGCGGCAGTAATCCCGTGCAGGTCGGCAGCCCCGCTACCTTCTGGCGTACCTTTGAACAGCGCGGCACTCGCCTCATCTCCAAGTCGATGGATGATCGTATCGGCTGCGTGGTCGCCATCGAAGCCATGCGCCGCCTCAAAAAAGCTAAGAAAAAGAAATCGGCCAACGAGATTTATTTCGTTTTTACCGTGCAGGAAGAAGTCGGTTTGCGTGGCGCTGGCCCCGCCGCCTTTGGCATCGCGCCTGACCTTGCGATTGCGCTCGATGTGACCGCGACCGGGGACACCATCAAGAACGCCAAGATGGAAGTCAAGCTCGGCGGTGGCGCAGCCATCAAAGTGCATGACAGCCGCCACGTCGTCCCGCCCGCTGTCGTTAATTGGATGGTCGCGCAGGCCGAAGCCGACGGCATTCCCTACCAGAAGGAACTGCTCACCCTCGGCTCGACCGATGCGGCGGGTATCCAGATCACCCGCGCCGGTGTCCCCAGCGGCTGTATCTCTATTCCCTGCCGTTTCGTCCACACCACCAGCGAAACCATCGACAGCAACGATCTCGAAGCCTGTATCAAGCTGCTCACGGGCTTACTCAGCAAACCCGCCGTCTTGTAAACATCCTACGCTCATGGTCTTATTCCCTCCCCTGATACGTCGGGGGAGGGTTAGAATGGGAGTTCCCATTCCCTCTCCATGATGTAATACTAACCTTAAGGTTAAAGCGGTGAAAGCCGTCTACTTGTGTGTTATAGTAACGTATAAGTCCAAATTGTCCTTTAACAAGTTGTGTTTGAACGGTATTACCGGCTTGCGTTTTATTGCTAACCTGTTGAGCATCATTAACCATCAAAACTATTTATGTCCAGCCGAATGCTCCGCCGCCTTGATCCGTCATCCGATTTAGAACTGTTGGCCGAAGTCGCCCAGTTACTAACCCAATTTGACATGCAGCGGGTGCTGGGGCGTGTCATCCGGTTGATCGCCAACGCTGTGGGTGCCTCCCGCGCCCATTTGTTCCTGCATCCCAACTACGAACTTGACTGGCGCAATATCTTTCAGACCGACCGTCTCGACCCTGACACGATTTTTACGGCCAGTGTCGGCGGCCTCGACAGCGGCTTACCCGGCCTTGCGGTGGAGGAACGCAGCGGCATTCTCGTCCGCGATGTGATGATGGATGACCGCCGTTACGTGTTCGGCAGCGAACTGCGGGACGCGCAGTCGGCGCTGGCGGTTCCCCTCATCTGTAACCAAGACTTGATGGCGGTGCTGCTGCTCCTGCACCCCAAGCCGGAACACTTCACCGACAACCACTTCCGCCTCGTCCAAATCGCCATGAATCAGGCATCGGTCGCCGTGCATAATGCCCGTTTGGAAAATCATGTGCGCTCCGGTCGCCATCAATTTCAGGCCGTCCTTCACGCTGTCAACAACCCCATGCTGGTGTTGAACCGTGAGGGACAGGTGCAGATGATGAACGCCGCTGCCGAGCGCTATTTCGCCGCTGCCGAGATCCGGCTAAAACTCGGACGCAAGCTCGTGGATACGGTGCAGGACGACACCGCCTTTAACCGTATTATCGACATCATCGCCACCCCCCCAAGCGGCGAAGATCATTGGCTCTTTAAAGCCCATTCCGAACAGCGTAATCTACACTTTGATGTATTGATGTCCGTGTGGGAAAACCCCATGCAGGGCGAATCGGGTTTCGTCGTCATGATGCATGATGTGACTACCCTCATCGAGCTTGACCGCTTCAAGAATGATATGCTGCGGATGGCCTCGCATGACCTCCGCAGTCCGCTGGCGCTCATTACCGGCTACTGCGATGTCATTGAGATGGATTTGCCGCCTGACATGCCCCAATTGCTCGGTTATTTGGAAGCCGTGCGCCGTACCACCACCCGCATGGATAACCTGCTGACCGACCTACTGCGGATCGAGCGTATTCAGTCCTCGCCGCTTGAACTTTATCAGCCGATTAATGTCGAAGCCATGCTGGCAACCATCATCGAAAACTCGCTGCCCGGTGCCAACCAAAAGCAGCAGCAGTTGTTGATGGATTTCCACGACCTGCCCGAACAAATCGTCGCCGACCCCATCATGATCCGCGAGGCGATGGAAAATTTCGTCAGTAACGCCGTCAAATATACGCCCGACGCGGGACAAATCATCGTGCGTGCCTTTGCGCGTGGCACGGCCTTCTACTTTGTGGTGGAAGATAATGGTGTTGGTATCGGTGAGGAACACCTACCCAAACTGTTCACCTCGTTCTACCGCGCCAAGCAAGCCGGAACCGAACACATTGACGGCACGGGTGTTGGCCTCAGCCTCGTTAAAACGGTAGTCGAGCGGCATCAGGGCAAAGTCTGGGTGGAAAGTCAGGTCGGCATTGGCAGTCAATTCGGCTTCTGGCTCCCGCTGTCATCCTAACCGAATTGCATCCTGTCACGGCGATCATTGGTATGGCACATACCAAATATTGTATGCTTGTAGGGGATGACCTCAGACCATTCCG
>Ga0209460_1000958_pt1 | contig 20208 bp, 22 predicted proteins | sample EBPBio132013_DNA_FD_185868 | JGI IMG/M metagenome (GOLD analysis project Ga0209460, IMG submission 185868) | Wastewater treatment Type I Accumulibacter community from EBPR Bioreactor in Madison, WI, USA - Reactor 2_5/13/2013_ DNA (SPAdes)... | ecosystem: Engineered > Bioreactor > EBPR >... | reverse complement strand
GGGAGTAGATAGTCGGTCTTGCGGTCAGCGATAATGAAGTGGGCCATGTGACGACTCGGTAGCTCGAACAAAGTATGATTTTATCATGTACGGCTTACGGCACCGCGAAAGTCCGACAGGCTGCTAGGGGATTGAGAGGCAAGCACACCGGTAAGCCACGACAGCGCCGCGTTCGGGCCGTTTGTGGCAAGTTCCTTCGCAAACGGTTCGTGAAGGACTCGCGAATCAGCGACTTGGAAGTCCCTGGTCATAGAGCTTTCGCCGTCCAACGTTGTAGGTAAAGGGCGACCCGCTTGCGGGACGTCCAGCGACCGAAGGGAGCGCCTTTGACCGCATTCGTTAGAGCGCTTTGAGTTTGGCGAAGTCATCAGCGACCTTTGCGATTGCGCCGGTTTCATGCGACCAGGCGTAAACAGTTGGCGTGAAGGTCACGCCTTCTTTGAGAAAAACAAGTTGATCCCCCGACCCGTTCCCGGCGATGGCGAGAGCTCCTTCGGGGAAGCGTGGCCAACCGCGCCAACTTTGCGTTTCTTTGATGATGTGATTGGCTGTTCTGGAAAGCCGCTTACGGTCTGAGGTGTCGGCAATTGGGTATAACTCCCAATCGTCACTCTCTGTCTCCAGCTCGCCCCCGTTCTCTCGGAGCATAGCCGCCCGGTATGACACAGGCAAAGGCGAGCCGAGTTCGCGCTCGGCAGCAAGAACGAAGGTTTCGGCGAGATCAAATGGCATGTGAAGCTGGCGCTCTAACGTGAAAGTGTGGGGCGCCGGGCCGGGCTTGCCGGCACGGCGTCCCAGCGGCGAAGCCGCGCTTCGACTGGCGGGTTAGCCAGCACGGCGACCCCGGAATTGCTTTAGCACTACAACGGGAGCAAATGACGCGGGCCAAAGAACAAGTTTGTAGTGGTCATTACCCTCAAGGCCGTCATCGCTGAGTTCGTTTAGCGCACCGAAGTACGCACGAACGCGATATGTGCCGGGTTTAAGATTGATGTGGTCAATTGGCCCGCCGGTACATTCATGAATTTCGAGCTCCCCGGTCGGTAGCTCCAAGCTGGCTTCCGCGATGTGATCCCATGGCTCAAACTCGGCTTCTGGTTCGCGATCTGTAACCTCAAACTCGACCGGCACACTCATGTTCCGTTCGGGTTGAACGACCACGACATTCGGTGCCGCCTTGATTCTTCGCTCAATATCAGCATCTGTGTAGTCCGTTGGTGCCTCAGGCGAAATCCCTTTATCCCAGAGATAAAACTGGTGATAGTCGGCAAAGATGGAGTACGAACGCTTCATGTTGGCTAACGTTTGAATTCACCGGACTGCGCGGCTATTCGCGCAGGTCCGGTGGAATGATGGGTTCGGCCCCGTGCGCTATTTGAAAACATCGTTCTCACCCTGTTGAGCAAACACTTCACCAGGTAGGTACTTCCCGTCTTGGAGGCTGTATGCGAAGAACATCACGACGGAATAGTTATCACGATGGTTTAGCGACACAGCAATTGCATCTGACTTTATCCCTGACGAAGGTAGCGTGACGCGAACGTCGTAGACAAGAGCAGTTGCCCTGTACTTCCCGCTTCGCCCGCCCTTCGCAAATGCCTGCTTTAGAAGGCGGATTAAGTCCTCGGAGGGTGGCTTTTCTCGCCCGTCGTAGGCGCCAACGTCAACGACCTTCCCGTCTGCAGTCAACGCCTGACCATAAGGGAAGAATTCGCCATGTTTGGCCAACATTTGCTCAGCAAATGGGAGAGCTGAGTTCATCAGACTCTCGCACTCTGACTTTGGGGCACTCATAGGCTTGCCTTGTGCGCAGACAGCGCTAGTGAAGAACGCGAGAAGCAATAGAACAAGTTGTTTCATGGGGCCGAACGTTTGAGGTGACCGGCCTCGCGCGCTTTTTGCGCGAGGTCCGTGTTGACCGAGAGGTTAGGTGTCGAATTCATGGCGCCACCCTTGAACAATGCGTTCTATGAGCAATGCGTCATTCACCACTTCTCGAATTGGAAGCAACTCCATGCCAGCCTCTAGCTTTCCCACTCTCCATTCTTTAGTGCCGTCCCACAGCCACCATGGGCCGCGACCATTCGGTGTTTTTACGCTTGCTCGAAACGTTGGAAAGTCCCGCGCATGAGAGGGTATGACTTCGTTTGCAACAACGCGAACGATTTCCCGATTGCATGCTGCGCCGAGCGGAAAGAACGTAATGAATTGAGCTCGTTGAGCGGCCAAACTCGAAAACTCCGACAGTTGCAACTCATGAAAGCCTGGTAGCACGTGCAACAGCGCGCCGTACTTGGGCGGCGCATCGTGCTTGTGCGTATACTGCGCGTAGGCGAACCCAACAGGCGTTGGAATTTCGATGATGTCGCCGATTTGCGGCCTCTTCCGTCTTACGAGCGGCATAGACACCTAACTTTGTTTTAGGGCGACTGCCCTGCTGTGTAACATCGGCACTGCTCCGTAACATCGAACACCGACCTGCGTCGTAAAGCGCTTGCTGCCTTGATGCACAGGGCATAGACTGTACAAAACAACAGTCATAACAAGCCATGAAAACCAGCACTTCACCGTTACCGCCGCTGCGTTCGGTCAAGGTTCTGGACCAACTGCGTGAGCGCATACGCTACTTGCATTACAGCATACGAACCGAACAGGCGTATGTCCACTGGGTTCCTGCCTTCATCCGTTTCCACGGTGTACGTCATCCGGCCACCTTGGGCGGCAACGAGGTCGAGGCATTTCTGTCCTGGCTGGCGAACGAGCGCAAGGTTTCGACCTCGACACATCGTCAGGCCCTGGCGGCCTTGCTGTTCTTCTACGGCAAGGTGCTGTGTGTGGATCTGCCCTGGCTTCAGGAGATCGGAAGACCTCGGCCGTCGCGCCGCTTGCCGGTCGTGCTGACCCCGGATGAGGTGGTTCGCATCCTCGGGTTTCTGAAGGGGGAGCATCGTTTGTTCACCCAGCTTCTGTATGGAACGGGCATGCGGATCAGCGAAGGCCTGCAGCTGCGGGTCAAGGATCTGGATTTCGATCACGGCACGATCATCGTGCGGGAGGGCAAGGGCTCCAAGGATCGGGCACTGATGTTGCCCGAGAGCTTGGCGCCCGAACTGCGTGAACAGCTGGCGCGTGCACGGGCATGGTGGCTGAAGGACCAAGGCGAAGGCCGCAGCGGCGTGTCCCTTCCCGCCGCCCTTGAGCGGAAGTATCCGCGCGCCGGACATTCTTGGCCGTGGTTTTGGGTCTTTGCCCAGCACACGCATTCGACCGACCCACGTAGCGGCGTCGTGCGTCGCCATCACCTGTATGACCAGACCTTTCAGCGCGCCTTCAAGCGTGCCGTAGAACAAGCAGGTATCGCGAAGCCCGCCACACCGCATACCCTGCGCCACTCGTTCGCAACGGCCTTGCTCCGTAGCGGTTACGACATTCGAACTGTGCAGGATCTGCTCGGCCATTCCGACGTCTCGACGACGATGATCTACACGCACGTGCTGAAAGTCGGCGGTGCCGGAGTCCGATCACCTCTCGATGCACTGCCGCCCCTCTAGCGAAAGGTAGAGGGACCCATGACAATCTTGGCGGATTCACTGCCCCTGCCCGGAACCCATCGGCGTCGCGTCGAATGGCCGGTTTCGGAAACTGCTCCCTGTGTCTGCTTCTGGCCGGCTGCCGACCGACGCCATCCTGCGCCCACCGGCTGCTTCGCGCCACGTAGCGGCCGGGCAGACCAAAAAAGTGCGATGCGCAGCCGAATGACCGCTGACGGCTGATCGCGCCAAGTCAATGTCGGCTTTTAAGAGAATTCGCGACCGTGTGCTCCTGGCCGTAACCCGATCCGTGCCGATCAGCTTTGAGGGTGCTACTGCTATTCTCTCCGCCCGAAGTCCACACGGTGGTGCAACCGATGGCCGAGAGCTCTCACGCGGTTGACGACAGCACCATCTTGATGCGTTTCAAGCCACCATCGACGGTTTCCGCCAACTTGGCCACGCTTGGATCGTCGAAGGGCCCTTCTACCGTCCATTCGCAGAAAGAAGCCATGAGCGCTGCCCGTTCGACGGAGAGTCGTGAGTCGGCCAGACCAGATTCAATAATGGGGATGAGCGCTGCGGCGGCCCTGAGGCGGTTGATTTCCGGGGTTGAGGGCGGTGGCTGTTTTGACATTCCATCATTCTAGCGAGGAGCAACGCCCTCGGCTACGGTGAGCCCATCATCAACCATCACACTCGTTTCCGTCATCGCTCCGCCGATCGAGCTTCTTGGGCTCCCCGGCTCAGAGCCCTTCGTCGGGCGCGCTCGGGTTGCGGCTGAGGCTACGCCTGCGCGTCAAGGCAAGGATTGCCAGGAGACATGCTTCAACCGCATCCCGATTTCTCGAAGCCCGACACTTCAGGCGTGCGCGCTCTTCCAGCTGCCTGACGCGCTCCCTCGTGACGCCAAGTTCATCGCCAACTTCCTGCAACGTGGCCACGTCGCCGTCCAGCCCGAGGCGGCGGGACAGGACAAGGAAGTCGCGGCTCCCAGTCCGGAGGCCCTGAAAGCAGGTGCTCACCGCGTCGACCACTCCGTCGCATGCGTCAGCGACAGCGTGTTCCCGGAAGTGTCCAATCTCCTGTTCGTTCGCGCCGAGTCGTTCGAGCACGACGCTGAGTCGAGTGTCTTCACCATACACCGCGGCCAACAAACCGTTCACCGCGGTCACTCGCTGCCGTAGATTGGCCGCCATCGCCCTTGAGTCCTTGTCACCTTGGTTGTGCAACGCACGGCGCTGAGCAGACGCAGTGGAATCACCCTGTCTATCGGTTCGTTCTTGTGCTCGCCGCAGACCGCATCGAATGCCGGCGCAGAGTTGGTGGCACGCATGACGATTGTAGTGGGCGACAGTGCGTCGTCAAGAGGTGTTGGTCCGTGAGGCTGGAGCCCTGCCAGGTTCTCCCATCGCCAAGCTTTCCGATTGCCCGGGCGACTGGAACGGCTCGCAGAAGCGCGCGCCGAAGAAGGGTGTTTCGATCGAAAGGGTGCCGAATGATCAGGCCTGCAGCGAAGACAATCGAGCCCCGCCGGTATGACGAATATGCAGGCGACTGGCTGCCACGAGGAGCCCTGGTTTCTCGGCCGTGACGTCGGCCTCCGGGTAGAACAGCAAGGTTTCCTCGAGCCGCTGGAGAAAGCGCTTCTTGAAGTCCAGCAAGCCGCGCGGCGTATCGCTGTAGTCGGCGCCGAATTGCCGCTTCAACGACTGCCAGGGGATGAGGGCACTGGGGTGACGGGTGACGCGCAGGACAAAGATGCGGTAGACGAGCCAGGAGTAGATGTCCATCGCCAGAGGCGACTGGGAGAGCGCGTGCAGCACACGCATGTCGATCGGCACCGGCGACTCGGTGATGTTGCGAAAGAACGCCCCCGATAGCTTGAGGGTACTCGTCCAGCGCCTCTGGTCGTCAGGCCGTTCGGGATCCCAGAAAAAAAAAGCCTCGTCGGCGATCGCCATATTTTGCAGACAAAACCGCCCCTGTTTTTGAAAGACGATCGACAGCACGGAAGAAAACAGCTTCATGGACTGCTCGCGGAGCCGCTGCCCATCGCGGCCATCGGTTCGCATGCCGAGCTTGTGCAGGAACTCTTTCTGGCTTCTTCCGAGGTCCAGCCGCGGGCACTTCGTCTTCACGGCTTCGGTGCAGATCCATGCGAGGACAAGCCGGGGAACCGTGCCGAAGGGCAAGCCGATTTTCGGGTCGGCGATAATCGAAAGAGACACGGCACCGCTCGTCCGCTCGAAGGATGACACGCCGGGGTCGGTGTGCGGCAAGATGGTCTGAACCAGCGCCTGGCCCATGAAAGCGAGCGACTCGGCATCGACCTCGACATCGCTGATTTCGGAAGCGATCGACATCAGCTTGTCGGCGCGCGCGACCCTGGTCACGGGAATACCGCATCCCGGGATGCCGGACGGAACGTGGGGCCGCCGGGATGGAATCGCAAGAAGGGGAATGGGAGGCTTGGTTCGCATGCCGTCACTGTTGCACCCTGCCGGTCCTCGGTGCAGGCGAAAAGCATCCAGAAAGGTGACTTTTTGGACGCAAGGAGCGGGAAGGCGTCAGATCGCGCAGGGCTATGGGCCGCGGCGCTACGGTGCGCGGCAGCCTGGATCGCTGGGGAATCGCACGATTCGAAATCCACAGTCGAGATTCGGGGTGGTGACGGTGCGTGTGATGGACGCTGACGCTGATCGTTTGCCGCTCGTGGGTCCTACGCGCAGCGAGACGTCTTGCGCGGTGGTGGCGTGAAGGCCTCTCAGGCAGCACGCTGCACGGTGAGCGTCGCACACCCTGCAAAACCCTGTCGCGGTGAGGTACCGATCTGGCTATCCCCGCCTGATTGCCACGACCGTGGTTTTTCTCCTGGCAGGCCGCTTTTCGCTTTTGTTGCCCTTTTCGACCTCGATTCCGCTGCAAGTCACTCGGCGCGTGGGTTCTTCTGCGGCTCGAACGGAGCGGCGCCACGTAGTTATCCACAGGCGCGACCGCCCCTTACTTGTAAATTACTTTAATTTACTTGTTAACTACTTGTAGACCCCCCTCAAACCCTTGCCACGCAAGGCCTGTAGCCGAGGTCGTGAGACAGGTTTCACGTCGTTATGAGACAGGTTTCACGTTAACTGAGACAGGTTTCACGTGGATAACTTTTCTCCTCCTCTGGAAGGCCCTTGTGGCCTGGGTTTGCGGCGAATGGCGTTTGAGACAGGTTTCACGTGGATAACTTCTCTGAAGGGCGATTTCTGTGGATAACTTTTTCCGAAAAGCGGCCCGAAAGGACGCTTTTCGGGGACTTGCATTTTTTCAGCCATCCGTAGAATCGTTCTGGATAGCCTCTCGATCGGCGCCGCTCGCGGTGGATCGGGACGTTGCAGGACGCTCATTACCGAGGAGGAGAACATGCGCAACGAACAATCCGGACTGATCACATCCCTGGCGTCGCACTGCTGGCGCCTCTTGAGTTTTCGTGGTGACTGGAAATCCATGCCGGACTCGGCAGCTTTCGTCTGGCTGGCCATGGGCGCGACACTTCTCGGCGGCCTGACGGAACAGCTCGTCAGGGGTCGGTCGCTGGATGTGGCCGTCCTCAGCGCCGTGGTCTGGGTGGGATTCATTCTCGCCGTATCCAGACACGGCAGGATTTTCAATCGTCGGTTTGCCGGCGCTCTCGCCCTGCTGTCGATTGGAATCGAGGGGCTGCTGGTGCTCACGATCTGGATTCCAGCGGCCGAATGGCCGGTAGCGATCTGGGCCGGCGTTGCCGTCATGCACCTGCTTTTCCAGGCCAACGACGCGGGTGCGGCGGCTGGGCGCTGACGCCGGTTAGCATCGAGCGCCGTTGGCCTCCGATGAAAACGCCGGTCATCGACCTCAGTGCAATGATGCGCACAGGATCGGGCGGCCAGTTCCCTGAACCGCTGCTTTTCAGGGATGAGTGCGACGCCGATCGCTGGCCAGACTTGGATCCGTTCATCGCCTTCGCAGCGCCGACGATCCAGCCCGACCAGACGTTCGATCCTGCGAAGCGGGTCACGGCACACGCCCAAACGCGCGACAGAAGAAAGCGTGCCGGCCATCCGTCGACGCCATCGTCGAGGAGCGTGTGATGGCCGTCTCCTCGCCCTACGACTTCGAGGTCCCGTGGCGCCCCAATTTTGAAGCCAAAATGGCGCTGGTCTGGGCGGTCGCGTCGGCCCTGATCATCGCATTCTCCTGGGCGGTTCCGTTGTTCTCCCAGTTCTCGGCATTGCTCGCCGTCGGATGTGCTCTGGCCGCGGCCTGCCGCGGTTACCAGGCCTACCAGCGGCTGCTCGATGCCTCGCGTCTGCGCTCGTTCGGCAAGGCGTTCATTGATCTCGGGGAACTCGAAAAGAAGGCCCTCCAGGCGGCTCAACGGCGGGCGCTCTGGCTGGGAACAGGGTTTCCCTGGACCGACATTGAGGCGAGCAAGCTGCACACCCTGATTTCACTCGGCGTCGTCAGGACGCTCGGCAAAGCCGCCCAACAGACCGAGGGTGCCTACTGGGTCCACGGCCTCGCACCCGAAAACGATCTCTATTCGGAACTCGCCCACCTGGTCGGGCACACCCTGATTGTCGGCACGACCCGTGTCGGCAAGACACGCCTGTTCGATCTGCTCATCGCCCAGGCAATTTTCCGGGGCGAGACGGTGATCATCATCGATCCGAAGGGTGATCACGCGCTCGCCAGGAATGCCCGCGCCGCGTGTGAAGCCAGCGGGGCAGGGGAGCGTTTCGTGTATTTCCATCCGGCACATCCCGACCGATCGGCGTGCATCGATCCCTTGCGTAACTGGAACCGCAAGACCGAGCTGGCCAGCCGCGTGGCGGCGTTGATCCCCTCGGAAACCGGTGCCGACCCGTTCACCGCCTTCGGCTGGAAAGTGCTCAACGACATCACCAACGGCATGATCGCCACCGGCCATCGGCCCAATCTGGTGCAGTTGCGACGGTACGTCGAAGGCGGACCCGAGAGCCTCTTGCAGCGGGCCTTGAAAGTTCACTTCACCCGCCAGGTGAAGGACTGGGAAAGCCGCGCCGCGTCCCATATCCGGCGCTACAAGGATCGGCTGCTGGAAGCCTACATCGCCTTCTATCGGGAGATCGCCATCCACGAAGCGCAGTCGGTGGATCTCGATGGCTTGATCTCGACCTACGAGCACAATCGCGAGCACTTCCAGAAGATGGTGGCGTCCCTGATCCCGATCCTCTCGATGCTCACCAGCGACCCCCTGCAGGCGCTCCTGTCACCCGACTTCGAGCCCGGCCACGAGCGGCTGGTGACCGACATGTCGAAGATCATTCACGGCAACAAGGTGGTCTATATCGGTTTGGATTCGCTGGCCGACTCGACGGTGGGCAGCGCCATCGGCTCCATCCTGCTGGCCGATCTCGCCGCCGTGGCGGGCGACCGCTACAACTACGGGATTGATTCGCTGACGCCGGTCAATCTCTTCATCGACGAAGCTGCCGAGGTCCTCAACCAGCCGGCCATTCAACTCATGAACAAGGGCGGCGGCGCGGATTTCCGGGTGACCATCGCCACCCAGACCTTTGCCGACTTTGCCAGCCGACTCGGCGACGAAAACAAGGCTCGCCAGGTGCTCGCCAACACCAACAACAAGATCGCCCTGCGCGTTCTGGATTCCGAAACGCAAAAATACCTGGCCGAAGGCATGCCGCAGATCAAGGTGCGTTCGATGGCCTTGCGCTACGGGCACAACGTCGATAGCCACGTGCAGGACAACTACACCGCGTCCTACCAGGAACAGATCATGGAGGCGGAGGCGGAATTTTTTCCGGCGGCGATGCTGGGTGAACTGCCGCCGCTGCATTTCATCGCCCGACTTTCGGGCGGCCGGACGCTCAAGGGGCCGTTTCCCATCCTGCTGACGCAGCCATGAGGCCTGCGCGCACCGACAACGCCTGGAGTACCTTCATTGCCGTCGCGCTGTTTCTACTCATGGCGGCCACCTGGGCGTTCATTCCGCCGACGGTGATCCGCAATGCCTGGATCGCCGAACGGGCGGAGGTCTACGCGATTGCTGGCAAGGGCGAGAGCGCTGTCTACGGTCGTACCCTGGCCGATCTGGAAAAATCGCTGGCGTCGGATTTTCGCAGCTTCATCGTCGGCGCTCAATCGACAGGACAGGGACCCTTTGGAAGTTCCGATCTCAGCGCTTGGGCGCAGGGCCGGATCGTCGCGACCTGGTTGTGGATCGGCCTGGTCGCCTACCGCCTGCAAGTGTTGATGGGATGGCTGGTACCAGGCATTCCCTTGGTGATGGCGGCCTACAGCGACGGCCAGCTCGTGCGGGAAATCCGGAAGTATTCCTTCGTGGCCCAGAGCCCGATCCGACACAGCCTCGGGGTGCGCGTGCTGTGGGCCGTTCTGGTAGTGCTTGTCGTCTGGATGATCGTGCCGTTGCCGATGCACTCGCTGCTGCCACCCTTGTTGATCGTCGCGATCTCGTACGCCCTGTGGCTATGGGTGAGCAATTTGCAGAAGCGGCTTTGAGGCGATTGCCTGAGGGACAGGTCAGCGTTGTCAGGGCCGTACGGGTCGCAGCAGGGGGCGTGATTGACGGTTCCTGTCGTGCCCCAGCAACACGTTTTGACGCAGCGCCAAATGTCCTATGCTTCTCACTTGATGAGAAAAGAACAGCAACTACCTACTGGCGCCGCCACCATTCGGCGCAACCTCTGCCAGGAGGGCCTGCCGAGCTCGGCCATGCGGTGGCCGCCCACACCTCTCGGCACAGGCGGTTTCGCCCGACTGCCTCCACAAGGTGTCGGCAGGCGTGTGCAACATGAAACAGCTGAGATGCTCGCAATTGGCTTCGGGCGTGCAGTCCAAGCCGGCGACTTCGCGTCTCGCCGGCGCTTGATATGAACGGCAGCGATCTTCCCCCGTTCATGGGCTATCTGCCACCCGTGGTGGACGGCACGCTGCTGGAACTGATGAACATGTCTTACCCGGACTATCCGCCGCGCGCCGGCAGGACGGGAGCGCAGCTTTCAGAGTCCCGGCTACTGGCGCTCGATTCACTGCGTTTGTTCTTCAAGGAAAAACCGCATCAACGCGCGGCCGAGATCGTCGGGGAAGCCGTGCTCAGACAGACGCCGTTCTGCCTTTACCTGCGCAATTTTGGCCTCGGTCCACGCGTCTATGGCGCGCGCAACGACCCGTACGGACTGCCGCAGGTGGTGACCCTCACCGGGCAGTTCGACAACTACATGCAGCGGAGCCTCCAGGCGGCGGTTGAACCCTCTTTGCCTGTGGTCGGTATCCAGAACCCAGCGGGACAAAGTGGACCGCTGCCGGCATTCGTCCTGGCAGACGAGGACTGGGAATCGCTGGCAGCTTTACTGGTCCGCAACGCGGGCATGATCGTCATCCACTTCCTCGGCTTCACTTCGGGCGTGCTCAAGGAATTGGAACTGATCCGTGCGGCGGGCAAGCAGACGTCGACGCTGGTGGTCATCGAACAGGAGGATCCCTTCGCCGCGTTGAAGGATGCGGCATTGCTCACCGGCGCCAGGCGCCAGGTGCCCGTGTCGATAGCGGGATCGCTCGACGACTTTCCTCATCGTCTGCTTCGGCAAGGCGACGACGGTTGGGAGGAAGTGCAGGCGAAGTTGGCCGCGATGGCGCGCGAACCGCATGCGCCGCCGGTAGATCGCGCGTTGTCTTTGCCGCCCGAGTTTCTGCCTCCCGAGCCGCTGCGCAATTACTGCACCGATCGGGCCACCGAGGAATATGACAGGGCGCATCAACTGATGGACGAGAAGCGTTTCGATGAAGCCGAGGACGTCCTCTATCGCGCGGTCGCCTACGCGCACTGGGCGCGGTACCCGCTGGGGCGCGTGATGACCTTGACGGCACTTGGCCAGTTGAGCCTCATCGGATTCGGCGCCAAAGGGGATGCTGGGTCGCTGCTCGAGATGGCTCTCGACACCTGCCAGGAGGTTCGGACGACGAGTCGGACGGCTGCCAAGATGTATCCGGCAATCGAGCAGGCACTGGGAAGGTTGCGAGCAGAGACGGCGGCCAAAGGGAAGGGCGAGATCGACGCCGCCGGGAAGTAGGGCAAGCAATCGGGCGTATGGCTACCGTGGCCGCTAGCAACGATCGTGGCGCTGTGACTGTCATCAACGACGCGACGGTTAGCAGCATCACGGACAGCCGACATTCAGGAGCGAGAGCGAGATTTCGGCTACTCGGCCATGCCGGACGGTCGGGAATCAAGGTCGGATTCGTGCCAATCCCGCTTTGCCTTACCATGAGCCAAGAGCTGCTGTCGGCCATTACCAGTAGAGCCGTGTGGCTGCTTTCCGATCCGTTGATTGCCGCCCGACGGCCCTGCTTTTCGATCGGTCGAATGACCGGGCCTCCGCAAGGAGTCCGTGGAATTGCGCCGGTACCTGGCCGTGATACCCGCAGGGCCGAACTCAATGGCGCATACTTGCGCCGTAGCCCTTGACGCTCTCGGGAATGGACCCACTTTTGCTCACAAAACCGGACCCGCCTAGTCGTCATGGCTGTGCGCACGAAAATGCCGCGCACACAGCCATTCCCGAGCGTACTCGCCTCTACACGGCGTCAAGGGTACGCTGCGCCGGGCTGCAAAAACCGCAGCCCGCCCTTGACCCCGCTCCGAGGCGAAAAGCTGGGTGTTGGCGCGCGCCAACGGTGGGTCAATTTTCGTGAGCAAAAAAGGGTCCGTTTTCGTGAGCGTTGAGGCCGTAGCTGAAGTCGCCGGCATCGCCACTGCCAGCGATCTGCCGGGCGCGACGCCGTGGCCGAACGCGGAGTGTAGTAATCGCGCACGATCATCGGCCACCCCGGTCGGCATCGTTGTGGCGCACCATCGGGCGCGCGGAACTTCATGGGCATGGCGCCACTCAAGCCAGGGGCCACACGTGATGGCCTGGAGGAAAACCCCGCGATGAATATCCTTGCCATCTCTCGTCTGTGCGCAGTCCTCTGCCTGACGATGTTTCTGGCCAGTTGCCGTTCCGCCGGACTCGGCATCACTATCCCGGTCGTGCCAGGTGTCGGTATCGGTCTCGGGGTCGGCAGCGGCGGGGTGAATGCCGGCGTATCGGCAGGCCATGGTCCGGTCGGCGTGGGTGTCGGTGTCAACCAGGCAGGACGGGTCACGGGCGGTGCAGGTGTCGGCGTCGGCACCCGTGTCGGTGGCGCCAGCGTGGGTGCGGGCGTAGGTTCCGGTGGCGTCATCCACGACCCTGACGATCCCGACACACGCAAGTAGGAGCTTGCACGATGACGTGGGCGAACTGCGCGCTGTTGTTGCCGCCGATGGGGACATCAGTGCGCTTGGCGCCGCGCATCGGCATGACGTCGTCTCCGGACCGGGTAACGACGGCGAATTAATGGCCAGCTTGGCGGTATTCCCCACGTTCCAGTCGTCGCGAGTCGTGAAATCGCTGCCGCAGGAAGCTGACAGCCCGCCCCGGCGGGGTCATTTTCAGTGCCTGCCGCTGACTGGGCGGCGGTGGCAACTATGGAGGCCCGGATTGGGTGATTGGAACGACAGGATGTCTGTCCGTACCAATTCCTACGCGGTCGCGACGGCAGCTTGCCAGTGTCGGTTTCGTCATTCCGCCCGTGCACTCGATGAGGGACTTCGCGCCGGATTTCTCTGCCCGCTCATGGCCGGCTGTTGTCTAATGACAGTCGGAATCCGACGGGCTCTTCACGACCCTGAGCGCTCTGGTGCGCATCGCATTCCAAGTGGCCGTCCACGCGATTAAGCTGCCGCCCTGTTAATCCGTGGGTCCCTGGTTCGAGCCCAGGTCGGGGAGCCACAGAAAATTCACAGTAGTACAAGCGCTTAGCTCAGCCCACAAGGCTGGGCTTGTTGCGTTCTGGGGGCGCGTCCGGGCCTATTCCGACCTGGGTGGCTCGGTGTGGGGCAGCCAAGGGGCGGTGGGTCCATCGTTGCACCTCTCGGCACCACCGTCGGTTGGCGAGCATCAATCTGCCGCCTGCTGGCTTCATGCCAATCGATTGACTTCGGGCAGACCGGCCTTACCATCGCCATGGTGAGCGCCGTCGGGGTGGTTCAGTTCGACAAGGTTTATCTGCCGCGAGATTCTTGCGGATTTACGCACCTGCTAACATAGGGCGGCGACCGAGGGCTGGACGATGCTTAACAGCGACGAGATTAGCGACCTGGAGGCTCAGCGCATCTGTTTTCAGTGCGTCGGCGAGTCGTATCTTTCCGAAGAGATCAAACAAAATGGCAGGATCGAGCAATGCTTCTATTGCCATCAGGCGGCAGAGTCCTACGCGATTCGGGAGATGGCGGATCGCCTTGCGACAGCGTTCGAACATCACTTCTACCGAACGCCGGATCAACCACACCCATGGCAGGAAAGGCTTCTTGCGGATCGGGAGTCAGACGACCAATGGGACCGCGATGGCTATCCGGTTGCCGATGCCATCGAAGACGCCGCCGAAATACCTGAAGACGCAGCAAACGATGTGCTGGCGGTCCTAGACGACAGGCATTGCGACTATGAGTTGAGCCAGATGGGCGAGGAGACAGAGTTTTCTCCCGATTCCTATTACGATCAAATAGGCCCAAGTGATGACACTTGGCAGGAAGAATGGCGCACGTTCGAGCAATCGCTCAAGGGGGAGGCCCGTTTCTTTAACCGCATCGCTGCGTCCCATCTTGCTTCGGTTTTCGGGGGGGTCGACAGGCTTTTGACCGCCGATGGTCGTCCACCTGTGGTGGGTGCGGGGCCTGGCCTCGAAATCGGCCACTTGTATCGCGCCCGCGTATTCCAATCCGATGACAAGCTCAAAGAAGCTCTGGGGCGCCCGGATCTCCATCTTGGCTCACCTCCAGCCAGCCTTGCCAGCGCGGGTCGCATGAATGCGCGTGGCATCGCTGTGTTCTATGGCGCGACGGAGGCTAACGTCGCTGTTGCCGAAGTGCGGCCCCCGGTGGGTAGCAAGGTTGCCGTCGCCAGGTTCAACATAACCCGCGCCCTTCGCCTCCTTGATCTCACGACCCTTGAAAACGTTCAGGACGGCGGAAGCATTTTCGACCCGGCCCTCAAGAGGCGACTTGAAAGAATTGCCTTCCTGCAGTCACTGGGTAAGCGGATCACAAGGCCAATCATGCCGGATGACGAGGCCTTCGACTACCTTGCGACGCAAGCTATCGCGGACTTTCTCGCGACAGAGAACGATCCGCTCCTCGATGGGATCATTTTTCCCTCTGCGCAGGCGAAAGACGGGCGCAACGTCGTCCTCTTCCAAAAGGCAGCGCGGGTCAAAACGATCAGCTTTCCTGAGGGCACCGAAATTGAGGTACAGAGCGGTTGGCAGACCGAGGAGGGTTGGGAGATTGAGTACTCAGTGACGGAGTGCGCGCCTCCTTCTCCGGAAACCCTCGCGAAGCAGGAAGAGGAAGGGCCCGACGTGCCGCTGTTTCCGGATGTCGTGGACCTCGCGGAAGCCTCGGAAGGCGACATGCGGGCGAGCGCGCTGCGGATTGACCCGAAGTCCGTTGCGGTTCATCAGGTCAATTGGGTTGAGTACCGAAGCACCCCTTATAAGGTTGACCGCAATCGGTACGATAAGCACGAACTTGAGACGTGAAAGCGTTTTGGTCCTTGCTGCCCTGAACGCGTAGCGCAGGGTAGGGGTAGGGTTTTCCGTTTTGACTTTCCCATTCTTTTGACATCGGACTTCTGGCGCCGCCAGCGATCGCTGGAGAGCGTCGATCCGCTGCCGGGTGTGGCTTCATGCCAAACGAGCGACTTCGGGCCGTTCGGCCTTACAATTGGCCCAGAGATCGTCCTGGTGGCGGCTCAGTTCTGCGAAGTATGTCTGCCGTGAGCCGCTGGCGTTTGAGTAGGGGCCCTTTCGGGGCAGCAGATAAACGTTATTCGTGTGGGCCCATTCCTGTGGCTCTATGGAGACCGCCGTGCTTCCTGAACTGAGTCGCCAACCGACGCCCTACTGGCTTACGAGACCCAACTTCGCGCATGATCCACTACCTATCGCTGACCTCCTTCGAGGATCGGTCTTCTACCCAGCGAGTGCCATGGACGGTCGCCCCGTTAAGTACCTCGGCGGATATAGCCACAGCTTCGTCTATGTAGATTGCAATGTTCCGCAAGAATCGTTGAGAACTGGCTTAGATACATTCAAAGGCTACCGCCTTTTCTATTCACGTTTGGTCGCAAAGGAGGAGCTTTGTTGCCATTCGTTTAAACCGCTGCGGCCCGAACCGACTGACGGAAACCTTAGGAACCTGCTTGTTCGGCAAGATTTCTCGCCATATTCGGTTTGGGCTGTGTACGAGCGTCAGGTGGAATTTGATGAAAGCCACGGCCCTGAAAGGTTCAGTTTGCTCTTTGTTGCTGGCGAGGGTGCGGCAACATTTCAATCCCTCTATTACTCAAATCAGTGTTCACCGTCTGCTGTCGCGCTCATCAAGTGTGATGCTTTCACGGGAAACTGGACGCAGTTTTACAATCCAAGAAAAATACTGGCTCGCAGCATAATGCAGAATCCGTACGGAATTCCTGATTACCTGTTTTGCGACTATGGGCTAGAACCCCCGTGGCCTTGGTACCCAACCCTCGAACATACGGTCGTTTCTGTCTTGAATTACGACGGAGTAACACATCAGCGAATTCGCTTGTGGGGTCGTGACGCACGATCCATGGCTGCCACGTGACATCCGTTTGGTTGGGATGCGCATAGAGCTGCACAGCGTCTCTGACGCTTGAACGTTGGGCGGTACAGGAAGTTCCGGGTGCGACAGCGTGGCGATTAAATCCGACGCGCACACCTTCTCTTGGTCATACACAACGGCCTGTCGCCTTCTTGTGCTGCTGATCGTCGCAAAGCTCATGCCGCATACGTTTCGGCGCGGTTCCAGTGCCGGCCGTACGGCGAGCGCGTTCGCACGCTTGAGCGATTCAGTCCACTAACCGATTATTTTCAGGTCAGCTTCTGCCTGCGCTAGCTGGCGAGCGGCAGCCTCAACACTTGATTGCAACTGTTGCCGTCGTTGCAGAATGTGCTTACGAATCTGCGTAAGCTGCTCATATCCAGCCAAGAGTTTGCCCTCTAGCGACTTTCGCTTCTGAGAAAATTTCTGATTGACCGTAGAAATATCGGCTGGGTCGACTCCCTTGGACTGGTCGAATACAAATTTTCGTTCCAGCGCTTTTCTCCACTCAACAAGTTCTCCCGTGAGAATGTCGCCAAAACCCCGAATAGCCATCACGCGATGCGGCACGACGTCTTTGGCTGTTTCGATTCCGAAAGAAGCAAGGGTGGACTTTCGCCCTGGACCAATGCCATGAATGTTGGAATCGTCGATAAAGAAGCGTTCGAGATACTTTTGAAGCTGGGAGTTACGAACATTTGCTTGAAGCCCTTGCATGGCTTGACTGATCTGGTTCCCCAGGTCTTGATACTCGGCTCGATATCCCGACAGTTCGTGCAACGTTCGGCGAAAAAGTTCATCGCCAGTTTCCGCCTGCCATTGTGAAGTTACGGTTGAATAGGAAGTGCGAGCGTTTTCGAAGGCCTGCTGCCGTATGCGGCGCTCTGATGAATCATCTGCGCTCGATAGGAAGAACAAGACTGCCGCAACAACTATGGCAAAAATTAATAATTGCGGGGCAAATACCAGTGACGCGAGAAGTACTCCACCCGCGACAATCTTCTTGACTGTAGCGATTTCTTTAGCTTTCACCAACGACGGAGGCAATGATTTAGGAGTACCAGCGAACGTTGCAGGCGAGATTTGAGGGGCTGGCCCTGGCGAGGGAACCGTCGAAATTTTTGCCCACGCCTGGTTAACATCGAAAGATGAGGCACCGTTACGGGCAACCGTGGCTAGGAAGAAATAGATCCCGGGATGTTGCTCAAACTTGCACCAAGGGCAGCTGTGCGCACTCTGATAATACTTGTGGATGGATTGCTGAGCACAAGCTCTCACTTGCGTGCGCGAGGCGTCGAGAGCTTGGACCCACTCCCGTGCCGTTGGGCGTGCTCCGGATTTCCATGCGTCCTCGGCGAAGGCTCGCTCAAAGCTTCCTGCTAAGCTTTCGGGGAGGATGGCAGGTGTTACCGCGTTGGGCGGGGGGGCCATCAACTTCAGTACCGCGTTCCTCCCGAACGCATACCGTAGTTCCGCGATGGCTTTTTCGATCGGCATATCGCCTTTGCCGCGAAACACACCGGAAAACGGGTGACGGCCCATCAGGAGAATGTGAAATATCAGAAGCGCCAGACCGAAATTATCGTGATTTGGGGTACGCTTAATTTCCTTGAAGGAGGTATGTTTTTGCAGTTCTGGCGGAGTGAAGTGTGGAACCCCAACTTCGCAGAGGAAGTTCTTTCCGTTAGCAGCGATCTGAAAAGAGTCGCAATCAATCAGCTTTACGAAGCTGTTCGGTGCAACGAATACGAGATTGGGGTTTACATCGCCGATAACGTGCCCGTGACTGTGAATTACAGCGAAGGCTGCGGCAGTGTTTCTCGCTGCATTAATAAGAAATGTCCAATCCTTTTCCGGGAACAGCTGTTTTCTATGGCTTGGCCCGTACAGGTGATGTATCGGCTCATGTCCGGCCGCTTTGGACATCAAAAAGCCTCGAATTGGGCCCCCGCGGTTGCCATGCAGGGTGTTTAATGGCCACGCGGCAATGCTCCGCAGGGACTCATCGCAACCACCGGCCATGGCACGGAGTTTTGCCTGCTTTTCGGGGTTTATGTGTTTGTGGTAGACCTTGGCGACAATACCACGTTCCAACGATGGAACTTCAAATACTGCGCCTTCGCCGCCTGAGCCAAGCTTATTACCAAGAGATATTTGCTCGCCCTGGCTGTCGAACAAGTCACTCATGATGGAGACGGGTAGCGAGTATCAATGTCTTATCATCGTCAGTTCGCTCATTGACTTGTGGGCTACCGAGGAAACGTGATAGCTCGTCATCGAGCAAAGAGCACGCGTCGCCATTCCGCACGCGCAGCATCTTGAACATTGGTTCGAAAAATGGCCAGTACGGCATTTTCGAGTCGAATGACAGCGCTATTCTCTGGATGCCGTCACTGAATAGCGCGACCTCGTCGAATGCAGCGTCGACGATTGTTAGCTGAAGGTGGTCAAGTGCGTCTTCATCCGTGACGAAGTAGGTCATGTTCGCGTATTGCCCGGAATCCGGCCAAAACACTACGCCTGCGATGTCGTTCTTCTTCGCTACGATGGATCCGTCACCGATCTGGAAAAAAGCGGATCGAGAAGGACCCACGACGGCGCCTATCAGCGTGCACGCGAATTCCCTCGCCACAAGCGCATCCTCGTCGGCGGCCTTATATATCTCTCGGCGAACATCCTTGATCCATTCGACGACCGTTTGATCGACTATCGGATTACACGCTGGGTCGCTGAGCGACGCCTCAACACATCGGCGAATTGCACTGCATGCGAGTTCAGCACCTCTCTCGCTTTGCCTTGCGGATCCTGCTCCGTCTGCCACAACACAAGTGAGATGTTGTGCCCCATCATATGCCGTCGTCACGTCAGCGTAGCATTCGTCTTGACAGGGGGAGCAGCTCTCAACGTGGGATGAGCCAATAACGGAGGTGCGAATGACCTTCCAGATCACACCTCGGCCCAGCCTGTTGGGGGCGCGATCGGAACGGTCATTCCGGGTGTGGATTGCGAGACGGACTTCATACTGTTCGAGAGCCACTGGAACAACTCTCGGAACCTGAGGCCCTGGAGCTTCAACGGCTCCCGAACGGCAATTTGAGCCAGTATGTCCATCCGCGCTCCTTCAACGCCGACGGCGAAGAAAGCGAAGGACTTTGCATCCTCGCCTGTCTTTATCAACTGTGCGGCAGGTCGCCACTCATCGGTTGGCGCACCGTCGGTGATCAAGAAGACCCATGGCCGATAAGACGCAATCCCATTTGCGCGATACTCTTCCTTGCGCCGGCGGACCAAGTCTAGTCCTTGGAGGATAGCCGCCCCCATTGGTGTGTCACCAGTGGGCGATAGCGTCGGCGGGTAGAAATCCGGTACGGTGTGGAAGTCACTTACGACGCTGACCGGGCCAAACGTCACGATGGCTACTTCTACCCGTTTCATCGCCAGCGTGTCGGTTGAGAGCTCGTGCTTAAATGCCACCAAGCCGTCGTTCAACGCTGCAATTGGCGAGCCTTGCATTGAGTAGGACGTATCAAGCAGCAGGAGGCAGGGGCAGCGAGGCTCCGGATTATCAGCAAAAGGGATGTCGAAGGCGACTTGCTCCAAGGGAGTATTGTCAGGCATGGTCAGCAATCTCCAGATATGTTCTTGCAGGTCAGAAAGTCAGTGTTCGAAGGAGGATTCTCGAAGCCAAGCATCGGATCACGCCCCTATGATATATCGATTTTCTGAACCGAGGTTTGGCACCAGGAAATACGGGCTGAAATTGGTGGCATGGGGTTCCGAGAGCGGCGGAGAGACTCCCCCCCGAGTTCGACAGTTCGCCGCCAAAAACAGCGTTTTTCGGGAGGCATCCCACGTAACCATGCGGGTTGCAGGCCGTTTTCTGTCAAAGTCGTGTAGTGGCACGTTTTGGTGTTTTAGGTCTTTACT
>Ga0209460_1000955_pt1 | contig 20223 bp, 16 predicted proteins | sample EBPBio132013_DNA_FD_185868 | JGI IMG/M metagenome (GOLD analysis project Ga0209460, IMG submission 185868) | Wastewater treatment Type I Accumulibacter community from EBPR Bioreactor in Madison, WI, USA - Reactor 2_5/13/2013_ DNA (SPAdes)... | ecosystem: Engineered > Bioreactor > EBPR >... | reverse complement strand
TCTCGGCTGAGGATGGTTTGGCGGCGCTGCAAATTGGCCTCGCGGCGATTGAGTCGTCACGCACCGGTCGGCAGGTACAGATCGCGGAGGTGGCATAATGCGTATCGGGATATTGAGTTTCGCCCACTTGCACGCCGAAAATTACATGGCTGTGATGCAAAAGATGCCGGATGTTGAGGTCGTGGGCATCGCCGATGAGAACATGGAACGCGGGCAGTACTTCGCCAAAATGTTCAATGTCAAGTTGTTTGATAGCTACGCCGCGCTGCTGGCGGAAAAGCTGGATGGCGTGATCGTCTGCTCGGAGAACTCAAAGCATCTCCCGCTGGTGAAGCTGGCAGCCGAGGCCGGTGTGCATGTGCTGTGCGAAAAGCCGCTGGCAACCACCGTCGCGGATGCACAGGCTATCGTGGACATCTGCAAGAAGGCCGGTGTGCTGCTGATGACCGCCTTCCCTATGCGCTTTAGCACGGTTGCGTTGGAGATCAAGAAGCTCATCGACTCCGGCAAGTTGGGGCAAATCTACGGCTTCAACACCACCAATCAGGGTGCGCTGCCGGAGTTTCATCAGGGCGAGAATTTACCCTTCCTTAAACGGGATTGGTTTGTGGATAAAGCGCTGGCGGGCGGTGGGGCGATTACCGATCACACCGTTCATCTCGCCGATATGCTGCGCTGGTATCTGCAATCCGAAGTCGTCGAAGTGTTCGCCACCACCAACGCCATCATGCACGCCGCAAAAGTCAGCGTCGAAACCGGCGGCTTGGTGATGCTGACCTTCGCTAACGGCGTGTTCGCCAGTGTCGATTGCAGTTGGAGTAAGCCCGCCTATTACCCGACGTGGGGCGGCCTGACGATGGAACTGGTCGCGGAAAATGGCCTCGCGACGATGGATGCCGCCAAGCAGTACACCACCGTCTACAGTCAGAAGATCGGGCGACCGCTGTGGTACGGCTGGGGTTCGGATAGCAACGCGGGGATGCTGCGCGAGTTTGTGGATGCGGTTAACGGCAAACGCACTCCCGCCGTCACCGGTGAGGACGGCGTAAAAGCCGCCGAAATTGTCACCGCCGCTTATGAGTCCGCCGCCACCGACCAACCGGTCAAACTGACCTAAGTATTTGATCCTCGGAGGAGGTTCGCCTCCTCCAATTCCTCGAATTACTCATCCCCAAAGTTTGAAAACTCTAACCATCGCATAAGAATTTTTGTGCTATAATATCTCCTGTATTCTATTGTCTTTTCTCTGTGCCTCTGTGGTTAATCTGTCTTTGTATTTCTCGGTATTCTCTTGGCGACTTGGCGGTTAAAATGCTTTTGCCTTTCACTTGCAACTTAAAACTTGAAACTACTCTCGGCGGCATTCTCTCTCACACCCGCCATGCAACTGCCAAATTTGCATAGCGGTGGCAGCACGGGAGCAATCCGCCGCAATTGTGTCATTTCAGCGCCGCGCTCCCTCACATCCGCCGACACAAAATGCCAGTTCAGCGGATACGCGGGAGAATCCCGCCAGCCATTTCGGCGGGAAATATGCGAATTTTGCGAATTTTATGCAGTTTGTGAATAACAGGTTTGGGCTGGAGTTCTAGTGGCTCTGTTCCACCAGCGCGACCACATCCGCCGCGCAGCCCCACGATAGCGTATAACCGATACCGCCGTGACCATAGTTGTGGATGACGGTGCAACCGTCGGTCAGTTGCTCAGTCTCCAACCGGACTTCGTGCCGCCCGGGACGCAAGCCCACCAGCTCCGCGATGATCGGCGCTTGGCTAATCTCCGGCTGCACCGCCTCGCAGCGTCGCAGAATATCCGCCGTAACCTCAGCGTCGATTTCTAAATCCCAGTTGTCCTTCTGTGAGATGCCGCCCAGCACAACACCGTCTTTGCGGGGCAGGATGTAAGTGAACGCATCGTCATCACTGAAAGCCGTCTTAACCTCCGGCGCGTCGACCTTCACCACTTGTCCCCGCATCGGGTACACGAAGTTATCGTGGGCGACGTGCCGCGCATAAACACCGGAACAGTTCACGATGTTCGCGTGGTCATGCGCGAGTTCATGCAAATCGCTGATGGTGCGCTGCTCGATCTGACCGCCGCCCTGCCGGAAACGCTCGACCAGATAGGCGAGGTAGCGCGGCGTTTCGACAATCGGGATTTCAATCCAGTAGCCGTCCGCATATCCAACAGGTAAATCAGCCGGTGCGACCCGCTGATAGAAGGGCAAGAGGTCTTTGTACCACGGCTCCTCGACCCGCGAACCAAAAACCTCTAACATGCGGAAGGTTGATACGCCGCAGTAATCGCCCTTCGCGAGTTGAAGATACGTTTCCAGTGAGATAGACGACCAGCGGTGGCGGGAAGAATGGGTCGCCAATTCGCCACCATACCAGTACGCACCCGCCACTGCCGAGGTCAGCTTGGGTGGCAGATCGCGGGTGATGATCGTTACATTATAGCCGCGCTCTTGTAGGCGAATAGCCGAAGTGAGGCCGATAACCCCACACCCCACAACCGTAATTGCTTGCCCCATATTATTTCATCCCTGTGGTGGCGATACCCGTGGTAATGTAACGCTGTAGGAAGGCGAAGGCAATCGTAACCGGCAGCAGGGTAAGAACCGTCATCGCCAGCACTAAATCCCACTGCGTATTGAACTCACCTTGAAATGAATTTAGTCCCACTTGCAGCGTGAACAAATCATTGCGGCTGAGGACGATCAGCGGCCACAGGAAGTCATTCCAGCGCCACATGACCGAGAAAATAGCCAGTACCGCGAGGGCAGGGCCAGCCAGCGGCAGGACGATCTGCCAGTAGATGCGCCACTCACTCGCGCCGTCAATCCGTGCCGAGTCCAGCAGTTCATCGGGTATCGTGAGCATATACTGCCGCAGCAGGAACACGCCGGTTGGTGTAGCCGCAGCGGGGACGATCACGCCGAGCAGGTTATTGCTCCACCCGACCTCGCTAATCACCAAGAACACCGGAATGAGGATGACCGACAGCGGAATCATCAACGTGCTGATGATGATAATGAAAATCAGGTTGCGCCCTTTGAACTGGTATTTACTGAGTCCAAAAGCCGCCATGCTGTTGACGAGCAGGGTCAGGATGGTCGCGAATACCGTCACACCCAGCGTATTGCGAAAGTACTTCCAGAAGTCGAACGCTTCAACGCCGCGCGTGTAATTATCGAAGCCAAAGTTGAGGGACTCAATCGGCTGCCGCTGGTCGAGCTTCACCTTGTAAATGGTTTCCGGCGCGGCGGGGTCAACCATTCGCGCCTCAAGCCCCACGCGGGATACTTGCGCCAGTTGGTGTACTGTTCCGTCATCCATCGTGACGTTGAATAACTCAAGCGGTTCTTCGTAACCCGCGACCGTCACTGTTTGCTGTTGGTAGGGGAGCAGCGTCGGTGGAAAGCGTACCAACTGCGACTGCGGCTTAAACGACGACAGTACCAACCAGACCAACGGCCCCGCCATGACAAGCGTACCGAGTGACAGGTAAATGTAGGTCGCGATGTCGCTGCGCGTCAGGCCGTAATGATTACGGGTTTGGGTGAGGAAGTTATAAACCGTTCTCACGAGTTTTCCTCGGTTCTGCGCCCAAGTCGTAACTGCGTGAGCGTGAGGATCATCAGCACAGCCGCGAGAATGACCGACGCGGCAGCCGCTAACCCCGCTTGCCGGCTGGAACTGGTGAAGCCGGTGTTATAGATATACTGAACGATATAGGTTGTGGCCGTTCCCGGCCCACCGCCCGTCAGCGCGAACGATTGGTCAAACACTTGCACGGCACGGATGAGCGACAGCACCAGCACCACCAGCATCGTCGGCATCAGCAGTGGTAGCGTGATATAGCGGAAGGTGTTCCGGTGAGACGCGCCGTCGATTTGCGCCGCCTCGTAATATTCAGGCGGAATGGCTTGCAGCCCGGCTAATAAGATGAGGGTATAGAAGCCCATTTGCGCCCAGATACTGACGACGATTACCCAGATACGCGCCCACTCAGAGTTGAGCAGGAACGGCACGCGCTCCCCGCCCAAAGCGACGATGATCGCGTTCAGCACGCCGTCTCGTTGGAGAATCCACTTCCAGATGAGGGCGACCACAACCGGTGAAAGCAGCACCGGATAGAAGAAGATGCTGCGGAAGAACCCACGCGCTTTAATTCGCTGGTTGAGGGCGACCGCCGTAATCAACGAAATGACGACAATGCCCCCGACTTCAAAAAAGACGTAGACTCCTGTGTTCCACACCGCTCGCCAAAAAATATCCTGTTCGCAGGTGACGGGCTGAAGGAAGTTTTCGCAGGTGAGCAGGGTGGTGAAGTTGCTGGTACCGACGAACGGGCGATCCTGCGGGAAGAAGTTGGTGCTGCCCGTGAAGGCGTAGTAGAAGTTCAGCAGCATCGGCAGCATGATGAAGATGGCGAAGATGATGAGGTTCGGCAGGACAAAGAACCACGCCATCTTTTGTGTACCGAAACGCCGCTGTATCGGCACAAAAATCAGTTCAACGGGATGCATGATCCAGTCCAGCACGTCTGTCAACCAGTCAGGTCGGCGGCGGCGATAGGCGGTTGAGCTTTTTGTGACAGGGACACTTGCCATCAGGCATACCTCGGACAATTTGTTAAATGGGGCGTGGTCATCCTACGAGAAGCCGCGCCCCTTCACAAGAGCGAGTTAGCTAGCTTCGGTGGCAGCAATTGCGTCATCCACATCTTTTTGGATGGCGGCAATCGCATCGTCCAACGTGATTTCGCCAGCGATGACCTGTGCCAAGCGATTATCAATCGGACGGTTGTAGGTGAAGGCATATTTGCTGTATTGCAGCTTGTAAGCCTGTTCGTCGATCTTGGGGATTTCCAGCGACAGTTGGTTCAGGATTTCGGCGTTATCCGCGTATTCCAAACCGGCTGCCGCCAAACCGAGGTGACCGGGCAGGAACGATGACTTGACGCTGAACTCGCCGAGGACATCTTCTTGCGTCAGGAAGTCCATGAGCTTCGCGACTTCTTCAGGGTGCTGTGTACCGGCGAAACCAACTAACAGTGAACCACCGGGACTGCCGGTGCTGCCACCGGGGCCGCTGGGGTTCGGCACGGCTGACCAGTCGAAGGTGTCCGCGATGCTGGAAGCCAAACCACCGACGGCGAAGCTGCCGCTGTACAGGAACACGACCTGCCCGTTGATGAACTGCTCACGCGCCAAACGCGGGCCATCCGGCAGGTTTGCCCAGATGCTTGGGTCGCTCAGGCCGTTCTGGTTCCAATCAATGATGGCTTGGGCGGCGGTGCGGAAGCCTTCCGAGTCCGCCGTAAAGTAACCGTCGGCGTTGAACCATTCGCCGCCCTCCGAAATGGCGAAGCCCCAGAAGCGGTGACCGCGCGGTTCGTAAGCGATGGCGAAGGGTGTACCTGTCGCGTCCGCAACCTGCTTGGAAACCTCAGCCCATTCTTCCCACGTCACATCTTCTTTCGTGTCGCTCGGCACTTCGATGCCGGCTTGTTCAAACAACGTGCGGTTAACGAACGGCGCGGTAATGGTGAAGCCGAGCGGGAAACCGTAGATACCGGTATCGTTCGCATCCACGCGCAGCGAGTTCAATACATCGTCGCTGAAGTTCTCCGTCCAATAGAGCGCATCTGCAACCAGTGGTGTCAGGTCGAGATAGTTACCTGCGAAGCGGAAACCGTCATTGACACGGGCGAGGTCTGGTGGTGAACCGGACTCAACCTGTGCTTGAATGGTCGAGTGGTAAACGTTCGGGTCGGCGTAACCGATGTCATCAATCACGACCGTGATACCGGGGTTAGCGGCTTCGAACTGGTCGAGGGCGGCCCGCAGCGCGTCGCCTTCGGTACCGTCGTTATACCATGTGATGCGGAGTTCAACCGCGTCTTGACCGCTGACCGCAGCCGCTCCCAAAAGCATCAGCGCGAGAGTCAGCAAAATAGCAAATTTTCTCATTCACAATCTCCTTCATTTCAGTGTGAAATAGGCATCTATAGGTGGTGTGAACTGCCGTAAACCACCATCAATAAATTGGCGTGTTAGCGCTCGAAATTATCGCTGATGGCTTAACCGTTTGCAAACAGGTATGGTATGCAAGGCTTATCCATACCGCACGTTATAACGCGCTCCCTACCCATTCGACACCCCCTTTTAATCGAACGTTACAAAACCCTTAATTGAATTAGGCGGATAGCTGCCTATGTCTAGATAACCTTCCCGCTTTTGTGTACTCACACTAAGGTTTACAAGCGGCCATTGTGCAATTTTTGTGCTTCAATACGTTAACAATTGTGTAAACTTATTTTGGGCTAATTCCGCTTTTGATGTTGATCGCACTGGATGACAACGAGCGATGTTAACGGCAAAATGCTGGATAAAGCCGACTAAAAGGGTTACAGTATGAGGAACCACAGGTCGTCTGAAAGATGATGGCGCTGGGTTAACACCCCACCGAAAAGTGCCTGTTGGTTTACCTGTATAGTGAGTGAAACGGTAAGCCATGAAACTTTGGAACCATTATCATACGCCCCAAACCGTAGACGAAGCACTCCGCCTGCTGAATGATTACGCGGGCAGGGGACGTGTCGTCGCGGGGGGAACCGACCTGCTGGTTGATGCGCGGGCGGAAATTACTTTCGAGCCGCATGAAGCCTTGATCGATATTACGCATATTCCCGATTTGCTTCACATTCGACAAGAGAACGACACGATATTTATCGGTGCTGGTGTGACCCATACTAACATCGTGAAGTCACAGTCGATTGCGGATGGCGCGACCTGCCTTGTCGAAAGCTGCGGTGTCGTCGGTGGGCCGCAGGTGCGGAACGTCGCAACGCTGGGCGGGAACGTGGCTCACGCGCTGCCTGCTGGCGATGGTACGACTTCATTGGTGGCGCTCGATGCCGAAGTTGAGGTGATCCACGATGGACAGCGGAAGTGGCTGCCCGTTTGTGACGTGTTTTTAGGGCCGGGTCGTTCACTGCTGCAAATCGGTCGTGATCTCTTGCTCGGCTTCCGGTTTAAGCAGGCGAGTAAAGGTGAATCGACTGCTTTCAAGCGCATCATGCGTCCGCAGGGTGTGGCGCTGCCGATTATGGGCTGCGCGGTCTGGGTGAAGCTCGATCCCATCTCGGCGCATTTTGAAGCCGTCCGTATCAGCATCGCGCCAGTTGGGCCGAAGCCCGCGCGAGCAACCGAAGTCGAGAACGAATTGGTCGGTAAGCCAGCAAATAGTGATACCATAGAGTCGGTAGCGGCCTTCGCGCAAACCGTTCTGCATCCCCGCACCAGCAAGTATCGTGCAACTGAAGATTACCGCAGCGAGATGATTAGTGTGCTGCTGCGTAGGACGCTCACCTTGGCGACCGAACGCGCACGCACAGGTACGGCAGTTCCTGAAGGGGTAGGGGTTTAGGAGTGTACCAATGGGCAAACTGAACGTTACCGTAAATGGGCAAGCAGTTGAGATGGACGTGGCGGACTCCCGCACACTGGCGCATTTCCTCCGTCTTGATCTAGGACTAACAGGCACGAAGATTGGCTGTGAAGAAGCTGAATGCGGCATCTGCACTGTGTTGGTTGATGGTCTCCCCGTGGATTCGTGCATCTATCCGGTTTTCAAGGCGCAGGGTCGCAGCATCACCACGATTGAAGGACTAGCTGAGGGCGAGACCTTACATCCCCTCCAGTCCAATTTTATCCGGCACGGTGCGGTACAGTGTGGCTACTGCACCCCCGGCCTGATTATGACCTCGGCGGCACTGATTGATGAGAAGCCAGAACCGACCGAGCATGACATCAAAGTTGCGCTTAAAGATACCTACTGTCGCTGTACCGGCTACACCAGCGTTATGCAAGCCATTCAATCTGCGGCGCGGGAGAAGCGTGGTCTAACCCCGCTGCCCATTAACGAACCGGTGGTCGATGAGCCGATGGAGGTCATCAGCCGTTCGGTGCCGCCGCAGGATGTGACCGAAAAAGTAACCGGTGTCGCCAAGTATACCGATGATTACACCTTCCCCGATATGCTGTTCGCGCGGACGCTGCGCTCACCGCATCCTCACGCGCGCGTACTCAGCATCAACACCGACAAGGCCAAAGCACTGGCCGGTGTGAAAGCCGTTCTGACCTATCAGGATGTGCCGGGTGAAAACCTGCATGGCCTCGTCTACCGCGATTGGCCGGTATTATGCGGCGATGTCGTGCGGTACACGGGCGATGCGGTAGCGATTGTTGCCGCTGAAACCGAGGAAATCGCGACCGAGGCCTTGAAACTGATCGAGGTGGCTTACGAGCCGCTGCCGGTTGTCGGTGATCCTGAATATGCCCATAAGCCGGAAGCGCCTGTGCTGCATCCCAATCACCCGACCGGAAATCTGCTCAAGCACATTAAGGTACGCCACGGCGATGTCGAGCAGGGCTTTGCTGAGGCGGATGTCATTGTCGAGCATGAGTATCGCACACCGACGACCGAACATGCCTTCCTTGAACCCGAATGTGCGATTGGCGTACCGAAGGGCTACACCGACCATCAGAAACTGACTGTGTATGTCGGTTCGCAAATTCCTTATCAAGACCGTGACCAAATCGCGCTGGCGATGGGTTTAGCTGCGACCGATGTTCGTGTAATTGGTACGCTGATCGGCGGCGGTTTCGGTGGTAAAGAGGACATCGCCGGACAAATTCATGTGGCTTTGCTGGCGACCGTTACCGGAAAACCCGTGAAGATGCTTTACTCGCGTCAGGAATCGCTGATTTTCCACCCCAAGCGCCATGCCACGATTATCCGCATCAAGACCGGCGCGAAGAAAGACGGTAAGCTGGTCGCGGTGCAGGCTGAACTCTACGGCGATGGTGGTGCATATGCGTCCCTTTCCGATAAGGTGATGACCCGCGCCACGACCCACGCTACCGGCCCCTATGAAGTGCCGAACGCCAAGATTGACTGCTACGCCATGTACACCAACAATGTGCCGTCCGGCGCGTTCCGTGGCTTCGGTGTCACGCAGTCTGCGTTTGCCGTCGAGCAAAATATGGATATGCTCGCGGAAAAGCTCAACATTGACCCGATTGAGTTCCGCCGGATGAACGCCCAAAAAGTCGGCGTGACCACCGCGACCGGACAGCTCTTGCGTGAGTCGGTTGGCTTGCTCGAAACGATTGACGATGTGCAGGGTGATATGGTCGCCAAGTCCAACGGGCATGGCTTCCGCTGGTCGTGGCGCGAGGGTAACAAAGCCTATGCGTGGGGTGTCGCCTGTGCCTACAAAAACACGGGCTTGGGCGGTGGCGCACCGGATAAGTCCGAAGCCGAGATCGAAGCCTTCGAAGATGGCACGATTGAAGTGCGAACCGCAGCCGCCGACATGGGGCAGGGTATTGCCCATGTGGTCGCGCAGTGCGCTGCCGAAGAAATGCACATCCCCTATGAAAAGGTGAAGGTGCTGCTCTGCGATACCGATTTGACCCCCAACGGTGGGCCAACGACCGCTTCCCGCCAAACCTTCATGACGGGCAACGCGGCACGGTTAGCAGCGGTAGCCTTGCGTGAGGCCATCACCCAATCAGCCGCCGAAATGATGGACGTGCCGCCGGAGAAAATTTACTACGAAGAAGGGCTGCTGCGGAGCAACGGTCATTCGGTGCCGATGGGCGACGTGGTGACATGGATGAAAGAGAGTGGTCTTTCGCCCAAAACGCGCCACGAGTACTGGGGGCCGAAAACCCAACCGCTCGGCACAGGCGGCGACATGCACTTCGCCTTCAGCTACGCCACGCAAGCCGCGCTGGTGGAAGTCGATACCGATACCGGCGAGGTTCATGTGTTGAAGATTCTCTCCAGTACCGACATCGGACGCGCTATTAACCCGCTGATGCTGCAAGGGCAGATCGAAGGCGGCATCATTATGGCGATGGGCAACTGTATGAGCGAAGCCTTCATTCTTGAGGATGGCGTACCGTGGTCGCGCTTGCTTTCGCGCTACAAGATGCCCAGCATCAAGCACACGCCGGAGATCACCTCACACTTGGTCGAGCATCGTTCGTCGGATGGGCCATATGGGGCGAAGGGCGTGGGCGAAATTCCTTCTATCAACACCACGCCTGCTATCTGCAACGCTATCTACAATGCGACTGGCGTTCGCATCTTCAAAATTCCAGTTGACCAAGATGCGCTGCTCTTGGCGATGAAGCGCGGCCAAACTGAGGTTCATCGCGCGTGGCAGGACGTAAGATAGCCGCAGCCAGATCACATGAGATTGAAATGGAAGGGGTGTAACAGCGCCCCTTTTATTTTGCTTGTTAAATTATCTTTTGTGACCTATTATGATCTGCAAAAATTTCTATTGATAGGATGTCTTATGCCCGAATTGCCGCTCGATAGGTCAAAAAGTCATGTCGCCCGCCAGATACAGGGAAATTTAATTGCTTATATGAACCTGTTCTCTGGCCTTCCGAATATGGTGACCCATGATGGCGATGTGTATTGGTTCATCAGCCATAAACCCGCACCCGGCAACAGTGTCCTCCGCGTCACGTGGTCGGAAGAAAATGTCGATCAGCAGATTGGTAAACTATTCTTAGAACTCGGTCAGCATGTGGCGGAAATAGACTGGATGGTTTTCCCCCACGATCAACCGGCTAATCTGGGCAAGTATCTGGAAGCACGGGGCATGGTTGGTGGGCGAGGCGGCAACTGGTTGTGGGCTGACCTATCCACGCTGTTACCGACTCTCAACGTGTCGCCGGACTTTCGGATTGAGCAGGTGCGCGATGATGCCATGATGGCTGAATGGGTGTGCGCTTCGGAAGCGGGCTTTGGTGGCGAACTCTCGTGCTTCTATGAGGCTTATGCGCGTCATGGGTATGGCGATGATGCGTTCTCGCTGCATTACATCGGTTATTGGGGCAATATTCCCGTGACCTCCGGTACGCTCTTGGATGCCGGTGGCGGCGCAAGCATTTATGATCTGTCGACACCTCCAGCTTATCGGGGTAAAGGTTTTGGCGGCGCACTAACACTCGCCTTGATGGCGGAAATTCGCAGGCGTGGATACGCCGATACTTGGATTTGGTCATCGAACATGGCGCAGAGCTTGTATCGCACCCTCGGTTATGTGGATGCCGACTTTGGTTTACGCGAGTATCATTGGCACAAATAGATGCCGTTGATGGGATAATCTGTGTTCGATTTTTCCGCGACCTCTAAGCCTCAGCAAATACAGGACAATCTTATTGCCTACGCGCGGCTTTATAAAGGTCTGCCGGGGATTACCATTCATGACGCGGACACCTTCTGGTTCGTGCGGAATCAGATTGCACCCGGCGACCGCATCCTCCGTGCGCGTTGGAATGATGCGGAGGCCGACGCGCAAATCGACGCGACGATAGCTCAAATCAGCCGACATACCGACCAAATGAGTTGGCTCGTCTTTCCATGTGACCAACCGGCTGACCTAGGAGCGCGATTAGCGGCGCGTGGGTTTCAAGGTGGCAGAAGCCCGAATTGGATGTGGGCGGATTTAACAACGCTCGCTCCACTTCCAACAATCCCATCACTTTTTCACATCAAGGAAGTTTGTAGCGATACGCTGCTTGACGAATGGATAAGACTTTCCGAGGCTGGTGTAAAAGTCGATCTTTCTAGCTTTCACACTGCGTATCAAAGGGATGGCTATGGAGCGGCTGCTCAAACGCAGCATTACATCGGCTATCAGGACGGAGTACCCGTAACCACTGGTTCCGTTATGGCGGCTGGCGGTTGTGCCACCATCTACGACATTTCAACCCCGGCCGCTTACCGTGGTCAAGGGTTTGCATCGACGCTCACTCACGCGCTGATGACCATCATTCGCGGTTGGGGCTATGCCGATACATGGATTTGGTCGTCGGCGAAGGCAAAAAGTGTCTACCAGAAGCTCGGTTATATAGAGGCGGATTTTGGTATCGAAATGTATAGGTGGCACAAGTGAAAGCGCCGCCTAAATGACGCTTCCACTCGTCCTGACCGCGATTAATGAGCGCTGCTCAACCGCAAGCCGATAATCCCCGCGACCAGCATCAGCAGTGACACGATCTTAAGCACATCCCGCGACTCACCCAGCCAGAGGATACCAATCACTGCTGTTCCAAGCGCCCCGATGCCCGTCCAAACGGCATAAGCGGTGCCAACCGGCAGCGATTTGATGGCTTGTGCGAGTAAAAACATGCTGAGGCATAAGCTGACGAGGAAAGCAACCGTTGGCGCGGGTTTGGTGAAACCCGCCGACTGCTTGAGCATGAGCGCCCACACCACTTCGAGTAAACCTGCGATCACGAGCATGAACCACGGCATACCATGTTCTCCTCTCTAGTGGGGTCGTCCCCGGAAAACATAGTCTGCGTTAGGTCGTCCCAATGCAGCATCCACAAGTGTAGATACTGGTTATCATACCACAGCTTGCAAGACATATCGCCTCTTAAGGGCGAAATAAAATGGGCTTGCGGTTGGCAAGCCCTTAGAACGTTGAACGTCTGATTATTTCGTCGTCTTCGCGAGGTTGTGGTACAGGCGGATGCCCGCTTCTATCGCTTGGAAGAAGCTGTCCACGACCACGAATTCATTCGGCGAGTGGATGTTCTCACCCTCGCCGTAACCGAAACCGGTCATTGGCACACCCGTTAAACGGTTGAACATGCCGAGGATCGGAATAGACCCGCCCGTGCGAACCAATTTGGCACGTTTGCCAATGGTCGCTTCCAGTGCGTCCTGCACCGCGTCGAGGTATTGGCCTTCCGTTTGCATCGCGAACGGCCACGCTTCCTCACCGATTTCGACGGTCACGCTAACCGTCGGTGTGGCGAAACCCTCGATATACGACTTCAACAGTTGGGAGATTTCGTGCGGATTTTGGTCAGGCACGAGCCGCAGCGTAAACTTGAATCCCGCCTCGGCTGGCAGCACCGTTTTCGTCCCCGGCCCTTGGTAGCCGCCCCACATACCGTTGACTTCGACCGTTGGCAGCACCGTCGCGCGTTCTGCGTCCGGCGCGATGCTTCGCCCCCATGTCAGCGGCACACCCGCGTCTTTTTCGGTGCGTTCCGCCTGCCAACCATCATGAATACGCTGGCGTTCACTGTCACTAATCTTCGCCACGGTGTCATAATAGCCGGGAACGGCGATCCGTCCGTCAGCATCATGGAACGAGCCGATAATCTTCCCCGCGACATGCAGCGGATTTTGCACGATGCCACCGAAGCCGCCGGAATGCAGGTCAGCTTTCGGCCCCTTCAGCTTCACTTCGCCGCTGACGATGCCGCGCCCGGCGTAGGACATGGTTGGTTCCTTCGGCTCGAAGTCGCCGTCGCAGTTCAGCATCACGTCAGCCGTGAACAGGTCTTTGTACTGGTCGAGGAACGCGCCCATGCTGGGTGAGCCGGATTCCTCTTCGCCTTCAAACAAGATTTTAATGTTCACTGGCAGTTTGCCGTCGGCGGCGAGCATTGCCTCGAACGCCATCAGGTTGCCCCACACACCCGCCTTGTTATCCACCGCGCCGCGTGCGTACAGCTTGCCCTCGCGGATTTCCGAGCCGAACGGTTCCGACTTCCACAGGTGCAGCGGATCGACCGGCTGCACGTCATAGTGATCGTAAACCAGCACGGTTGGCTTGTCGTCGCCCGCCTTCAACCAATCGGCGTACACGACCGGATGTCCCTCGGTTGGGATGGTGCGGACGTTATCGAAACCGATGCGCTTGAGTTCGCCGACCAGCCAGTTAGCGCAGGCGTTAATGTCGTTTTTGTAAGCTGGATCAGCACTAATTGAAGGGAAGCTCAACAGTTTAATAAAGCCTTCGAGCGCTTCCTCTTTGTGATGATGCGAATAGGTGATGGCGGATTGAATGCGATCAGTCATATGTGAATTCCCCTTATCGAATTTGAACGCTGCTTCATGGTGATCGAGCGTGAAGATCGGTCAACGATACTACGAAGTTTCGCCTTTGACGATAGCCATCACAAGCCGCGCGAGCAGGGCCGTACGTGGCACGATGCTGCTCACGAGGATGTACTCGTCGGGGCTGTGGTCAAGCCCGCCCACTGGCCCGAGTCCGTCCAGCACCGGTACGCCCTCATCCGCCGCGAAAGCTGCGTCTGCCGCGCCGCCTGTGCTTGCGCCCTTCACCTCGAAACCGAGTTCGTTGGCGAGGCGCTTGGTCACGGCTTCTAGCTGTTCAATCGTCGCGGTGCGTGGCATCGGCGGGTGAACATCCTCGTAGCTGATTTTGAATGTGACTTCGTTCAGCGGCTGCGCGAACAGCTTTAGGATAGCATCGGTGGTTGCGTTGAGATGTGCGTAATCATATGCCCGCGCCTCGAACTTCATGCTGGCGTGGTCAGCCACGATGTTTCGCGCCCGCCCACCTTCGATCACCCCCACATTGACCGAAACCCCATTCGTGTAGTCATTCAGATCGTGCAGTGCGATGATTTGATGGGCGAGGGCGAGAATAGCACTGCGGCCTTTCTCTGGCTCGACCCCCGAATGCGCCGCTTTGCCGAACGCCTCTACCACGAACGACCGCACCCCTTTCCGCGCCGTCACAATGTCGCCGTTCGCCCGTGCCGCTTCCAGTGTCAGCACCGCGTCTTTGCCACGGCTGGCGCTACGAATGAGCGGGATCGAGTAACGCTCGTCAATCTCCTCGTCGGATACGATTAGGAAGCTGAGTTCCTCGTAGTCGGTGAAGCCGATGCTGTCCAGCGCTTCCACCGCGTAGATGCCTGTCAGCAGTCCGGCCTTCATGTCGCAGGTGCCGGGGCCAAGCAGCATATCGCCATTGATCGTTACAGGCCGTTGGGCGGCTGTTCCACGCGGGAACACCGTATCGCTGTGGCCAACCAGCAGCACGCGCCCCTGTCCGCTGCCTTTGCGGATCGCGAGTAAATTATCCCCCGCCTTGCGTTCGACATGCCGTTCAATCGTAAAATCGAGCTTGGTCAGCCGCTCTTGCAGCCAATCGACGACGCGGTTCACATCCTCGCGGTCATGTGAATACGAGTCGATGCCCGAAAGTGTCGTCAGTTCCGCGATGTAGCTGTCAAGCCTCGGCGTGAGGTAGTTGAGGATAGGTTGTGTAATCATTGTTTCCACTTAAAGTTTTGCAGCTGCAATTAGACTGTTTAATTCTACTGTTTTTGCAATAGAGTCAAATGAGGGCATCAAATGTGATCGAGTAATATTCTCTGCTGATAATAATCGCAATAACTCGTGTGCTTCACTAACTGGTAAGGTTACATTACGTAGGATTGGGCCAGAGTAATTAGGGCTCTGCAATGCTTCTTTAAATGTTCTCCATTGTCCATTTTCTAGAAAGTGTCGGTTTGCAGTCTTGTCATAAATAAAAAGTCCAGATTGAGCATTCAAATAGCTGATTTGTGCTCGCGGTTGAGTAATGACTTCTAGATTACTTTGTTCATTTAATTCTGTATATTTTATTGCCCAAACAGCCATTAAATCGCTACCCTGAGTTTTGTTTAATACATATTCTTCAGCGGCGAAAAATGCACCAACATAAGATGCAAATGACCAATCAAGCGCTCTTGTAGGAATACCATGATGTTGTGCTAGTGCTTGTTCAATGCTATGAGGCTTAAAAGCAAATTCTTTAACTTGGTTCATCTCATGTATACCTACTTCGAACATAAGACTACTTGAAGAATATGGCCTGCGAACTTTTTCTGGCTGTGCATTTTGTGGAATCGGATGCCCTACTTTATCAGCTAATATTATGAAGTCTTCAACAATTTTGATTTCTGCTCCAACTTGTAAAAGTAAGTCGACTGCACGAGTAATATCTAAATCTAAGGTCTTTATAGCATTTCTATACTCGTTATTTAGAAATTGTTCAAATTTGCTGCGTTCTTTATCCCTAAATTGCTTGAACCATTCAAGTTGCCATCTTGGTTTTTTATCATCTGGACGTAATGCACTAGGAAGAAGAGGCCAACTAGCATCTCGCTGCCCTCTAAATACCCAGGGAACTTCTGTTGTATTTGGAGGTAGCCACCGGGGATTCCGTAGCTGAAGATACTCTAGGAATTCAACCGCAGAGGTGCAATCTTTTGTTTCGAGAAAACTATCCATCGACATAAACTCTTATCCTTTGATAGCTTTCTAGGTTAAAAATGTTCGAAACTAAAAAGAGCGAGACACTTCTGCCTCGCTCTTTATCAAATCTAGCTTAGTCGTTCGCGATGAAGACCGACTTGAGTTCGCTGTAGTGTTCGAGCGCCGTCATGCCTTGCTCACGCCCGATGCCACTCTGCTTCATACCGCCGAACGGCGCTTCGATGTGTACGCTGCTGCTGCTGTTGATCGAGAGCATCCCCGTTTCGATAGACCGTGCTACCCGCAGCGCCCGCCCGATGTCGCGTGTCCACAGCGACCCTGACAGGCCATAGGGCGAGTCGTTGGCGAAGCGGATGGCCTCAGCCTCACCCTCAAAGGGCATAATCCCCACGACCGGCCCGAACACTTCTTCCTGCATGATCCGCATGTCGCTGGTGACGTTGCTGTAAACGGCGGGTGTCAGATAATTGCCGTTCCCCAGCGCCCCATTTGGAATGTCCCCACCGCACAGCCGTTTCGCGCCTTCTTCGTCACCGATGTGGATGTAGTTGACCACACTCTCGCGGTGCGAGGCGGTAATCAGCGGTCCCATTTCGGTGCTTTCGTCGTTCGTCAGGCCAACCTTAATCGCCTTCGCCGCGTTGACGAACTTTTCCACGAACTCGTCATAAATCGGGCGCTCGACCAAGAAGCGGCTGCGTGAACAGCAGTCTTGTCCCGCGTTGTCATACACCGACCACAACGATGACGCGACACACGAATCAATCCGCGCGTCCGCAAACACGATGTTCGCCGACTTGCCGCCGAGTTCCAGCGACACACGTTTAATGCCGTCTGCCGCTTGCTTCATCACCCCTGTGCCAACTTCCGTCGAACCCGTGAAGGAGATTTTGCGGACGAGCGGGTGGGTTGCCAGTGCATTACCCGCCACGCTGCCCGAACCGGTAATCACGTTCAATACGCCTTCCGGCAGTCCGGCTTCGAGCGCCAGATCAGCCAATGCCAACGCGCTCAAGGGTGTGGCGCTGGCGGGTTTCACGACGACTGTGTTACCCATCGCCAGTGCAGGGGCGACCTTCCATCCTGTGATGACCAGCGGGAAGTTCCACGGAATAATCAACGCACATACCCCCAGCGGCTCGCGGAAGGTCATGTGGGTACCGTTGGCGTTCACCGGAATGGTTTGCCCGTGAATTTTGTTGACCGCACCGGCGTAATACTCGAATGTATTGGCGACCGCGCCGATTTCACCCCGCGCCGCACTGATCGGCTTGCCGCCGTCTGCCGACTCGATCTGTGCCAAAAACTCGACCCGTTCGCGGATCAGGTTGGCGATGCGCTGCAAGATTTGCCCGCGTTCGCGCGTGTGCATGTCGTGCCAGCGGCCTTCGCTGTAGGTTTTGTGCGCGGTCTTAACAGCGGAGTCCACATCGGCGGCGTTGGCCTGCGCCACCTGTGCTATCGTTTCGCCTGTCGCCGGGTTGGTCGTTGCGGCGGTGCGTCCGTCGCTGGCGGCGATGCGCTTGCCACCAATCGCTAACCCTTCAAATGCTGCTTGTGTTGCAACCATTTTAGTGTGTCAAACCTCTTGAACTCTTTACAATAAAACACCCCTTTCCTTGCTTGCGGGCTGTTGGCTAACTGAGCTTGCCGCAAGTTAGCCAACGTGGGGGCAGGGGATAGGGGTTTCCTTACTCTGGTGTTACATAGGCGGCGGTGATACCACCATCCACCAAAAATTCGGTTCCGGTTACGAATGAGGACTCGTCGGAAGCCAAATACAACGCGCCGTAAGCGATTTCTTTAGCCTCGCCGAAGCGTCCCATCGGGATATGCACCAAACGGCGCTGCTTCTTTTCCTCGGTGTTTAGGTACTTCATCAGCAGTTCGGTACGCAGCGGGCCGGGGCAAAGCGCGTTCACACGGATATTCTGCCGTGCGTGGATCATCGCCAGTTCGCGGCTCATGGAAAGTACCGCGCCCTTGCTGGCAGTATAGGCCAACTGCGGGGTCGCCGCGCCGAGGATGGCGACGAACGAAGCTGTGTTGATGATCGAGCCACCACCCGCCCGTTGCAGCGCGGGAATGCCGTACTTGCAGCCGAGGAATACGCCTTTGACGTTGATCTCCATCGTCAAATCCCACACCGATTCCTCGGTGGTCACGGCGTTATCGTCATCGGCATGGGAAATACCCGCGTTGTTAAACAGAATGTTCAGCTTGCCATAAGTTTGTTCAGCGACCTTCACCATGTTTTCGCAGTCCGCCGCTTTGGAAACGTCGGCGTGAGCATAGACCGCCTTGCCGCCCGCCGCCTCGATTTCGCCCACAACTTTTTGCCCCGCCGCGTCGTTCACATCCACGACCACGACTGCCGCGCCCTCCGCCGCGAACAGCAGTGCCGTTTCGCGCCCAATCCCGCTGCCAGCGCCGGTAATCAGTGCAACCTTATCTTTCAAACGCATATCAAAACTCCTGAATGGATTAGGGCTTTTCCCTAAGTACGAACGTTATGCAGCACGTCCGTTGGATAAATAACCACATCAAATCTGCTCGAAGTAGCGGGCGCGTTCCCATGTGGTAACCGCCTTATCATACGCCGCTTGTTCGGTGTTGTAGAAGTGCAAATAATGTTCGATCACATCATCGCCAAAGGCTTCGCGGGCGAAGGCGCTGCGTTCCATCGCGCTGATGGCCTCACGCAGCGTTCGCGGTACCTGAGGCAAATTCTTCGCCGCGTATACATCGCCCTTAAAAATTTCCGGTGGCTCAATCTTGTTACGGATGCCGTCTAAGCCGGATGCCAGCGCCGCCGCATATGCCAGATAGGGATTGACATCCGCGCCGGGGATACGCGACTCGATGCGTAATGACTTGCGATGTCCCACCGCGCGGAAACCTGCCGTCCGGTTGTCAAAGCTCCACGCGAGGCTGGTTGGTGCCCACGAGCCGGATTGGTAGCGTTTGTAGGAATTAATCGTCGGCGCGTAGAAGGGCATCAGTTCGCGCGTGTGGGCGATCCAACCGCCGAGGAACCAGCGAAACTCATCCGAACCGTGAATGGGGCCGATTTCTTTCTCACCGTTGAAAATATTATTTCGCCCGTTCAAATCCCATAGGCTGAGGTGGATATGGCTGCTCGAACCAGCATAACGGTCATCCGGTTTCGCCATAAAGGTGACGGCTAAATCCAGTTGATGAGCGACCTCTTTGAACACTTGCTTATAGATGCTGTGGTGGTCAGCCATCGTCAGCGCGTCGGCATACCGGATATTCAGTTCGTGCTGCCCCGGCCCCCACTCACCCTTACTGAATTCGACTGGAATCCCGCTGTTCATCAACTGTTTCCGCACGACCGCGTTCAGCACTTCTTCGCGTGTGCCTTGCAGGATATGGTAATCCTCAATATACGCGCCGAAATATTCCAGTTTCGTGTAATCTTTTTCACGCGCGGTTTTATAGGTTTCGTCAAAAATGAAGTATTCCAGTTCAGAAGCGCCCTGCGCCATATAGCCAGCGTTTGCCGCGTCCGCCACCTGCTTGCCGAGGATACTGCGCGGCGCGACGGATACCGGCGAGTTAGTCTTTTCGTCGTACACATCGCAGATGACCATCGCCGATTTTTCCAACCATGAGGCCATCCGCAGCGTTTTCAAATCGGGAACACAGTGGAAATCGCCGTAACCGAGTTCCCAACTGGCATATTTATAACCGGGGATTGGCTCCATCGGCATATCGACGGTCAGCAGATAATCACAGGCGTGCATACCGGATTCAGCCGTTTGCGCCACGAAGAATTCGCCCGTCACCCGCTTGCCCATGAAGCGCCCGTACAAATCGGTGAATACGGCGACGACCGTTTCAACCTCGCCCTTTTCGACCTTTTGGCGCAGTTCATCCAGAGTCAACATCCCGCGCGCCGAAACATCAGCCATAAATCCCCCTTTGTGGGTAACGAAACCCGCAGATCAAATTGACCTGCGGGGAAGATGATAATAGGCTGCAAGTGAATGCAAGCCGATCTTAACATTGATTTAACAATTTTAGAAGTCTGGTACGACCGCCAGCACAATCGCTGTTGCCGGCCCGCCGA
>Ga0209460_1000949_pt1 | contig 20314 bp, 21 predicted proteins | sample EBPBio132013_DNA_FD_185868 | JGI IMG/M metagenome (GOLD analysis project Ga0209460, IMG submission 185868) | Wastewater treatment Type I Accumulibacter community from EBPR Bioreactor in Madison, WI, USA - Reactor 2_5/13/2013_ DNA (SPAdes)... | ecosystem: Engineered > Bioreactor > EBPR >... | reverse complement strand
GCCGTCGCTGCGCACGTAGCCGCCGAGGTCGGCGATCTGGTTGCCGTTGGCGAGGATCTGGCTATTGGCGGTCTTGGCGAGGTTGAGGGCGATGATGCCTTGCGAGGAGAGGGTGAACAGTTCACCGGCCTGGCTGACACCGTCTTGGTTGAGGTCGCGCCAGAGGCGCAGACTGGCGAAGCGGGCGTCGAGGCTGTCGACCTTGCCGTCGCCGTTCGTGTCTTCCTGGGCGAGCGCGGCGAAGCCGTCGGCGGCAACGCCGCCGGCGCTCAGCGGGGTGCTATCGCCGAACAGTTCGCGGCCGTTGTCGATGCTGCCGTTGCCGTTGCGATCGAGGACGAGGAAGGCATCGTCGCCCTTCACCCAACCGGTGGCGGTCCTGACACCGTTGCCGTTGTGGTCGAAGAGGATGGGGTTGCCGGTGTTGATGCCGATGGTTTCTAGGCCGTCGTTGTCGAGGTCCAGGATGAGAGGGTCGACGCGGAGAGGGGCTGCGGTTTTGGAGGAGAGGAATGTGGTGTTGATGATGTTACCAGCGGTTTTGACGTAGCCGGAAGCCCGATTCTCAATATAGCCATTACTTAGATCGTGATGCAATCCTTTCGATGCATCTAGAATAGAGTTTACATCGACTCCATTTAGGGTTGGCCAAACGCTTCCTTCATATCCAGTTGGGTTGAGCCCCCCGACTGATAGCGCTTTCCATGTGAAATCGATGCAACTATTTGAAAACCCATTGTAGTCCAAATCGAATCCGTCTGCTGAGGGGTTTTCTCCAAATGATTTTATGTCATTATATTGGGTATCGGTGATCTCGATGGTTTTAGTGTAATCGCGAGATTGGTAGTTTGTGTCGTCGTCTCTATGCACCTCGCCCGGCGCAATCGGTTTCCCTTCATGTAGAGAGTCTGGAGCAAAACCATAGCTTGCCGGAGGATTTCCACTTCCATCGTTAAGTGAATACCACATGTGCCCTGTGGCTGATTGCGTTCCGTCAGCCAGCCGCGTGCCACGACCGGCAATATTTATTGTTATAGTTGGCATAGTCGTCCCTCTAGTAACATAAGTCGATTATTTGTTCTAAGGCAGAGCGCTTGCCTTATGGTCGTAACCAATACCTAGTTCAACGGCAGTTCCGATAAGCTCTGGCATATCTTTGAGTGTTTCAACACTGATTCTATAGTGGCCAGGCTTTAGGGATACAGTGACAATCTTTTTTTTGAAATTATCAGCGCCATAGGCCCACATTTCCTCTTCAAGAACGTCACGTTCAAGTAGTGTTTTGTTGCTGCTTGCATAAATAATGACAATCTTTAACCGCAGCGGGACAGAGACGCCAGGATTTAGCAGCTTGCCATCCGCGTCTCGTCCATAGTCGCCGACCACCTTTCGGACACGCTCACGATCCTTTGGATTGTTTTCGTTAAACCCTAAGCGAAGGTATATTATGTAAGGTCGGTGTTCTTGTACTTGCAGCTCTGTTTCTACTTTATTGCCTGCCTGTTGAACAAAAAATGGCAGAATCAAGGGCGGGGCCGGGATTTGCTTTTCACTATTGCATGCAACAAGAGCGGACAACGCAAACAGCAGCAGTACGAGCATTAGTACAAGTCTGTTAAGTCGATTTTCATAAGCGTTAACGCTAGCTCTCATTCTGCAATCCTCAAGCCTTCTTCGTTTGCCATCCGCCAACCTGTCCGCGCATCTGTGCACATCGGGAGTCAGTTCCTGCCGCATCCAGGATCACGCATTGGCCGGCCCCGGCTAACACGCATCCGGCATCAGTCCAACACTCCAACATTCCAACAGGTTTTCTTGCGCTGTAGTCGCCGCGCTGGAACGTAATCGAGGTCAGCGTAACCGCGCAAACCGGGGTGAGTTCAAACATCGCAACAGGTTCCTTTACACATAGCCGACGAAGTCGGCCGTAACCGCTCTGGATAACGACCTTCCTCTGGGAGGAACACTTGCCGACGACATTCATCGCACATGGAACATTGACCTCGGTTGTTACTAACGGTCATTGCAGTTGCAGCCGCCCCGGATCATGAAAGAAGATGCGGGTTGGGAAACGGTGGGTAGAGGTCGCGCAAAGTTTTGGCGGCTTGAACCCGCAAGCTAACGTGACCCGCTGAACCGACTCGTACCCCGGATTGCTGCCATCGAGCGCACACATTAAGAGGGCCGTTGGCGACCTGTCGCCTTCAGGCAACTTCGGTTCTGGCACCCACCGTCTCCCGCCTTGGAGTTTATTGCGAAAGGAGACGGTATGGAACTGGTTCCGATCCACCGGCGGGTCATTGGACTCGCATCCATCAAGCCCAGATCACGGCATGCGCGATCACCGAGGAATCGGGCGGCGAAAAACGAATCGAACAACGGCCATTCGGTGCCTTCAAACGCGACCGACAGGCGCTGGCAGCGTGGGCGGCCGCGCTTGATCCTGACGAAGTGGTCATGGAAAGCACCGGCATCTACTGGAAGAGTCCGTACGCAGCGCTCGAGGCGGCGGGTATCCGGGCGACGGTGGTCAATGCCCGCCACGTCAAGCAGGTGCCCGGGCGCAAGACCGATGTTGGTGATGCCCAGTGGCTGGCCACCCTGGCGCGAGCCGGTTTGCTGCGCGGGTCTTTCGTACCACCGGCCAAACTGCGCGAACTGCGTCTGATTGCGCGGCAGCGGCAAAAGCTGGTCGGCCTGCTCTCGTCCGAGAAGAACCGCATGCACAAAGTGCTTACCGATGCTGGCATCCGCCTGGGCGTGGTGGTCAGCGACATCCATGGGCAGTCGGCACGGGCGATGATCAAATGCCTCCTCGCCGGCCAGCCTCCCGAAGAGGTGCTCAAGCTCGCCAGCAGACGTCTCAAGGCCAGCCGTGAGGAGTTGCATGATGCCCTGCAAGGCGAATTGACCGGGAGTCATGTGTTCGTTCTCGACGAACTGTTGCGGCATATCGAGGGACTCGAAGCGGGCATCGCCCGCTTCGACGCTCACCTGCTCGGCGAGCTGGCAAGTGAGATGAATGCGCTGGCACTCCTGCAAACGCTGCCGGGCGTCGACGTGATCGGCGCCGCCATGCTGTTGGTCGAGATCGGCAGCGACATGAGTGCCTTTGGTTCCCCAGACCGGCTCGCTTCCTGGGTCGGCGTTTGTCCGGGCAACAACGAGTCGGCGGGAAAACGCAAGTCGGGGCGCGTGCGCAAGGGCAATCTCTACGTTCGCCGACTTCTCTGTGAGTTCGCTCACGCGGCCAGTCGGACCAAATCAGCGTTCCAGTCCAAGTTCCAGTCGCTGATCATTCGCCGCGGCTACAAACGCGCCATCGTCGCGCTGGCTCACAAAATGTTGCGCACCATCTTCTTCATGCTCAAACGTGGCGAACACTACCGGGATTCCGCCACCAACTATGAGCAGCTTTCCGTGCAGCGCAACGCTTCTCGCTGGATCAAGGCTCTGACTCGCTTCGGCTTCATCCCCGCAGCCGCCTGATTCACGACAACCCATTCGCATGACCCCAGGCGGTCAGGGCTTCGTGCGTCTTCCAACGGGCTTCTTTCACATTAAAATGGCCCGAATACTCAGCAAGGGTTCTTTCGCCACCTATGGATCCTTGTCGTTGCTCTGCGCAAAGCCGTACGGCCTTTAACCGGAAGCCTGCTCCCGCCTCACACCATTGGGAGCATCCGATAAGCAAACCTGTACCTACGCACTTCGCATGCGACCGCCGAATCCTAATCGACGAAAGAGCTAAGGATATTGATCACCGTCAACTACCGTGCCCACCGACCTCGCGCGAAACGAACAGATTTGTCATCCGGTAGAGTAAAGTGGAGGGGAGGTTTTCGCTTGCCCTTTCTCGTCACGACGGCATCCGCACATCCGTCACGGAATGGCAGAGGTGTCGCTGACCAGGCGGCGGAGGCCCTCGGCGCCGGTATAGCCTTTGGTACCGATCCCGCCAACCGATGCCGGTTCGCCTGCACCCATCACGCACCCGGGGCACATCCTCCATCCGAGCTCAGTTCCAACATAATGACAGATCCCGTTCTGACGCAGTGACGCTGCTAGGCAAGCGCATCAGGGCTTCCGCACTCGGATGTCATCTTCTTGACAGCCCGAGCATGTTCATCCGGAGATCATCATCCCAGGCGGCTGCCTTGCGCTTCAAACGCAAGCTGGCCTTGGTCTTGTTGGTCGTGTCCAGGCGAATGATGTTGAGCACGATCTTCTTCAGGAGCGAGAGATTCTGGGGCGCGTTGTCTTTGCGGATGGTGCTGCCGTCCTCCCCGAAACTGACGTCGAGGATCCAGTGAAGCCGGTTTTCCACGCCCCAGTGAGCACGCGCCGCGGCCGCCAGTTGTTCGGCGGACAAGACACGCGAGCAGATGTAATAGCGCCGCTCCAGTTCCGACTCTTTGTCGGCGACCTTTCGCAGAGAGTCGATACGGCCTATGGTCTTGCACGCGGGCCAATCGGCGAGATGCACGATGCCTTGCGCAGGCAGAACCGAGGCGATCTGCCCGACGATCCGACCATGACCCTTTTGGACCGCGTGTTGACGATCGACACCTTCGGATTGGTGCTGGTCGATGAACGCCGTCTCGATGGCCTCCAGCAGCGTCGGTTGATTGCCTTTGACCGCCAGCAGGTAGTCGCCTCCCTGATCCGTGATCCGAGCAGCGATCTTTTTCTGGCAGCCCATGGCGTCGATGCTGACCAGGAAGCCCTTGAGGTAAAGGGCTTCGAGCAATTCCGGGATGGCGGTGATCTCGTTACTCTTGCCGCTCACCTTTTCCTGGCCGAGAACGATGCCCAGGTCCGTGGCGAAGGCGCTGACCATGTGGATCGCGGTCTCGTTACCACTGCCCGAGCCGCGCACCGTCTTGCCATCGACGGCAATGTTGCCGCTCAAGGCGCCGACAATGCCGCCCACCCAGCGCCGGAAGGCACTTTCAAATTGCTTTGGGTCCAGAACTCGAAAGACGCGAAGAAAGGTTTCCTCGGAGGGCACGCCGTTCGTCAGCAAGAGAAACTTGCGCAACCACGCCTCCTTTGCTCGCGCCCAGTACGCGATGTCCTCGACCGTGTCGCAATCCGACAATGCCGCCGCCACAGCAATCACCAGCATCTCCACAAAGTCATGCAGCGTCCCATTGCTGGGTTTGCGCGGGTCGTCGACTTCCCTCAAGTAGCTCATCAAGTTTGCCCCTTTCGTGACACTCATTTCGGTTGCCCAAAAGACGAGAGTAGACCTGATTGTGAAGGGGTTTACAAGCAGGGCTTCGGCACTCGGAATGCATACGTCAACCACCTGTTTATGTTGGTATTTCACGTAATTGATAGACGTTCCGATGCTCCACAGATCGGGCTGCGACAATCTGTGCCAATACTCTGGGAAGTGATGCACCGGAAGAAAGAGGGCGAAGTTGCTAAGAATAACTCTGTAATCAGACGCTTGCGGCATGTTTTTGCATATGCTGTCCGAGTGCCGAGGCCCTGGGTTTACAAGCCCTCGTCATAAGCCTATGAAAGTTAACGAATTTCTTCTTAGCCGGTATGACAAAACATCATGCTATCCGAGTGCAGAGGCCCTGCTGGCGCTTGCGCTTCTTGGATCGCTGGCTCTCGTTGGTGTCGGGCTATTTTTCTTTTTGTTTCTTGCTCTCGTTATTGGGCCAGTCTGCCTAGTGATTAAAGGGGGTAAATGATGGAAGCGACCGCCGTTTCGGAATTTAACCAGGCTCTTAGCGACCAATCCAATGGATTCGGCAGCGCATGGAGCACCGCGGCTGACAAGTTCACACAGGCGGTAGCTACAGACGGTGGGGCCGCTGTCGTGACGGAACACCAGCAATTTGAGTTGCTCCCTCAAAAAGTAGGGCAGGAACTCAGCAGTCTGGCCGTCTGCAGTGCCAATGGCTTTTATCCGAGGGATGCAGCGTGAAAAACGAGCGTACTCTGTGTTTTGGTGTTGCCCTAGGACTAAGTGCTCTCAGCTATGGCTGTGGAGGCTATGCTCATATGAATGGCCAAAAAGTCGCTGAATTCATAAAAGAAGACCTTGTCCGCTTCGGCTATTGCGCATCGAGTGCTGATTGCTCTCAGAAAAAAATGATTGTTTATGATGAAGGCGTGAATGTTCTTGATGTTAGGATTTACGCTGAAGTTGATTACAACGAGCTTTCTGCGATCGTCGCCAGCGTAATTCGAAGATCTGCCCCCGGGAAGATAAATATGCAGTTTTTAAGTGCGACCAAATCGCCTCGCGCAATAATTGTTATTGACAAGAGGGATTGATAGTGGGCTATTTTGTTGAGGTCCGCATGGCAATTCTCCCAGATCATTTACCTCATACGTTCTTGGTCGTTACGGATTCCGACGGCGTTTCTCGTGCATGGGGCTTTGCACCTGAGAAAACCGGGTTTTGGGGGAATGGGGCCGTTACACGAAATGACGATCACGGCTGGCAAAGCACAACCGGCCAATTCGAAATATCAGAGCAATCGTACGAAAAACTTACGTCTTTAATTGAGCGAGACCACATCAATCCTCCGTACTACAATTTGCTGGCAGGTATTCAGTGTGCCACTTGGGTCTCTATGCAGGGCCTCGGCACTCGGATAGCATGACGCTTTTCCCTGCATCGGTGAAGAGAAAAATCGTTAACTTTCATGAGCTTATGACAAAGGCTTGTAAACCCCTCTCGAATCAGGTCTACTCTCGTCTTTTGGGCAACCGAAATGAGTGTGACGAAAGGAGCCACCCTGATGTGCTGCTTGAGGGAAGTCGACGACCCGCGCAAACCCAGCAATGGGACGCTGCATGACTTCGTTGAGATTCTGGTGATTGCCATGGCCGCCGTGCTCTCTGATTGTGACACCGTCGAAGACATCGCCTATTGGGCGTACAAGAAGGAGGCGTGGCTGCGTCAGTTTTTGCCGCTCAAGAACGGCGTCGCGTCCGAGAAGACGTTTCTGAGGATCTTCCGGGCGCTGGACCCGAAGCAATTCGAGGTGGCGTTTCGCCGCTGGGTCGCTGAAGTGGTCGGGACCCTCAATGGCGGCATTGCGGTTGATGGCAAGACGGTGCGCGGGTCGGGCAGCGGCGGTGAGAGCGCCATTCACATGGTCAGTGCCTTCGCTACGGAATTGGGCGTCGTTCTGGGCCAGGAAAAAGTCGCTGCCAAGAGTAATGAGATCACCGCCATCCCGGAACTGCTCCAGGCACTGCAGATCAAGGACTTGCTGATCACCATTGACGCCATGGGGTGCCAGAGGAACATCGCCCGGCAGATCACCGACCAGGGCGGTGACTACCTGCTCGCTGTCAAAGGCAACCAACCGGCGCTGCTGGAAGCGATCGAGACTGATTTTATTGATCAATACCAGTCGCAAGCCGTCGACCGCCACCGCCAAGTTCATAAGTCCCGTGGTCGGATCGTCGGCCAAATCGCCTCTGTCCTGCCCGCGAAAGGGACTGTTGATCTCGCCGACTGGCCCAAGTGCAAGACGATCGGTCTGGTCGACTCCTTGCGCAAGGTCGGCGACGAAGAATCGAACTTCGAACGGCGCTATTACATCAGCTCCCGCGCGTTGACCGCCGAACAGCTTGCCGTCGCCGTGCGCGGCCACTGGGCCGTGGAGAATCGACTTCACTGGGTCCTCGACGTCAGCTTCGGCGAGGATGCCAGCACCGTACGCAAAGACAACGCGCCACAAAACCTTTCCCTCTTGAAGAAGATCGTTCTCAATCTGATTCGGCTGGATACGACCGACCAGAAGAAAACCAGCTTGCGCCTGAAGCGCAAGGCGGCCGCCTGGGATGACGACTTCCGGGTGAAGATCATGGGCCTCATCCGACTATGACAACCGAGTGCCGAGGCCCTGGCAAGCGCATGAATCTTATAGAAGGCCCGCTCACGAGGTGGCGGACGTGGCGGCGATCAGGCGCTGAAACTTGAGGCCACACTGGCTAACCGGGGATGGGCCGCACAGTTGTCGGGCACCCATCGCAAAGCGGCAACGTTGTCACTTTTCCACTTCTCCTGGCTCTTATCGCGGATGCTTCTTCTGCGTCCAGCAGTTGGTCGTTTCCGTCTCTGTCAGCGGCGCCGGCCAGCCGCTCGGGTGGCAGGGTTGCTCGGCGTGAGTTTCTTCCCAACGGCCGGTATAGCATCCATACCTGCCGGCCGCGTCATGTGGTGTCAACGGCTGCTTTGGCCGACGAGGAGTCATTGGAGCCGACCGCACACCCGTCTTCTTTGCGCGGCACAGCGGACGTTCGCATCACTGTTGACGTCGCAGCACTTCGAGCAGCTCTTGCCGACCCGCGGCAACCATCGGCTGCAGAGTCCTGGCTATTTGTGTCCACCGCGCGCCCGCAGCTCGGTCTGTCGTCAGATTGTTTCGGGCAAGAACTTTCGCCTGAGCCATGTCCGTCCCGAAATGCAACCTTGGGGCGCACTACCTCGCGGCAGCACGGAGAATTCCACCGGCCCGCCGGCGCCAAGATGCGCTTTCCGCAAGGGGCTGCGTCAACCCGCTGCGGAAAGCCCGGCGTTGCCGCCGGGGGTTTATTGGGAAAAGCGTCGCCGGTAGCGTTCCAGCACCCGATCCCGAATCACTTCGGAATCGAGGCCAGAAAGCGCGCAGCACGCGTGGTACGAGAAGGCGTTCGAGCAGTCCTTTTCGGACAGCAGCCAGTCGAGGATCTCCACCCGTGTAGCGGCGCAGACCCTCGAATCGAACAAGGCGCGCAGCGACTTGTGCAACAGGCGCCTGTGGAGCCTGACGAGGTCATCGTCAGACCACGGGTAGCCTTCGCCAGGTATTTCAGCTCGCTCGGTGCGGACCAACGCCGCTTGTCGTGACCTCGGGCCATCGGCCAAGGATAGAGACACCGCAATCACTTCCTCGCGGGGCGCTCATTTCGCTACGCCGACAATTCCACTGACCGGTGAAGCCGTGTCGGTCAACGCTGCCTTACGACTGCGATAGGCGCGAAGCAACTGCTCAAGATCGCCGTCGTCGGCGGCGTCTTCAGCCTTGGCGTAGCGTTCGTCGAGGTCATCAACGGATGCGGCCTGGCTGATGCTGGTGAGAAGCAAATCGAGCGGCGGTTTGCCACCTTCACGGCCGGACTTCTGGTCGCCCGCCCCCGTCTCCTTGGCCTTCGCGTCAGTCGACTCGTCGTCGATGACCGGCGCCCAGGAGCCGTCGATCGCCTCGGCCATCCCGATGTTCTGGGTCTTGCCACGTTCGTTGAGTTCGTCCATGGCCAGTGCCATGGCCAGCTCCGGCGATTTCGGCAACAAATTGCACAGGCGGCGAATGGCCGTCTTGAGGCCCATCGGAACGAAATGCGTGTCCCAGGGACTCTCCTTTCGGTTCTTCTTCGCCATCTGGTAACCGCGGGAGTGGTCACGTACCCACTCGACCTGCTCCTTCGACAAGGCGTGGAAGGTGCGGGAGCCATCGTTGAACACCGCCACGGCGTAGAAACCGGCGATCGCCCCGCGCTCGTCGTCGGACGCCGGGAAGCCGTTCTTCTTCAATGGCTCGTGCATCAGGGAACGGTTGAGGCCCAGGACGATGTCGAACTTGTCGTTGATCCGCACTTCGTGCGCATAGATGTCCTGCACGCTGCCACTGTTGCGCGCGAGTTTCACGAGCCCCTGATAGCCGGGAATCAACTGGCACTGGCTACCGAAGGCGACGAGATGCGCTTCGCCCATCAGGCCGATTTGCAAGCCGAGCTGGCAGGATTGGATGACCGCCGCGACGACGCTGCGTGGATCCACTTCAGACAGCTTCGGGTTCATGCGAAACGCAGTCAGTGCGATTCGCGCCATGCGCTCCGCGCTGAGATGCTTGGGCAGCGCGCGGGCGATTTCGCCCTTGAGCTGTTCGAGCATCGCTGGAAAAGACACCGCGCCGGTTGTATTTCCCTGACGGGCGCTTTGGATGTTACGCAAGGTTTGAGACATGGTTTCCTCCAAATACAAATGGCGGAGACACCATGCCTCCCGGAGCGAGGACTGGTCTCCCCGCCGGGGTTGATAAACTGACAATGGCCACCGATCAGGCGGCGTCGAACTCGAAAGCGTCGGCGTTGGCGGCCCAACGCGGCAGCGAGATCAATTCGATCTCACCCCCGGGCTGGTAAGCCGGCCAGCAGCCGGAGTCCTGGCACCACTTCAGAAGCTGCAGTGCTGCCCGGTACTTCTTGCGACCGACCTCGATGATTTCGGGGTCGGCCCGGTAAAGCGCCACGGCATGGGGAGCCTCCTTCTCAACGGCGACGAAGAGAAAGGGCAGCTCCGTGCCGGTCACGGCTTTCATTCCATCGACGTAGAACGCCGCTTGAATGTCGTAGCCGAGGTTGGCGATAGCGCGAGAAAAGCCGCGGCTGCTGGCATCGACACAGCTCTTGAGATCCGCCACGGCCGTCCCGTTGAACCAGTCCGGACGACAGCGACAGGGGATCCCGGTGAGCGGGTCTGTCCAGAACGCCGACAGCTCGGCTTCGCCCTGCGTGAACAGGCGGGCCGCTCCCTCGTGCGCGTGAACGGCCGCGCGCACCCGGGTCAATGTCGCCAGCTCGTCGGAAGTGATCAGGGTTTTGCCCTGATTTTCCTGTTCGAACCGGGCGGCGGCTTCCTTGCCTTCCTTGGTGCGGCGATCAAACTTCTCGACCACCGCGAACTCTTCGGAAAAACGATCCGGTTCGAGGACGTGGGTGTGAACCGCGGACCCAAACGCCATCGCCGGCGTTGGCGGCTGCGGATGATCGAGGGCTTCGCGCAGATGCGCGGGGCTCTTGAGCAGCCTGATGATCCCCGAGTGGCCGATCGATGGATCGGCGTGGTATTGCTTGGCCGGCATGCGCAGCAGGCCAGGATGTCTTACGTGCATGGTGCCTCCAGAAGAAAAAAGCCGGAGTCACCAGCCCCTTCCGGAGAGGGCCTCCCCGGCTGGGCGGATGAAAATGCTGTTTGTTTCGTGCGGCCAGCTACCGCGACTTGCTCGGGCGAAGAATCGCTCGATCAAAGGCTGCTTTCCGGAGGGCACTTTGGAAACGCGCTCGGGAAAGCCCCGGCAAGCCGGGGCGTGGTTCAGTTCGCTGCTTGTTCTTGCTTCGAAAGGGCCAGAGCCCGTCGGAGCAACTCGCGGGTTTCCGGGTCGGTGCGTCCTGCCTGGAGTCTCTGGTGGAGATCGCAGGCACGATTCATCGAGAGCGCCGAAAAGAGCCGAACGAGAAGAGGGTTGGATTGCACGACTTGATCGTGCGCGGGATCGAAAGCCATGTTCAGAGCCCCAGCGCGCGAACGATCGGACGGCTGATGATCCAGCCGGTGATGCAGCAGGAAAGAAGAACGAGTGCCATGAGATGCCTCCATAAAGAAATGAAGGGCATCCCTCCCCTGATGCGGAGGCGATGCCCCGCAGGGGGATGAGCGTTCAGGCGATCACTTCAAACGAAGCCTCACCGCTCTTGGCGGGATCGATGTCGATCCCGGTCCGGCGCTGGTAGGCCGGTCGGTCGTATTGCTGCCAATGGGCGCTCGTGACCTTGATAACTTCTACCGGCTCGGGCGCTGTCGTCGCTTCGGGTCTCCGGTTCAAGAAGCTCTTGAGGCCTTGTGCTGCGGAGCGGAAGAACGACAGAAGCAATTGCAGCCCTGCCAGCATGGCGAGGGCGAGAATGACACGTTCCATGAGCGAACCTCCTGATGTGGAGGACGGTCGGCTCCCGGCCCGGGAGAAGAACCGCCCGGTGTGGAAAAGACGTGACGACCTGCTCAGAACGGCTCCATGGCCGGCGCTTCGTCACCGACTGAACTGCTGGCCTGATCGGACGAGACCGTGTCGGCACGACGAGGGACGGAACCCGATGCTTTGGCGTCCTTCGCCGATGGACGAGCGCCGAGCATCTGCATCTCGCTGGCGATGATCTCGACCATGTAGCGATCCTGACCTGCGCTGTCCTGCCACTTGCGGGTCTGGATGCGACCTTCGACGTAGATCGGAGAACCCTTCCTGAGGTACTCGCCGACGACTTCGGCCGTACGATTGAAGAAGATCACGCGGTGCCATTCGGTGGTTTCCTTGCGTTCACCGGACGACTTGTCCTTGCTGATCTCCGTCGTCGCGATCCGGATGGTGGCGATCGCTTCTCGGTTCTGGGTGTAGCGAACCTCGGGGTCGGCGCCGAGATGGCCGATGAGGGTGACTTTGTTCAACGAGGGCATATGGCCTCCTGACAAGGAAGGCAGGGACGCCGCCGTATCCTGACGGGGCTACCCCGCCGGGGGTTGGAGAGAATGCTGTTTCATGAAGAAGGCCAGCTACCTTCACTTCGACCGTCATGGACGGAACGAGAGATGGCTGAATTCTCTGCCGCCACGGTCGCCGCAGGAGTTTGAAATGCGTCGCTTCTGGACGCTTTTCGAAGTTCGCACTGGCAGTGCAAGCGATACGCTGGCATTGATCGACACTCCGGGAGGCGGCAGATGGCACAGCGACAGAGGAACGATTCGACGCACATTCCATCGGTCCGGCAGGACAACAGCCGGCCCTTTCTGACGCAGAAGACCTTGCTCAATTCGCTGCACGCTCAGCAGACCTTCGACCGTGGCTACGAGATGTGCGCCAACGCGCTGTTCTCGCTGAGTGTGGTCTTGCGATTCATCGGCAGCGAAGAGCAGGCGCTGGAAGTCGACGCCTTGGTCGATACTCAGATCGACCAGACCCTGGAGGAGATTCGCAAGGAGTCGCTACGGCTGAAGGAAGTTGCCGAGGGCAATGGCATCGAAACCGCGATCGGCTACACCAGCGCCAAGACCATCGATGTGCAGATCACCTCGCCGCGTTCGATCAAGTACCTGGCGATCATCCGCGAGTTCGACGCGATGATGACCCACCTGGATGCGCTCTGGCTGTCCTGCGTCATCACCGACAGCCAATACGCACGCGGGGTCTATGAATGGAAGCGGCGGATTCTTCGTCTGGCGGGACAGATCCGGCAACTCGCTACGCGTGCGGTGCTGGCGGCACGGCGGAAGGAGACGGGCGGGGTAATTGCTGAAGGGGAACAGCTTCCGGCTTTGGGGAATGGCGAGTTGGAGAAGGGAGGCACCGCGGAGGCGTCGTCGCAGACGGGGTAGCTGGCGATCAACACCTTCTGGAACCAAGCGGTGTGTTGCTTCGGCGAGCAATGCACCAAACCAAGCTTGTGGGCCCGGCGATGTTTGGCCGTCCACTACCTTTCCTCGACCGAGGACAGAGTTGTCCCTACCAGTCGACCTGCGGCGTTGCTGGCGAGATCCAGGCCTTCAAGCAGAAACTGATCGACCTGGAGCCAAAACCGTACTCGCGCTGAGTATCACGTCGCCAGCAGAGGATCTTGGCTAGGTCACCGTAATGTGATTACCAAACCGACGGGCAAAGCGGAAGGAATTACTCCCGGTATTCAATCTACGGGACCACCTAAGTTGGCGAATCTCTCACCAGAAGGATTGGATAAGCTGCGCCATGGTCCGGCACTCGTTATGACACCCCCCGAGGCAGCGATGTGACACCGTCTATGTCACATCGCCGAAGAAGCTCAAGGCGCTCCCCGAGACGCCGCCAGGCATCCTTCTGCTCTGCTGTCAGGTCTTGTCGCTGGTAAATCCGAACCAGTCTGTTTTGCTGAACGTGATTGAGGCACTTTTCAATTACGTCGGGGCGTATACCGAGCATACCCATTAACGTGGCTCCAGTTCGCCGTAGGTCGTGCGGCGTCCATTTTCCCCGTGGAAGGATTAGAGATGACACGTTGCTACTGCGGTTGCGCAATGCCGGTCTGTCACCCCGCTGACGATCGCCGATCTGCTTGGCCAAAGACTTGAGACAAAGGTGATTGCCCTTATCCTGCGAAGGCAAGACCCAAGGACACCGAAGTTCCACGCCTTCCGCGTTGAGGAAATTAGCCGTGATCTCGAGAAGTTCCTTGAACCGATCGACCGCGAAATCGGACAAGAACACCGTGTGCTCCTTGCCATTCTTGGCATCTTCTGGGGGGATGCGCCAGACGCCTTTTTCAAGGTCAATCTGATCCCAACGTGCCATCGACAGTTCTCCAACCCGACAACAGGTCGCGAGGATGATCCAGATCGCCAGTTCCGAGGTCTTCGCCATTCTGGCCGCCGGCAGCTTGGTGTTGAGCAAACGAACCTCGTCCTCACTCAATACACGGCTACGCTCGACTTTCTTACCAAAGTCATCGCGCTTCATGTGGCTGCTCGGATCACTGGTTACGAGGCCACGAACAATGGCGAAACCGTACATCTGGCGGATATCGCCGAGGAGGTTACGAGCAAGAACACGGGCTCCTCTTGCCACTACGTCGTCAAGTACCTGAGCGACCATCGGCCTCGTGACGTCCTCCGCCGCAACATCACCCAGGCTTGGGAGAACGTCTTTTTCGAACGATCTTCTTGCTTCTTTGCCGGCATCCTTCCGCGCCGACAACTCAAGCTTTTCCCAGCGATCAAAAAGACCCCGAACCGTTAGGCGTGCCTGCAGGGATTCGGCCTCAGCAATCCGGCATTTGAGCTTGGCTAACTCCTCCGCCTGCACCGCCCGGGCAGAGAGCTTCCGGGTGCGCGCCCCTTCAGTTGGATCCAAGCCCCTACTGACGTAAGCAGCGGCATCCGTTCGCACTTGGCGGATCTGGGCCAGCGAGTCTTTTGGCCAAGTCCCGCACGTGTAATCTTTGACTTGGCCGCCGAATCTGTATCGCCAGCGAAACAGGACCGACGCTGCATCACCACGCGTTCTCACCACACCATAAAGAGCGTGCTCGTCACTCAACCTCTTACCAGCGTCGTTAGCGGAGAGCGCTTGCAATTCCTTCACCGTCAGTCTAGCCATGGTCGTGCCCCTTCCAGCTCAAAATGTGCCCAACAATGTGCCCAACAAAAACCTAGGCTACCGTGGGATTCTATCGGACTACGCTGGACTGAACAATCGGAAGGAAAAGACACAAATACATTTTAAACAACACTTTATAGATGCTACTCGGTTTTCTGCGGATAGCTGTGGACATCGGCGTACTTGGCTACGAACCAAGGGGTCGGGCGTTCGAATCGCTCCGGGCGCGCCACAGAATCAAGCAAAAGGGCCAATCTCGGATTGGCCCTTTTGCTTTCCATGGTGCTGGAGTACAAGACGGACAAAATGACAGTCAATCCCGTGCCACGTCGCCAACGCTCTGGTTCCAGGTCTCCGCTGCCAAGGGTAGTACATTCAGCTCGGCACGGGCTTCCCGCCACGTCGGGAAATGCTGGTCGAGCAGCGCCACGAAGCGCTCGCTATGCGTCGGCTCGACCAGATGCAGCATTTCATGCACGACAACGTATTCAAGCAGGTCCCTGGGCTTCTTCACCAGCTCGGAATTCAGCCGAATGCTTCCCGCCCTGTGGTTACAGCTACCCCACTTCGTCTTCATGCGCTGCAGAAAGTAGCCGGAAGCCTTCACGCCAAGGATGTCCGGCAGATGGTTGAAGATCACGATCGCCTCGGTTTTGGTCAAGGCGTTCGCGCTGGCCGCATCGCCGCAGAAATAGTGCAGGAACTGCTCCACCTGATGCGGCAGCGTCACCGGCTCGCCACCAGTCGGGACTTCGCAGGTGCAGCGTCTCGTGCGCTTTCCCGACGCCGATCTGCACCGGCCCCCCATAGCGCAATATGGAACATATACATCCCAGCCACCGCAGGCGTTGCGCGCTGCTGTCGGGCTTGCTGAAAGTCTCGTCGGGAAGGCGGCAACACGCCAGCCCGCTCGTCATTGCGAGGAGGCGCAGCCGACGCGGCAATCCAGTTCCATCCTCTTACAATTTTCCACCGCATCGACCACGCGAAGCGCAAGACCTCTGGATTGCCGCGTCGGCTGCGCCTCCTCGCAATGACGGTATGTGGGGCATGAGCGCCAGGGGTGGCGTCGGCAGCCGTTTCCAGCTTTTGCAGGGCGGCGGCAATGTGGGCGGGGGAATAGCTACGCGCCGCGAGATTGTCATGCAACAGCGCAAGCTCGATGGCGCGGTTATTCTCGCGTCTGGCCCATTCGCCGAGGTAGCGGTAAGCCAGCGAATCGGCGCGCGTCCTGTCGGTGAACAGGTCGATCACGCGCTTCTGCGTCGTACGTTCGGAACGGGAAGTTTCAGGCATGGATTAGTCGGCCCGGTCAAGCGCTGCTGGAATGAATCCCTCGGCCGACAAGGCACGAACGATACCGCGCAGCAAATAGCTGTTGCTGAACCCCAGGGTGTACTGCCGCGCCCCTTCCTTGATCGGCATCAACATCTTGCGCTCGACCAGTTTCCTGATCTGGTAGGTTCGCTGCGCCATCGATAGGCCCGGCATCGCCACCGACAGATCGGCCGCCTTGGCGATGCCGCTCCTGGCGCCGATGAGCAGGACGCGTTCTTCCGTTGCCGTAATCAGCTCGCGTTCGCGTGCGTAGGCAATGGCCGGCAGCAGCACCTTGTCGCCCAGATAGCCAACATCGGTCAGCCGATCCACCTTGCGCAACTCGTCGAGGATTCCCTGCAAGACATAGACGCACCATGTCTCCAGCCCGCGTGGCGTGCCGCTGTCGGCGCTGGCCAGCATGGCGTAATAACGGTCCCGATCGTTGCAAAAGACCGCGGTGGGGTTCAGCACGCGCCCACCGGCCTTGACGTTGAAACCGTACTTGATCAGCAAGGCATAGGTCAGCAGACGCACGACCCGGCCATTGCCGTTGCCGAACGGGTGTATCCAGCCAAAGCGATGGTGCGCCAGCGCCACCTTGATCAGGTCGTACTTCGGCGGATGGTTCTCGTTGACGAAGGCCGCCAGCGCCTGCATGTACTCCGGCAGCTGGATGAACTCGGGCGGCAGGTGCGCCGACTGCGCGATGCGCACCGGATGCCGACGATACGCCCCCGGCGTGGCGTCGCCCTCGCGATCGAGCTGACCGACTGTGATGGCGTGCAATTCGCGGATGAAGTGTTCGCTCAGGTGAGCGTTCGGTTGAACGCTCTCCTCGATGTAGCCCATCGCCGCCTCGATGTTCTCCATTTCCCGCAGCTGATCGGACGGCGCCAGGCGGGCGCCTTCCAGCTTGCTTTCCACGTAATCGGCCAGGGTGGTGTGGTTTCCCTCGATACGGGCCGACCCCAGGCTTTCGAGCATGTGAAAAATGTGCTTGAGCTGAAAGAAGATCGGCGCCGGCGTCGTGCCCTGAAGCTGCAAGCGACGCAGATGCTCCAGCTCGGTCAACACATCCACCAGCGGCGAGTCGAACGCCGGGTTGAGCAAAGTCAAATCGTGATGAACGAAGGCAGGCATCGCGTCATTGTAGAACGGCTGAAGAACTATCTGTAATTGACTGCAATTATTACAATCAAACCATCGCTTTAGAGCACCACACCCGGAAATTTATCTTTAGTCGGCAAGCAAAGGATGTTGACGGCAGGGGGCCGTCGAAGTCAAAACACAAGGCAGCCGGGCGGCGACGGTCGGGTCATCAAGTGAACTCGACGCGCTCAGAGCAGCCGCGTCCTGCCGGTCAGCAGCTCCTGCATCATCGCCTGCTTGAGGGCGCGGGTCTTGTCGCGGCGTGCCGTAAGCAGAGATAGTTCGGCGTCCATGTCGGAGAGGACGGCGGCGATGGCGGTTTGTTCGGGCAGCGACGGCAGCGTAACCATGATGCTGGACAGTGCGGCCGCACTGATATGCACGACCGCATCACCCTGCCCTTTGCTCGCCTTCTGCGCAACAACGGGAGCTGTGTTGCAGAAGTACCCCATGAACATCGAGTTCGCGCCAGCAGGTCGAAGAATCACGGTGTCGCCGCCTGCATACGCCTCACAGTTATCAACGAATGCAACGCACTTACCGATCTCCTCCTTGGTTTCGCCGGAGCCAGCAAACAACAAGTCTCCTTGTTTCAATAGCGTAGCAGTTGCCGCGACCTCGACAGAAATCCAGGAGTTGAACTGCTTGATGTAGTCGTTGGACGAAGCCGCTACGCGGAGGAAAGCGCGGTGCTGTCGTCGTGCTGAAGTCAAGATGTGACCTCGCCCCTCATCCGAGAGATGTTCATGACGAATGCGAGGTTACCGCAAGATGAAAGACATGTCCGCTGTCGCAACGACGAATTTTGACACGAACTACGAGCTGCACCAGAAGCACCTGAAGCTCAAGGGCTTGCAGCCGAAGACGATCGAGGCATATTCACGCGCCATCCGCCGGGTGGGAGGCTATTTCACTCACGAGATCGACGATCTGAGCGAGGCCGACCTGATCGATTACTTCACCGACCTGCGTGAGACGCACTCCTGGAGTTCGGTCAAGCTCGATCTGTACGGTCTCAAGTTCTACTACGAGCACGTGCTGAAGAAACCCTGGGTGGCGCCCGGCCTGATCAAGCCGCCGCGCTCACAGCGCCTGCCAGACATCGTCACGGTCGAGGAGACCGAGCGCATTTTTCTGGCCACGCAGGTGCTCAGTTACCGCGTTTTCTTCTTCACCCTCTACAGTCTCGGCCTGCGCCTGGGCGAAGGGTTACGGCTGACGGTCGCCGACATCGATGCGGCGCGCGAGCGCGTGCATATCCGCGACGCTAAGGGCAACAAAGATCGCCTGGTGCCGCTGCCGAAGGCCACCTACCAACTCCTGCGTCGTTTCTGGCAGCGTCACCGTCATCCCGTCCTGCTGTTTCCCAATCGCCACGGCGGCTTGGCGCGCGTGCGCACTGCCAAGACGCCGCTCGACCGCAGCGGCGTCCAGAAAGCACTGAAGGCGGTGGTCGAATCCTGCGGTCTAAAAAAACATTTCGCCACACAGCTTGCGTCACTATGTCGCGTTCCGAACTATGCCGATCAATGCAGCTGGTTGCGCCTCAAGCACGTAACCAGCTGCCTTTCGAGCACCACATGGCATTTTCGGTCGGCATAGTCTTGATCGTCGCGGACTATAGCCCCTTGAGGAAAGCCAACAGTTGATCATCGGGATGGTAGCGGCCGGCTTTGCTACCGGGAGGTGCCGCCTTGGCCAAAGCCTGCTCTTTCATGGCCAGATTCGCGTCGAGGTAGATCTGCGTGGTCTCGACCGATTCATGACCAAGCAACAACGCGATCAGGGAACGATCCACCCCGGCCTGCAACAATTCCATGGCCGCGGTATGACGCAGCACATGCGGTGTCACCCGCTTGTGCATCAAAGACGGGCACGTCTTGGCGGCAATCACGACATACTTGGCAAGGAGATATTCGACCCCGTCCGAACTCAGGCGAGTTCCACGGGCGCTGGGAAACACGATGGCATCAGCGCTGTCTGGAACCTCGCACAGCCACGCTTTCAGAACGGCTGCCGTTTCCCTGGTCAGCGGCGTGGCGCGTTCCTTTCGCCCCTTGCCAAGCACTCTGACATGAGCACCCGTGCCCAGAAACACCGCATTTCGGCACATGCCGGTCAGCTCGGAAAGGCGCAGCCCGCATTGAACGGCGACCAGGAGAATGGCGTGATCGCGACGTCCCGAGCACGTACGCTGATCGGGGGCGGCCAGCAAGGCTTCGATTTCCGGTCGAGTCAGGAAGCCGACCTGACGGCGCGTAAATCGCTGACTGGGAATGGCGAGCACTCGCTGGATCTGGGCCGCGTGCTCCGGCACCTCGAAGGACGCGTAGCGAAAGAAGGAGCGGATCGCGGTGAGTCGCAAATTGCGGCTGCGAGCAGTGCTGCCGCGGTTCTTCTCCAGGTCCTCCAGGAATTCAGCAATCAACGGGGCGTCGATCTGCTCGAATGCCAATTGATTGGGTGGCTGACCGAGCTTTGCTTGCACAAACCGCAGCAGCAGGCGGAAGGTGTCCCGGTAGGAGCCAATCGTATGCGGGCTGGCCCGACGTTGCTGCATCAGCCGCCGCGTGAAGAAGCCCTGCAATAGCGCGGGGAAACTGACCGTCACGTTCATGGCTGTTCCTCCCAGCGTTGTTCGAGACGCGCCATCGCCTGCCCCATCAATTCCGGAGAAGCGCTGAGATACCAGTAAGTGTCGGCGACATGGACATGTCCGAGGTAGGTCGACAGGACCGGCAAGCGTCGCTCGACGTCCTCGCCCGAGCGGTACCATTGCAACAGTGTCTCAACCGCAAAGCGATGCCGATAATTCCGGTCTCGGAATTAACGTCATAACTCCGAGACCGGGATTATTCCGAGGGCGGTGCCATACGGCGCCGCGCCGTCGGAGTTGAATGGGCGATCAGGCAGCGAAATCCTCGGAATTA
>Ga0209460_1000945_pt1 | contig 20343 bp, 15 predicted proteins | sample EBPBio132013_DNA_FD_185868 | JGI IMG/M metagenome (GOLD analysis project Ga0209460, IMG submission 185868) | Wastewater treatment Type I Accumulibacter community from EBPR Bioreactor in Madison, WI, USA - Reactor 2_5/13/2013_ DNA (SPAdes)... | ecosystem: Engineered > Bioreactor > EBPR >... | reverse complement strand
TAATAACAGATAATGTTTTAACAATAGGCGCGCAAGCACCAGCAGGAGTCATAATTAAATCAACTGTACCGTTTTGGCTAGTAATTAAAGTTGTATTAGTAAAACTAGGCGAAGCAAAACCAGGAGGAATAGTAATTGCACTCGAAGTCCAAGTGTAAGGCCCTAAACCTGGAGGCGCAGTAATAGTAGCACCAGCAGCCCCACAAGTAGGAATTAAAATACTGTTTGTTCCAGCAGGAAATAAGTTACCGTTACCTACAATTGTCATTGGTTGGCATAATGCATCAAAATATACGTAACCTAAATGTCCGCCTAATGCGCAATCAACGGCATATACGTCTAAGGTTACATTATTTCCAATATATGGCGATAAATCAATAGATGAAGGAACCCAAGCAGGGTTATATGAATAAAAACCATTAACAGCAAAACCTGGAGCTGCGGGACCACAAGCAGTACCAGCAGCAACTGAAATGTTAGGACAAGCCAAAACTGTTGAAGTTCCGCTTGTTGTGTTTGTAATAGTTACTTTAATACTAAAGCCTGGTTGATCGCAACAACTGTGACCAGGATTTTCTATCACTGCTCTATAGGCGTAACGGAAAATAGCATTAGTAGGTGATGCTAAGTATGTTTTTGATAAACGAATAACTTTTGCTCCTGACGAAGCATCATTTAATCTTAAAAAACAATTACCTGCAGGTTGTGATGCAGATGTGGCAGCAAAATAAGAACTAATTACATTATTTGGCGCAACCATTAATGGATCAGTTACAGGAGCGTTAAAAACAGTATAAGTTGATGCAATTCCAGATGCAGAGGGTGAACAAAAGTCAGCTGTGAAATCTTGAAATAATGTCCAACCACCTATTGCACCACCAATTTGTGGGCCAGGACTTGAAGCATTATCTTCAAAATCTTCATTGTTACAAGCACCAGAGCTAGGCATTGCACTTGTTTTGTTAGCTGAAGAAAGAGGTGTAATAGTGCTTATTTGTTTAGTATAAACAGTTTGCAAATTATATTTTTCTTTTATAAACGAACGTTTTTGCTTATACATAAACACTTTAAATTCTTCGCCATAAAGCCCAAACTGTAAAGCATTTGATTTAGCAACTTGTTCATCAAAACCACTAATGGAGTCGCTAGTAAACACATAAGATTTTAATGCATTTAATTTAGCATTTTGTGCATTTGAAGTTTTAGTAAAACAACAAAATACAGCTAATGCAATTGTTAAATTTTTAAAATTAATTTTCATTTTTGTAAATGTTAAGGTTGTAAATGTAATAATTTATAACTTAAAACATAGTGTTTTCATATAAAACTTAATTTTATTACTATTTTTTTTAATTAACATTTAAATTTTATAAGACAATTGTTAAAATTTTACTAAATTTGATAATTATCATGTTATGAAAAAATTAATTTTACTTTGTTTAGCTTTTAATTTAGCCTATACTGTTAAAGCTCAGTTGGTTTATAAAGATGTTGCACCAATTTTTTATAAACGCTGCACAAGTTGTCATCATGCAGGGTCTAATTTTTATAATTGGACTACGTTTAGCTCTACAAAACCTTTTGTATCAAGCATTATGGTAGATTTAAATACAGGTAAAATGCCACCATGGAATGCAGATACCTTGTACACACGTTTTCAGCACGAACGAATAATAACCGCAAGTGAAAAAGCAAAAATTATTAATTGGATTACGCAAGGTGCTAACGCAGGAGATACAACACTTGCTCCGCCACCACCTACATATAATAATACGTATGAGTTAATAGGAACACCAGATTTAGTTTTGAGTATTGGCCAATTTACAAGCACAGCAACATCGAGTGATAAATATTATTGTTTTTCAATTCCATCTACATTAACACAAGATAGAGTAATTAGAGCTATTGAAGTTGTGCCTGGGAATAAATCAATTGTACATCATGCTGTTATTACGGCCGATTCTACTGGAGCCTACACAAGTGATTTAAGCGGGAATTGCTTTAGCATACCAGGCAATGTTGGAATTGGAACTTATGCTCCAGGTACCGCAGCAACTGTTTTTCCTGGAGATTTGCCAATACGAGCAGGAGTTGTATTAAAAGCCGGAAGTAAAGTTATAATCCAAATGCATTACCCTAAAGGAAGTGCCGGACAAGTAGATAGCACAAAAATCAGATTATTTTTTTATCCTCAAAACATAACAAATTACAGAAGAATTTATGTTGCTACGCCTTTGCAAAATTGGAGCATGATTATAAATGCAAACACTACTAATACTTATACAGCTTATTATCCTTCGGCTTCAAGCAATTTAACATCAAGTCTTTCGGTATATGCATTAATGCCACACTCGCATTTAATATGCAAAACAATGATTAATTATGCTTATGTGCCAGGGGTTGATACAGTTAAGTTAATTAAAATTAAAAACTGGGATTTTCATTGGCAAGATTATTATAAAACAAAAAAATTAATTAAAGTTCCTTCAGGATACAGATTATTTTCAAGCCATACTTTTGATAATACAAGCAGTAATCCACACAACCCAAATAACCCACCTCAAACTATTTTAGCTGGAACAAGTACTGATAGTGAGATGTTATTTGACGGCTTAATGTTTATGGCTTATCAACCTGGCGATGAATTGGTTGATTTGGAAGCTATGTTAGCAGCAGATACCTTATTGGTAGGTGTGAAAAAAAACAAATTAGATTACAAACCCATAACAATAACAACTTTCCCAAATCCATTTAACGATAATATTACGTTTAGAATACCATTAAAACAAACAACAGATGTTGAATTAAATATTTATGATTTATTAGGCAAACAAGTGTTTTATAAAAAACTAATCAATCAAACCGAAACTTCTGTTGATTGGCAATGGAATGGAAAAACGAATTCTGGAGAAAGTTTAAACAAGGGTATATATTTATTTAAAATTAAAACAAATCATTACTTAATTGAAAATAAAGTTATTAAAGAATAAGCATTTTATTATTGTTACTGTTTAGGTTAATATTTTTAAGCATATTGTTTTGCGCCTGCAAAAAAAGTAGTTTTAAAAAGATTTACGGAACAGTAAATACCGATGGTTTAAGCTCTAAAGAAGGCATTATGGTTGTGTTAAGGTACTGGATGCCAGCTGCTGCACCCAATAATCCTTATTTTTACGACACCGTTTATACTGATAAAAACGGAGGATATAAATTTAATATTATAAAAAGACAAATGTATGAGCATGAAGTAATTGTTGAGCAAAAAGGCTTTTTACCTTTTAAAATGAATATTGATTATCAATATTTACCATATGACATTAATCTTTTGCCTTGTGCCTATTATCAAATTAAATTAAAAAAACTTACAAACTCTAGTAACAAAATCTCTATAAGTGGGCCAAACATATACATGAGTATAAACGATACTAGTACTTTTGAAAAAATTATACCACCTTCAGTAATTGCACCCAATTTTAAATATAATTTATTTTGGAGTATTACAAATAAAAATTTACCATTAAGCGCACAAACGCCAACTAATATAAACACTACTTTTAGTGTAAGTGCTAGAGATACTTTAACTTATAGTATTGAATATTATTAATTAGTTTCCAAAATCAGACATAAATTTAATGCGTAACATTCTTATTTCTTCTTCGGTATAATCGTTTACACCCAATTCGTTTAAGGCATCATCAATACTGTCACTTTCGCTTTCTTTAAAATATTCAAGCACTTCGTCTTGTTTTTCTTCGTCTATTTCCTCTTCAATAAAATAATTAATATTTACTTTAGTTCCGCTTGCAACAATAGTTTCTATTTCGGTTAAAAGTTCAGGTAATTTTATATTTTTACTTTTAGCCATATCGTAAAGGCTTATTTTTCTATCAATGTTTTGAATAATATAAACCTTTAAACCACTTTTATTTACAACCGATTTTATTACCATATCAGTTGGGCGTTCTATTTCGTTATCTTCAACGTATTTTTTAATTAATTCAATAAAAGGTTTCCCAAATTTAGTTGCTTTACCCGCACCAACTCCACTTATTTTGGTTAATTCATCCATAGTTATTGGATATTGTATAGCCATTTCTTCGAGAGATGTTTCTTGAAAAATTACATATGGAGGAAGAGCTTTTGCTTTAGCAGTTTTCTTAACTAAGTCTTTAAGCATTGCGTAAAGTGTTTCGTCTGTTGCGCCACTACCTGCTTTTCCGCCAAGCATAATATCATCATCATTATCGCTTTCAGCATTACTGTAATCATGATCGCGAGTAAATTTAATGCTTGTAGGTTTTTTTAAGAATGCATGCCCTTTTTCGGTAACTTTTACTAAACCATAGTTTTCAATATCTTTAGCTAAATATCCATTTACAATTGCTTGTCTTAATACAGCCAGCCAAAATTTATCATCTTTTTCATCTTCAATGCCCTCGCCCCAAGTTTTAAGTGTGTTATGTTTGTATGTTTTAGCAGTAGCAGTTAAAACGCCCATTAAAATATTATTAATGTCTTTTACTTTATGTTTTTCTTTAGATTCAACTACGGCTTGTATTGCTAATTGCAAATCCTCTTTAGCTTCAAATTTTTGTTTAGGATTACGGCAATTGTCGCACATTTCGGAGCATTTAGTTTCGTTAAATTCTTCGCCAAAATAATGCAATATAAATTTTCGTCTGCAACTACTTGTTTCAGCAAAAGAAGCAGTTTCGCTAAGCATTTGTTTACCAATTTCTTGTTCAGCAACTGGTTTGTCTTTCATGAATTTTTCTAATTTTATAATATCATCGTAGCTGTAAAACGTAACGCAATTTCCTTCGCCACCATCTCGGCCAGCTCTTCCAGTTTCTTGATAGTATCCTTCTAATGATTTTGGAATATCGTGATGAATAACGTATCTAACATCTGGTTTATCTATACCCATTCCAAAAGCAATTGTAGCTACAATTACATTTACATCTTCCATTAAAAAACCATCTTGCGTTTTAGCGCGTTCTTTTGCATCTAAACCAGCGTGATAGGCCTGTGCTTTAACTCCATTTACTTGTAATGCTTGAGCAATTTCTTCAACTTTTTTACGGCTTAAACAATAAATTATTCCGCTTTTACCCGAGTTTTGTTTAACGTATTTAATTATTTCTTTTATAACGTTTTGTTTTGGCCTTACTTCATAAAACAAGTTGCCGCGGTTAAATGAAGATTTAAATAAAGTAGCCGACATCATTCCTAAATTTTTTTGAATATCTTGTTGTACTTTAGGTGTAGCTGTTGCAGTAAGAGCAATTACCGGAACTTTTCCAACGGCATCAACAATGGGGCGTAATCTTCTATATTCAGGTCTAAAATCATGGCCCCATTCAGAAATACAATGCGCCTCGTCAATAGCAAAAAAAGAAATTTTAAATTCTTTAAAAAAAGTGATATTCTCTTCTTTAGTTAAAGTTTCGGGGGCAACATATAATAGTTTTGTTTTACCAGAAAGTACATCTTTTTTAACGGTAGCGGTTTCTCCTTTATTTAACGATGAATTTAAAAAATGCGCAATACCACTTTCGTTACTAAACCCTCTTATTGCATCAACTTGATTTTTCATTAAAGCAATTAATGGAGAAACAACAATTGCGGTACCTTCTGACATTAACGCAGGTAATTGATAACACAAACTCTTACCCCCGCCCGTTGGCATTATTACAAAAGTATCTTTGCCATCTAAAACATTTTGAATAATTTTTTCTTGGTTCCCTTTAAATTTATCAAATCCAAAAAAATTTTTAAGAGTGTCTTGTAATTCGTGTGTTACTGTTTCCATTATTGTATAATTTGTTTCAAAAAAATGTATAATTACTATATAAAGATATACAATAATTTTTTTAATAAACAAGTAATTTCTACTCAATTGGGTAAAAATTAGATGATTTAAGGTTATTTAGTGATGTATTTTTTTTAACAGTATTAAAAAACCACCTTTTATATCAATTTGAAAAAAGATTAATTTAATATTTTATGTAATTTCAAATTCTTTTTGACAAACTATGTTTTTTTCGGTACGTAATTCTATTAAATATTTTCCTTTAGCTAAGCCATAAATTGGCAATTTTAAAGGCATTTTTTGATTTGCACCTGCTCTTAAATATTGTTTAATGATTTTTGAAACCTCTTCACCTTTATTATTTAATACATGCATAGTTGTGTATGATTCTTGTGGTAATGAAAAATCTATTTCGCCTTTTAAATTTAAAGGTATAGTTTCCATGTTGCCAGAGGCGTAATTAATTGTTTTTGTTTCTAAAATGTACCAAGGGATAGGTTCTCCTTTTAAGCCAGCAACAAAATGCCTTAATTCTACTTGTAAACTATCATTACCCCCAGTTATATTTGCTGTATTTTTTTTATCGCTTATAGCCCAAATAGCTTGTTGTTCGGCATTTGCATTATAATTTCTATTATTTAAAAATTGTGCTAATTTATTTAGTGCATAGTCTGATTTAAAATTAAACGTATAACTATCACCAGAGTTTGGCGCAGATTTACTGGCTTGACAGCAATACCCTTTAATTTTTTTAGTTAAACTAGATTTTCCACCCAAAACAAAAAATTCTTCTTGAATGACAAGAATATCTTGTCTTTCATCTATTTTAGAATCAAATATTAAACCAGGTTCAAGTTGTACTTCTATACTATCATTAGTTAAATTTGTAACAGTTAATTGCATGCATTTACCTTGGTAACCACCAACATTAATTGATTTTGCATTAACAATATTTGCTTCAATAGCTTTTTTAAAAGTTAAAATTGTTTTGCTATTTGCGCTGTAAACTATAATACAGCTTATAAAAAATGCGAATGCTTTCATAATTACTTTTTTTAATTGTTAATACTTGCGATTACTTTAATAATTAATAAATCACTTTTTTGTTACAGTTTATTTTTTGTATTTTTCAAAAAAATTTAATCCATGGATAGATTTACAGGTTTAATTGGTATTGTGCTTATTTTTGCAATTGCATTTTTATTATCAAGCAACCGTAAAGCAATTAATTATAGATTAGTTTTAAGTGGTTTAGGATTACAAATCTTAATTGCAATTTTAGTTTTAAAGGTTAGTTTTATTACCAATTTTTTTGCGTTTTTAGGTAGAGGCATGAGTAAAATAGAACATTTTGCTACTCAAGGCGCTCAATTTGTTTATGGAGGTATAATGGTTGATACCCACGATGGCTCCATGAGTTCATTTGGTTTACAACATACGTTTGTTTTTGCGTTTAGTGTTACAGCTACAATAATTTTAGTGTGTGTTTTAGTTGCAATTTTTTATCAATTAGGCATAATGCAAAAAATTGTAGCTATAATTGCTAAAGGCATGAATTTTATTATGCGCGCAAGTGGAGCTGAAGCATTGAGTAATATTGCAAGCGCATTTGTTGGCCAGGTTGAAGCCCAAGTAATGATTAGGCCTTATTTATCTACAATGACAAATTCAGAACTTTTAAGTAGTATGGCCGGCAGTATGGCTTGTATTGCCGGAGGGATTTTAATTGTTTATGTAAACATGGGGGCAAAAGCCGAATACTTACTTACAGCTAGTTTAATGGCTGCGCCTGCAGCAATTGTAATTAGTAAAATTATTTTACCCGAAACTGGCGAACCTGTAACTAAGGGTACAGTTAAATTAGAAGTTAAAAAAGAACATACTAATTTAATTGATGCTATTAGCCATGGCGCAAGCGATGGCATGAAAATATCTATTAATGTAATTGCAATGTTAATTGGATTTATTGGCTTAATAGCTTTAATTAATTATTTATTAGGTTTTATACATTGGACTGAATTAGTTAATGGAAACTACCAAACCGTTAGTTTGTCTTTAGATTATATTTTTGGTAAATTGTTTTATCCTATTGCTTGGTGTATGGGCGTGCCTGCTGATGATGTACAACAAGTAGCAACTTTAATGGGGCAAAAATTAACTATAAATGAGTTTGTTGCTTTTGATACTTTAACGCATAAATTAGCTAAACCTTTAAGTGAAAAAGGTTTAATAATTGCAAGTTTTGCAATTTGTGGTTTTGCTAATTTTAGTAGTGTTGGTATGCAAATTGGAGGTATTGGTTCATTAGTTCCAGAACGTAGAGCAGATTTAGCTAAACTTGGGATAAGAGCATTAATAAGTGGAACTTTAGCAAGTTATTTATCTGCAACAATTGCAGGGATGCTTATTTAATAAATAATTAAGTAATGAAATATATAGGAGTATTTTTTTTAATTTCATTACTCTGTAAATCACAAAACACTGATTTAAGATTATTGCAATCTATTAATGCAAAAAATTATCCAACTTGGGATGAAGCAATGAAAGGAGTTTCGTTTAGTGTATATCCTGCAATGCCAGTTACAGTTGGTGGTATTTGGATTAATGGATATTTAAAAAAAGATTATGAGTTAAAAAGAAATGCTTTTAAAAGTGCATCATCTATAGGATTAGCGCTTGCAGTAGCCTCTGGCTTAAAATATGTTGTAAATAGAACAAGGCCTTATAACGATTATCCTAACGAAATTATTAAACGAGATGATGCAGGTCCATATTCTTTTCCAAGCGGACACACTACAGCAGCTTTTAGTACAGCAACAGCTTTAAGTTTAACTTATAAAAAATGGGAAGTTATTGTGCCATCAATTTTATATGCTGGTTTTGTAGGTTATTCAAGAATGCGTTTAGGAATGCATTACCCAAGTGATGTTTTAGGAGGTGCTGTTATTGGTGTTGGCAGCGGTTTTTTAGTTTGGCGCTTAGATAAAATTATAAGAAAAACTCAATCTTCTAAAAAAAGTAAAGAACTATCGCCATAACTTAAAAAACGATAATTGTTTTGTAAAGCATAATTGTAAATTAATTTCCAATTTGAACCCACGATAGAATATACTAAAGCTAATAATGTGCTTTGTGGTTGATGAAAATTAGTAAATAATGCTTTTGCAACTTTTAATTTATAAGGGGGTGCAATTAAAATACTTGTTTTGCAAATTAACTTGGTTAAACTATTTTGAATTAACCAGTTTTCTAAATATTTAAAGCTTTCTTTATAATTAATAGTAGATGTTAGTTCATATACTTCCCATTGTTTTAATTCAAGTTGACTAAGTGTAATAATATTGTTTTTAGAAATTTTTAATCCCATCCAATATAAAGACTCTAAAGTTCTTAACGAAGTTGTGCCAACGGCTATAATAAAACTTTCTTTTTGTAATGAACAAATTAAATCTAAATCAACATCAATCCATTCGGCATGCATTAAATGATTTTCAAGAAATTCTGATTTAACGGGCATAAATGTTCCTGCCCCTACATGTAAGGTTACATAGTTTACATTAATGTTGTTTTTTTGAAATTGTAAAAAACTATTTTCAGTAAAGTGTAATCCTGCGGTTGGCGCGGCTACCGAACCTTCTGCTTTTGCATAAAGAGTTTGATAACGTTCAGAATCAATTAACTCGGATTCTCTTTTAAAATAAGGAGGAATAGGAATATTACCAAATGTATTTAAAATTTCTGCAAAACTTAAGTGATTTGGTTCCCAATTAAACTTTACAATTACCTTTTCGTTAATAAATTGACCTTTTGTAGCTATTAATTTAATGTTTTGATTAGAAAGTTCGAGTGTATTATTTTTCCACTTTTTTAAATTACCAATTAAACACAACCATTCACTTGAATTTGTTTGACCCATTGCATTTCCTACATCAACAGTATTACCAAATGGTTCTAAACAAAATAGTTCAATTTTTGCGCCGTTACTATTTTTAAATATTAAACGAGCTTGTACAACTTTTGTGTTATTAAAAATTAAGGTAGAATTTTTTGGCAAATAGTTATGTGCATTAATAAATTGCTCATCAGTAATTTTATTTTTAGAGTAAATAAGTAGTTTAGAATCTTCTCTATTAGTTAAGGGTTTATTTGCAATTTTGTTAAATGGCAAATCGTAATTTAACTCATTTATATTTATTTGCTTTGGATTCAAAAAATAAATTAATTTAAGCAGAAAGCATTTTAATTATTTTTTCTAAATCTTCTGGTGTATCTACGCAATGACTTTCGAAATTTGTTTGAACACATTTTATTTTAAACCCATTTTCTAACCATCGCAATTGCTCTAGCGATTCAACAGTTTCTAATTGAGTTGGTTTTAAGGAGCTAATTTGTTTTAAAATGTTGCTTTTATACATATACATTCCAACATGTCTTTGATATTGAAAATTAAGGTGCCATTCTTTCTCATTTTTATTTTTTATAGCTGGAATAACACTTCTGCTAAAATACATGGCTTCGTTATTAGCATTTAAAACAATTTTAACTTCACCTTTATCAAATAATTCATCGTAGGTTTTACATTTAATCATTTGTGTTGCAATTTCAGTATCTCCATCTGCTATTTTACAAAGCTCATTTATTTGTTCGGGGTTTAACATTGGCTCATCGCCTTGTATATTTATAACATAATCAAAATGTTTTGCGTAATTACAATAGGCTTCATAACATCTATCCGTTCCGCTCACGTGATCTTTAGAAGTAATAATTGTAGTAGCTCCAAATTCTTTAGCATGAATTTCAATCCTTTCATCGTCAGTGGCAATAATAATTTCGTTTATTAATTTAGCCTTTTTAGCTTGCTCATAAACCCTTTGCAACATAGATTTTCCGTTAATGTTTATTAGGGGTTTCCCAGGAAAACGACTAGAAGCATATCTTGCAGGAATTATTCCAATAACTGACATAAAAAATGTAAAATACAAATTTACAAAAAAACAATTTGTTAATTTTGTGTTTTAAATACTATGTTAAAAAAATCCAGTTTTATAATAGCTGCTATATTAATTTATAATACTGCATTTTCACAAACAAAAAGTTGTATTCATTTATTAAGCCAAATGAATGATAGTATTAAGAAAATTAACACGTTAAAAATGCACATTTATGCTATAGAAAGAGTTGAAAAAAGTTATTTAAGTGCAAATTCACAAATAAAAATTAATAGTAGTCCAAGAAAATTATATTTTATTAATCCTAAAAAAAAGCTAGAAATTTTACATGTTCCATCTGAAGGAGATAAAGCAATTGTAAAACCAAATGTTTTTCCATATGTTACAATGCAATTAGACCCTCATGGAAATTTAATGCGTAAAAACCAACATTACACTATAAATGAATTAGGTTTTGAGTTTATTTCTAAATCAATTGCGTTTACTATTAATAAAGATAAAGAAGGAGCAAAACATTTTAAATACCATGGTAAAATTAAAAAGAATGGTGTAAATTGTTATTTTATAGAATATGAAAACCCACATTATACTTATGTTGATTATACAGTAGGTAAAAAAGAAACAGTTACAAGTTTATCTTATAAGCTTTGTGTAAACGATTATTTAGTTAGGTATAAAAATGATTTGATTAACGATTTTGGCTTTTTAAAAGAAGGAAAAGTAATAAAAGTACCCACATTGTATTGTAAAAAAGCAGTTGTTTATTTAGCTGAAAACACATTGCTTCCAATAAGTTTAAGCTTATTTGATGATATTGGTTTGTTTGAAAGCTATGAGTTTACAAATATTGAAATTAATCCTCACATTAAAGACGAAGAATTTACTACAAAATTTAAATCTTATAAATTTTAAAAACAAAAAAGCTATTTCGATATGAAATAGCTTTTTAAAAATTTTGAATTTATTTTTTTATTTAAGAGGCTTCATAACCTCTAAAGTAAAGTCAAGTAATACTTCATCTGCTGCTCCACCACCTTCAATTCCATACTCTGAACGAATAATTTTTGTTGAACCTTCAAAACCAGCTACATTAAATTTACCATCAGCGCCCCAATCTTTATCTTCGTTACCTGCATAATTAAAAGGAATGGTAACATCTTTAGTAACGCCTTTAATTGTTAATTTGCCTTTTGCTATAAATGCATATTTTTCTCCAGCTTCAGCTTTAACAATTTCAGAAGCTTCAAAACTAGCTTTTTTAAACTTAGCAACGTTAAAGAAATTTTCTTTATCTTTTAAATGTCCATCGCGCATAGAGTTTTGCGTTGTTAATGATGTCATATCTAATTGAATAAAAATTTTAGGTCCAGTTGTGTTTTCAAGATTTACAAAACCACTATCAATCATAATTGTTCCTTTAGTATCTACTAAAATATGTTTTACACTAAAGTTAACAGAGCTATGAGAACCATCAACATTGTAATTTCCTTTTAATTCATTTACATCTTTAACGTTAGCGTTAATAATACTATCGCATTGTGCTTTACTGTTGCAAGTGTATTCTTTACCGTTAATATTACATTTAATAACTTCTTCAGTAATCATTTCTTTTTTACAGCATTCGCCACCTTCGGCTGTTACCGCAATATAAGGAGCAATAACTAATGAAACGATAGACATTAATTTAATTAAGATATTCATTGAAGGGCCTGATGTATCTTTAAATGGATCACCAACAGTATCTCCAGTAACAGATGCTTTATGTGGCTCAGATTTTTTGTAAAACGTTTCACCATTAATTTGAACACCTTTTTCAAATGATTTTTTTGCATTATCCCAAGCGCCACCAGCGTTATTTTGGAAAATACCTAATAACACACCTGAAACTGTTACACCAGCTAATAAACCACCTAACACTTCTGGGCCAAAAATAAATCCAATAATTATTGGAGTAATAATAGCAATTGCCCCTGGCATCAACATTTCGCGAATTGACGCTTTAGTAGAAATTGCAACACATTTTTCATATTCTGGTTTTGCTTTATATTCCATAATTCCAGGAATTTCGCGAAACTGACGACGAACTTCTTGAACCATGTCCATTGCTGCACGCCCTACCGCTGCAATAGCTAAAGCTGAGAAAATAAATGGAATCATTGCACCAACAAATAAACCTGCTAATACAGGAGCTTTGTAAATATCAATTGCAGAAATCCCAGCAACTCCTACGAAAGCTGCAAATAATGCTAATGAAGTTAATGCCGCCGAAGCAATTGCAAATCCTTTTCCTGTAGCTGCTGTAGTGTTACCTACTGCATCTAAGTTATCTGTACGTTCACGCACTTCTGGAGGTAACTGACTCATTTCTGCAATACCACCAGCGTTATCAGCAATTGGCCCAAAAGCATCAATAGCTAATTGCATAGCAGCAGTTGCCATCATACCCGCAGCAGCAATTGCTACACCGTATAAACCTGCAAAATGATACGAACTCATTATACCGGCTGCTAATACTATTGTTGGAACAACAGTAGATTCCATACCTACTGACAAACCACCAATAATATTTGTTGCATGACCAGTAGCAGATTTTTGTATAATTGAATTTACAGGGCGTTTACCCATTGCTGTGTAATATTCAGTAATCCAACTCATAATTGCACCTACAATTGAACCAATTAATATTGCAATAAAAACACTCATGCTTGTAAACTCATAACCACGTAAACTTAAAGTATCAGGTAGCATCCATTTTACTAATGGATAAGAAGCAACAACAGTTAAAACAATTGAAATAATGTTTCCTAAATTTAAAGCGTTTTGTACAGAAGCTTTTTCATTACTAACACGAACAAATAAAGTACCAATTATAGAGAAAATAATTCCTAAACCAGCTATTACCATTGGTAATAAAATTGGAGACAAACCACCAAATTTATCACCAGCAGCATCAATTTCTTGGCCTAATACCATAGTAGCTAAAATTGTTGCAACATAAGAGCCAAATAAATCGGCACCCATACCAGCAACATCTCCTACGTTATCACCTACGTTATCTGCAATTGTTGCAGGGTTACGAACATCATCTTCAGGAATTCCAGCTTCTACTTTACCAACTAAATCAGCACCAACATCGGCAGCCTTAGTGTAAATTCCACCACCAACACGTGCAAATAAAGCAATTGACTCTGCGCCTAAAGAAAAACCAGTTAATACTTCAATTGCACGTTTCATTTCTTCGCCTGTAACAGGAGTTCCTTCAGCAAACATTTTATAGAATACAATAAATAAACCTCCTAGACCAAATACAGCCAAACCTGCAACACCTAAGCCCATTACTGTACCTCCAGTAAATGAAACTTTTAATGCTTGTGTTAAACTTGTGCGCGCAGCTTGTGTAGTACGAACATTGGCTTTAGTAGCAACACGCATACCAATATATCCAGCAACAGCAGAAAATACAGCACCAATAACAAAGGCAATTGCAATTAACCAATGAGAGTGAATTTCTCTACCATTTACTTCGTGTACTGTACCAGACCAACCTAACAATACAGCAGCAAATACTACAAAATATGCTAAAATTTTCCATTCAGCTTTTAAAAAGGCCATTGCACCATCAGCAATATAGCCAGCTAATTCTTTCATGTTGGCATCTCCAGCATCTTGTTTGCTAACCCAAGCACTTTTAATTGCCATTACAACTAATCCAACAACTCCTAAAATAGGAACCAAGTAAATTAAATTTTCATTCATAATATTAAATTATAGGGGTGCAAAACTAAACAAATAATGTTAATTAAAAAAATATATATAACATTTATAATCAGATAGTTAATTATTTTCAGTTTATTTACTTCTGTTATAAGTAGTGTTGCTTTGTAAATAAATTTAACATATAAAAAAGACCAAGGAAAAATAGTATTTTCACAATTTAATAAATGGAAAATTACGATTTAATTGTTATTGGTGGTGGCCCAAGCGGCTATGCAGGAGCAATGCGAGCAATTGATTTTGGCAAAAAAGTGCTATTAATTGAAAAGAAAAAAATTGGTGGCGCAGGCGTATATAATGGCGTTTTGGCATCAAAAACATTATGGGAACAAGCACTAAAAGTTGCATCTATAAGAGAATTAATTCCTGATTACGAAGTTAATTTTAACGATATTTCTAAAACTGTAAATGAAGCTGTGTTTGAACGCAAAACACAAATGACAGTGCATTTACAATTATTACAAAAAGAAAAAAACCGTTTATTTTATTACGATAAAGGGTCTGCTTATATTGTTGATAAACACACAATTCAAATAACTAAAGATGATGGTACTAAAAAAACAGTATCAGCTCAAAACATTTTAATTGCAACTGGTAGTCGCCCCCGAATACCTAATAATATTAACGTTGATGAGCAAACAATTATTACAAGCGATGGAATTAAAAACTTAAATAGTTTTCCTAAAAGTATGGTTGTGCTTGGTGCTGGTGTAATTGGTTGCGAGTTTGCAACAATATTTTCGGCATTTGGTACCACAAAAGTTAACCTTATTGATAAGGCAGATAGAATTTTACCTTTTGAAGATGCAGATATTGCTGATGTTATTAAAGAAAATTTAGAAACTCAAAATGCACATGTTCATAGTGGAGCTTCTTTAAAAAGAATGGAGGCAAAAAATAACGAAGTTGAATATGAGTTAGAATTTAAAAATGGAGATAGCAAAATTTTTAAAGTTGAAAAAGCATTAATATCTATAGGAAGAGTGCCAAATATTGAAAATTTGGGCTTAGAAAATGCCGGAGTTAAATTAAATGAACGTGGTTGTATTTGGGATGACGATACTCAAACTAATATCAGTAATATTTATGTAGCTGGCGATGTTACCACCGAAATGGCTTTGGTAAATGTTGGCGAAAGAGAGGCAAGGCATGCAGTTGTTAGAATGTTTGGCCCAGCAATAAAAACTTTAACCTATAAAAACATTAGTAGTATTATGTTTTTAAACCCCGAAGTGGCAGCAGTTGGAATGAATGAGCAAGAGTGTGTTGCAAAAGGAATACCTCACAAAGTTGTTAAGTTAGATTACACAACTAACGCAAGAGCAATTGCAATGCGAAAAACTAAAGGTTTTTTTAAAATAATAGTTACAAACGATAATGGTATGCGCATTTTAGGTATGCGTGTTGTTGGTGAGCATGCCAGTAGTGCAATACAAGGCGTTGCTTATTTAATACATACCAATCAAGGTATTAGAGAGTTGGCAGATATGATGCACCCACACCCAAGTATTATAGAAGGCGTACAAGAATGTTTAAGAATGTTATTAAACAAATCTATTTACAAACCATACATTTTTAAAGATCGTTTAAAATGTTACACCTGCGAAAATGGAATTTGCACGCCTATTGAGCATTTAGTTTAAATTAACTATTACAAAGTAAAAATTGTAATTAAATTTACATTTAATGAATAAGCGCAGCTTAACAATAGTTTCAATTATATATAGTGTTGCATTAATTGCACTTATTGGATTTCAAGCTCATTGGTTAAAAAAAGATTTTGCACTTAAAGAAGAATTGTTTGAAGATAAAGTATTAAAAGCTTTAAACAACACCTCTAGCACTTTAGAAAGACTAGACACAACAAGTTCATATAAAAGAACTGTAACCAGAACGCAAGCAATGATTAATAAAGGCTCTTTATTTCCCTCGTTGCGTGTTAAAACTGAATTAAGTATTGATAGTAATGGTAAACAAACTATTAAATACATTCAAAAAGACGTTTTATTAGATTCTGCTTTAAAATCAGGAAATGTAACAGATAAATCTTTTATCGAAACTTATTTAAAAAATAAAAGCGAAATTCAAAATTCAACAAGCGATTTATTAAAAGCGGGGTTTCCTACAGGGAGTGATTTTTTTGAAAAAACTACAGCCACAAGTTATTACAATAATTACAAACAAAAAGTTGATACATTTTTATTAGATTCTGTTTTAAATGTAGAAATGCGCAAAAACGGAATTAGAGCAAACTACAATTATTATTTAACTTCTCTTTACCCAGGAAGCCCACACCACAGCGATTTAGTTAAAGCAGAACATATGGCCGATTCGCTTGGTGTTGTGTATAAAAAAAATCTTTCGCCAAGTAACCGTTTTGCAAACCCAGAATATTTAATCTTACATTTTCCTCAACAAGATAAAACCATTTTTAAAGAACTTATTTGGTTATTAATAATATCTGTTTTAGTTATTTTTATTTTAACCTTTTCTTTTTATTATATAATTGCTAGTAGTTTAAAACAAAAAAAATTATCGCAAATAAAAACAGATTTTATAAATAACATGACACATGAGTTTAAAACTCCAATTAGTACAATATCTTTAGCTAGCGAAATGTTAAGCGATACCTCAATTTCTCATACTCCCGAAAAACAAGCTCGTTTTTTAAAAATGATTAGAGACGAAAACAAACGTTTAAGCGTTTTAGTTGAAAGCATTTTACAAACTTCTATTTTAGATAAAGGTGAGTTTAAATTAAAGTTAACCGAACTTGATGTTCATGAAATTATAAATGTAGCTATTAATAATACTCAACTTTTAATTTCGCAACGCAATGGCTCAATAAACACATCGTTAAAAGCCCAGCAATTTAAACTTCAAGCAGATAAGGTACACTTAACCAACATTATTTTTAATTTAATTGATAATGCTGTAAAATATTCTAAAGAAACACCAGTAATAGATGTAAACACATACAACACAGCCGAGGGATTAATGATTACAATTAAGGATAATGGTATTGGAATTAGTAAAGAAAACCAAAGAAAAATTTTTGAAAAGTTTTATAGGGTACCAACTGGCAATGTGCATAATGTAAAAGGGTTTGGGCTTGGTTTAAGTTATGTTTTAGCTGTTGTTTTAAAACACAACGGCACCATTTCTGTTGATAGTGAATTAGGAAAAGGAAGTACATTTAAAATTCATTTGCCTTTTATCCGCAAATAGAATTTTTAATTCAGCTATGATTTACCGCATATTTAGCCTCTTTTTGTTAAATTTAGATAAAAAACAGCCTTAATTAATGTTAATATTGTTAAAAGGCTAATCATAGTAATTAACTTTAAGTAAAATTTTAACAAATATAAGATTATGGAAAATGTTAAAACAAAAATTTTATTAGTAGAAGATGATCAAAGCTTAGGACCATTGTTACAAGAATATTTAGAAGCAAAAGGCTTTGAAACAAAATTAGCTAACGACGGCGTAAAAGGAGCAGACGTGTTTTTTAAAGGTACGTTTGATTTATTGTTGTTAGATGTGATGATGCCAAACAAAGATGGTTTAACCCTTGCAAAAGAAATTAGAGTTGCAGATAAAAATATTCCAATAATATTTTTAACCGCAAAAAGTATGAAAGAAGATGCGCTTGACGGGTTTAACGCAGGAGCAGATGATTACATAACAAAACCATTTAGTATGGAAGAGTTATTAGCACGTGTTAACGCAGTTTTAAGACGTACTAATAAAGTTAGAAGTACCGAAAGCGATGAGGTTAATTTTAAAGTTGGAGCGTATTCATTTAACTCGCAAAAACAAATTTTACTTATTAACGGTAACGAACAAAAACTTACAACAAAAGAAAGTCAATTGTTGCGTTTGCTGTGCGTTCATAAAAACGATGTGTTAGATAGAAATTTTGCATTAAAAACAATTTGGCAAGATGATAATTATTTTAATGGCAGAAGCATGGATGTTTACATAGCTAAATTACGTAAGTATTTAAAAGACGATAATAAAGTTGAAATTATTAATATTCATGGTAAAGGATTTAAACTTTTAGTAAACTCTTAATTAAGCAAAATATATTTTTAAACTTAAGCGGTTGTTTTTAATAAATAGCCGCTTTTTTATTAATTAACAGTATAGCTTGGCGATGTAATTATGTTAGATTTATTACCAGCCCTATCAACCATAAACATAGAGTATTTGAAAATTTTAATTGTATCGCTACTTCTATATTGCGTTAATGGAATATAAATGCTTCCTTTTATGGGTTTGTTTTTTAAATCTAAATCCTTAGGGTTTCTTACGCTTGTTGTAATTCTAAATGTGTCTTTTAAGGTTGAACCATCAGGAAAAATTAAGTTTGTAATATAGGGGTCGTAATTACCTGTGGCTTTATTATAATAATAAAAAGAGCAAATAAAATTTGGAGTAGGATTATCTTCTGGCGAAAATAAATTACCATCGCCATCTTCATAATCTATTAAAAAACTACCCTTTGCTATGGTAGTGTTTTCTGTATTAAATGCAATAAATTCAATACTTGGTACAGGGTCTTTTGATGGACGCTTTACACAACCAACCAAAAACATTAACACCAATAATGATAATAAATACTTCATTGTATTTTAATACCTAAATTTACAAAAGTTTTAAGAGTTGAGCAAATTGTTTAATCAAATTTCAAATATTTTTAACATTAACTCAGATATAGTGTTTAATGAAATTGCCATAAGCATTTTTAATTACCAATACCAAAACAATTTATTTTACAATAAATGGGTAAATCAACTTAACATTAACCCTAAAAGCGTAAATACAATTCAACAAATTCCTTTTTTACCAATAGAATTTTTTAAAACCCAGCCTATATATTGTGGTAATCAACAAGCTGCAGATGTTGTGTTTACAAGCAGTTCAACCACAAATGCAATACCTTCACTCCATTATGTTAAAGATGTAAACCTTTACAAAACAAGTTTTACAAAAGGGTTTGAGTTGTTTTTCGGAAATCCAAATGAGTATGTAATTCTTGCGCTATTACCCAATTATTTGTCGCGTAAAGGCTCTTCATTAGTTTACATGTTTAATGATTTAATTAGCCAAAGTAAAAACAGCGATAGTGGTTTTTTTTTAAACGAAATTGATAATTTGATTACTGTAATTAATAAATACAAAAACACAAAACAAAAAGTATTATTACTAGGTGTAACTTACGCACTGTTAGATTTGTGCGAATTAAACATAACTTTAACCAATAATTTTACTGTTATGGAAACCGGTGGCATGAAAGGAAACCGACCAGAAATGTTAAAAGAAGAATTACACAACCACTTAAAATTAAAATTTGGAATTACTAAAGTTTATAGCGAGTATGGTATGACCGAGCTTTTAAGCCAAGCCTATTGTTTAGGAGATGCTACTTTTAAATGTGTGCCTTGGATGAAATTTTTAATTAGAGATGTTAACGACCCATTTTGTTATTTGCCAAATAATAAAACAGGCGGGATAAACGTTATAGACTTAGCAAACATGCACTCGTGTAGTTTTATTGCCACAAAAGATTTAGGACGATTAAATAATAATAATTTAGAACTTTTAGGTCGTTTTGATGATAGTGATGTTAGGGGGTGTAATTTAATGGTTGCTAAATAGTCGTCCCTCAAATAATCTGAAAGCATTGATATTAGAAAGCTTATTGAAAAAATATGGTATAAAAATCTGCCGAAAAAAAAACTTATTTAAAAAGCGGCAGATTTGCTTAAACCAATTATGCCATTATAAAATTTAGTGTAAAAGTCT
>Ga0209460_1000944_pt1 | contig 20349 bp, 13 predicted proteins | sample EBPBio132013_DNA_FD_185868 | JGI IMG/M metagenome (GOLD analysis project Ga0209460, IMG submission 185868) | Wastewater treatment Type I Accumulibacter community from EBPR Bioreactor in Madison, WI, USA - Reactor 2_5/13/2013_ DNA (SPAdes)... | ecosystem: Engineered > Bioreactor > EBPR >... | reverse complement strand
ATACCTTGGTTTGAGGGAGGAAATAATGTGGACTTAACCGTAAATGGCAGCAATTATGCTGGCACGTGTAATAATGTTGATTTTATTTTAAAATCAAACAACGTATCTACCATTTATAATAAACCCAGCGGTTCAATTGGGTTTGGTGCTAATTTTACAAGTAACCCTGGCGACCCTTTACAATTTATATTTAGTAATGGCTTAACACGATGTAAAGGAAATAATGCTTACGGCGGCCCAATGTTTGTGTTTAATGGCCCAACAAGCCCAAATGGCGATTGGGGTGTAGAATATACAGGCGGCACAGCAGTAGCTAACAGCGGTTTAAACTTTTGGAAACCCTATGGCAGCACCAATGCCAATAACAACATATTATTTTTACACGATAATAATAAAGTGGGCATTGGAACCGATAATCCAAGCGCGCGATTAACTATTGATGCTTGGGCAGATGATGGTGTGAAAATAATGTGTGACCCAAATAAAAATGCTTTTGATGTTTTTAATAAAATAACTGGTAAAACAGAATTTAGGATAAAAAGTAATGGTGAAACTTATGCAAGACATATGAAAATAATGATTACTAATTTTCCTGATTATGTATTTGAAAAAAACTATAAACTTCCTAATTTATATGAAATAGAAGAGTATTATTTAAAAAACAAACGATTACCCGAAATGCCTTCTGCCGCTGAGGTTGAGCAAAATAATTTAGACCTTGGCGAAATTAATAAACTATTAGTTAAAAAAGTAGAAGAAATGACCATTTTAATGGTTGAAATGAAAAAGGAGATAGATAGCCTAAAAAAAACTAAATAGTTATGGATAGAAGAAAAATATTTTTTTGCTTTATTATCTTACACATTAGTTTTTGTTTTTTTGGACAGGGTGATACTGTAAGTTTTAATGGAATTAGAGGATTAACAAATTATGTTTGCCAAAACATTAAAAATAATCATCCTGCCATTAATTTTTTTAAATACCATTTAATTTCAACCGAAGGAAATATTTATGATTGGTATAAAGGCAAAAATGATGGGAATGATTCTTTAAACTTTATGTTATCATACCTAAGCGCAGTTAACGACATTGAAGTTTCAAATATGAATGATAATGATACAACAGTTAGTTATACCCGACTTACAAAAAATATGATTACTACCCTGCAAGATGGATACACACCGCTTAGTTTTGCTTTTATGGAATATGAAGATTTTAAGGATTCAACTATTCAGCAAAATTTGATTGGATGGAGTAATAATCAATTTACAGAAACGCTTATTAATGGTTATTACCCATTTGTAAAAAAGCGATTTTTTATAGGCTCTGCTTTAAATCACGTTATAAAAAGTCCCGATTTAAAATTTATTTTAAAAGAAAATCTAATAGTATCAAATTTAAAAAATCAAATTGATTCTGTATTTGTAAATTTTAATGATTCTAATGGTTACAGAAATATTACATTTGATGAACCAATTAATATTAGTTATACAACAAAAGGATTAAAAGAATGTATTTTGAAAATTAAAAGTAACAATCAATTTTATTATTCTACTTTTCAATTTTTTGATTCGACTGATGTAAATCTTCAAAACAAAATTGCATCAAATGCAACTGAGCCGGATGAAGGTCCAAACTCAATTTCAACAACAAATTCAACTGGTCAACTAATAAAAGGTAGGTATGCAAAGTGGTTCTCTCCATGTAATACTACAGGAAAACTTAGAAAGCCTTACTTAATAGTTACTGGCTTTAATCCTGGTAATGGTAAACAGCTAACCAAATTTGATATTTATCCAAATGACATTCAAGTTAATGTGAATGGTACTACTATTTCTATTCCTGTTACTATTGGTTGGCGTGGCACTTTTTATGAAGCATACAATGGTGTATTTTATAAGCGGATTTCTCCCGTTGAAATCGATAATTGTACTCCTAAAATTCTTGGAGTACCTGTCCCAAATTCGGGACCATTTCCTAATGAAAACAATTATCTAGATAGATTAAGAGATGAGGGGTATGATGTTGTAATTTTAATGTTTGATAATGGTACAGATTTAACACAAAATAATGCTGCTTTAATAGCTGGTATGATAAACGTTATAAATGCTGAAAAATTTGCAAATGGTAGCTTTTTTGAAAACGTAATTTCGGGCTATAGTATGGGTGCCGTTAGTACCCGGTTTGCCCTAGCTCAAATGGAGTCAAAATATAAGGCAGGTATTGGCCCTCATCATCATTCAAAATTGTGGGTAAGTATTGAGGGTGAGTATCAAGCAGCAAATGTGCCTTTGGGCTTACAATATTTTATAGATTTTCAAGCAAATCCTAACACTGCGTTACCTTCATTTTTTGGATATGTAAATGCTAATCAAACACTGGCCGATTGGGTATGCAGAATAAGTGCTAATATAGCACAATCCTTTAATCAAAACCCAGGTGCTTTTCAGCTTACCGCTTTTACTACTGCTAGCCCTAATGGACCAACTACACAACGCAACAACTTATTAAACGATTTTAATAATTTAATGGGTACGTTTAATGGCTATCCTACTTTTTTAAGGCGTGTAAGTGTTGCAAACGGAAGTAACATTAATTCACAAACTCAACATAGCAGTGATAAGATTTTAGATACCAAATTAAAATTTAACCCTTTTGGCGATAGTTTTACAGCCAGCGATTGCCAAGGCTCTTACACGGTTTTAAAACCAGTTTCTGAAAAAGTAATGACTGCAAGATGGTGGGGAAGCAATAACACCCAAAACATTTTTGATGCTAATGTTTTTATAAATGCAAACTGGACTTGGATGCAAAGGCAGTGTGTTAGCGGGACTATTTTTGGTGTGCCTTATTGCACGTGTGTTGGTCCTTATACTTGGAGTGGCCAAGTAGCAAATGTAGCTAGCCAACACGTTGCAAAACCCACTGTAACTAATAATTACGACGACCCCCCAGCTAGCAGTTTAGGCGCACAACTGGAATTATACGAAGGTAGTGCCTATAGATTTTATAACAATTGGTTTGCCGGTAATGCATTTGCTAACCATGATGATAAGCCACACGCTTTTTCGCCAATTATTAGCACACACGATATAAAAAACCCTATTACTGGCTTACCGCCTAGTAATTTTACCGGCTTAGATAATGCGCCTGGTGGATTGAACTTATTAAATGTTCGCCCATTAACAGATCAACTACCAGAAGAGTCTAACAAACGTTTTGGCTTCCCTCATTTATCGTATCCAACAAATCATTACCAAATTACACCTTTTGATGGTATTTTTGGCATTGGAATAAATAATGCCATAAGTACCGTCTGCTCTAACAATTTACCATTTGCTAAGCCTGATAATCAATTTCATAACGAGGACCCTCAAAAATTTATAGGAGATTATTTAGCAAGGACTGAAGTTGCGCCAACTGATTTATTTTTAACCAGCCGCACCATAGGTGCTAGTGCTGTTATTAATAATGCCTTTGTAGGGAACTATATTGCCGAGTTTGAAGCACGTAATAAAATTATTGCAGGTAAAACAGATATTACTGGTAATTTTAATATTTACAGTTTATACAATAACCAAAATTTTTTACAAGCCAATAACGATTTTAATGTGGCGCCCACCTGCAAATTAATTATACACAGCGGCGAGTTTGTAGAAATGCTACCTGGTTTTGAAGTACCATTGGGGGCCGAACTAGATGCCTATATACAAGCCTATAATTGCGCCGATTTATTATTTAGAGTAAATAATAATGCTGCAAATAATAACAATACCCCACCAAAACATAATTTACCCAACTTAGGTTTTAATTACGATGAACCATTAAACAAAAACCCAAATAAAAAAATAAACAGTTTTTTACTGTACCCTAATCCTAACAACGGTAACTTTACTTGTGTAAACGTTGTAGATGGCGAACAAACATCTCATTTATATGTGTACGATGTAACTGGTAAATTGGTACACAGCCAAGTAATAAACAACAATGCACCTTTTGATTTAAACCTTAATCAATTTAACAGCGGTTTGTATTTAGTTAGGGTAATAAACAAAAACAGTAGCGATAATTTTAAACTTAAAATTAATAAATAATGAAAATAATTATAACATTAATTACATGTACTTTATTATTATTTACAAGTTGTAAAAGAGACACAGTAACAACCCATGATATTAAAGGCATGGTATTTAATAATTGTACCGATAGTGGCTTGGCTAATGTAACTGTTTATTTGCAAGATAATAAAGGTTTAAATTTAAGTACCCTAAGCGATGTTAATGGTAATTTTGTATTTAGCGGTGTTAAAATACATAGTAGTGATAAATATAGTTATGGTTTAAATATCCCAAGTAAAAGCGGTATTGGCGCTACAACTTTTGAATATGCTGGATTTAATGGTGAGTCTGTTAATTTTAGTCCAAATGAGGCAGATGAGTTTTTTAAACTCAAAGTCACACCTAAATATTTAAATTTTCAAGTTTTTTGCAATAAAAGTATAATCACCAATGCAAATGACTCAATTCTTTTTTATTGTAGTAATTATGTTTTTCATAAAAATGTGCCGTCTGCTAATTATCGCTGGGGGGGGGCTATGGTATTGGTCAAAATAATGTGGCTTTATATGAAAATGGGGCAGGAAATTATCCCATGGGTAAATACATTATTGATATCGATAAATGGATTAGCGGAGTTCATACAACCAGCAAAGACAGTATTTATTTAGGCTGGGGTGCTATAAAAACACATACAATTAATTGGTAAGTTAATTATGGAGTTACTACCTTAATATGGACACAAAAGTTAAGATTATCTGCGCTAACTTTACAAGATGAAAAGAGTAAACAGCCATTACAGTTTGGAATTTAAATTACACGCTGTAGAATTAAGCAAACAAAAAACTTAACGCATAATTTGGGTTAAAATTTCTTCAACAATAGTTCTGTTGTTTAATAAGCGCGGCACTTTGTATTGACCGCCAAGTTTATTATTGTTTTTAAGCCATAAATAAAAAGTTTTTTTAGGAATTTTTTTGATTATGGGTTCATGTAAAACATAATTATTATAACGTTTGGCTTCGTAATCGCTATTTTGAATTTTTAATTCTGTGTCTAATAGTGTTTTAAAAAACTCAAAATTATTTGGTTCTTTTTCAAATTCTATTAACCATTCATGCGCACCACTGCTTTTATTCATAAAAACTGGAGCAACTGTATAATCTACAATTGTGGCTTTTGTTTTTTCGCAAGCAATTTGTATAGCTTTATCAGTATTGTGTACCATAAGCTCTTCGCCAAATACATTTAAATATTGTTTTGTTCTTCCGCTAATTTTAAATCTGTACGGGTTGGTGCTTGTAAACCTAATAACATCGCCCAATTGGTAACGCCATAAACCTGCGTTGGTTGTTATTACAACAGCGTAATCGCAATCTTTTTTAACTTCGCTTAAAGCAATTGTTTTTTGGTTTGATGCAGTGTTTGCATTTTGGTTTACATCAATAAATTCATAAAAAATACCGTAATCTAACATTAATAACATTTCATCACTTGTGGTTTGATCTTGTATTCCAAAAAAACCTTCGCTTGCACTATACAATTGCATATAGCTTAATTTGGGTAAATCTAGCAATTGTTCAAATTGTTGTTTATATGGGTTAAAATTTACCCCCCCATGAAAATATACTTCTAAGTTTGGCCAAATTTCTTTTATACTACTTACGTTTTTTAAATCTAATATTCTTTTTAACAATACTAACATCCAACTTGGTACACCCGCCAAGCTAACAACGTTTTCGTCTTTTAAACTGTTTGCCATTTTCTCTAACTTAGCTTCCCATTCGTCCATTAAAGCAATATCAACGTTTGGCGCTCTAAAAAAATCGGCCCACATAGGTAAATTTTGAATTATAATAGCGCTAACATCTCCAAAGTAAGAGGTATGCTTATTAAAATTAAATTCTTTAAAACTTCCTCCAAGAGCTAAATTTTTTCCAGTAAATAATAACGTATCTTCATGGTTGTTGCAGTGCAATGCAATCATATCTCTACCCGCATTGTAATGGCATCCATCTAAACTTTCGTTACTTACAGGTAAAAATTTACTTTTATCTGTTGTTCCGCTACTTTTTGCAAACCATTTAATTTCGGTATGCCATAAAATATTTTGTTCGCCTTGGCGTGTTCTGTTAATTAAATGCTTTAAACTTTCGTAATCGTTTAAGGGTACTTGTTCTTTAAACTGATTGTAATTTTTTATTTGTTTAAATTTATGTTCAATGCCATATTCTGTATTTGAGGCTTCATATACTAACTTAGTTAACCATTCTTCTTGCACATCAATTGGGTATTTAATAAACAATTCAATTTGATGAATTCTTTTTTTCATTATCCAACTGGCAATTGAGTTTAGTATAGGCATTATTATTTACGTTTAGCGTTAAAAAATAATTCTAAATCTTTAAGCGATTTAGTATTTAAACAATAATCTGCGCTAAGCATTCCTTTTCGCGCAGCAAAAACGCCATAATGCATATCTAACAGTCCTTGGGTGTGATGTGCATCTGGATTAATTGAAATTAATACATTTTTATTTAAACAATATGGTATCCAACGCCAATCAATATCTAAACGGTATGGGTGGGCATTTAACTCAATACAAACATTATTTGCGGCACAAGCATCAATTATTTTTTTATGATTAATGGGATAACCGGGCCTGCTTAATAAAAGCCTGCCTGTTGGATGACCTAAAATTGTAGTGTAAGGATTTTCAATAGCTTTTATTAATCTTTCGGTAGCTTGTTGTTCTTGCATTTTTAAATTAGAATGTACAGATGCAACAATAAAATCAAATTGTTTTAAAATTTCTTCGGGATAATCTAAGCCCCCATCGCCTAATATATCACTTTCTATTCCTTTAAAAATTTTAAAATTGGAATACGTTTTATTTAGTTCTTCAATTTCTTTATGTTGTTTTAAAACATTTTCAATACTTAAACCATTTGCATAAACTGCAGTTTTTGAGTGGTCGCAAACACCAAAATATTGATAACCTTGTGCAACACAAAAATCGGCCATTTCTTTTAAGGTATGAACTCCATCGCTGTATGTGGTGTGGTTATGTAGTGCACCTTTTAAATCAGTATATTCTATTAACGTAGGTAAATTATTTTGTTGAGCAAGTTCAACTTCGTTTAACCCTTCGCGTAATTCGACATCAATGTAAGGTAGTTCTAATGCTTCATAAACTTCTTCTTCGCTAAAAAAATGGGTTGTGGTTAAACTTTCAAAATTAATTAGTTTTAAATGTTTATCGGTACTACTTAGTTTTACTAATTCATAATAAAACGTTTCGGGCTTACATTCAATGTAATTAATTGGTAAGGGGCATAATTTTTCAACTTCGCTATAATCTGTATTTAAATCTGCATCAATTAACAATTCAACTTTTGTAATAATTTCGCATTTACGAGCTAACTCGCCAACGCATTGTATTTGCAATTCGGGTTGTTGATTTGTTATTACATCAATTAGTTTTGTAATAAAAAAATTAATAGTTGCAAAATGAAATTTATTTGAATTAGCTAATTTAAAATCTATAGCTTGTTTAACTGCTGTTTGTGTTTTTTCGCCAAAGCCTTTAACCGTTATTAATCTATTTTCGTTACATGCATAAAGCAATTCGCCTATACTTTCAATTTCCAATTGTTGCCAAAGTAATTTTACTTTTTTAGGCCCTAAACCTTTAAGGCTTAACATATCAATAACGCCAGCAGGGGTTTTATTAATGAGCTCTTGCAACTCTGGGTTTACGCCAGTTTTTAAAGTATCTATAATTGTTTTTGCTATGCTTTTGCCAATACCTTCAATTTTATTAATGTCATCTTCTGTTTTACCTTCAAAATTATACCTTAATTTATCTAGCTTATAAGCAGCATTTGACAAGGCTTTTATTTTAAAAACATTTCCATCGTGTAAGTCGAGCAATTTTGCTGTTAATTCAAGCGATTCAATAACATCCATTTAGGCAAATTTAAATTTAATATATTCAAACGCCAATTAATTTTTTAGCAAAGTATTTTAAGATTTAGTTTTGGATTTCAATAATTTTTGTAAATTCGTTCCCCTAAATATACCCTACGTTGTAAGTAGGACAAACATTATGATAAAAATTACATTACCCGATGGTTCTGTTAGAGAATTTGAAAAAGGAACCACATCACACCAAATCGCATTAAGTATTAGCGAAGGTTTAGCTAGAAACGTATTAGCAGCAAAAGTTAACGGTCAGGTTTGGGATTCGACCCGACCAATTACAACCGATGCTAGTTTACAATTGTTAACATGGAATGATAATGAAGGCAAAGAAACCTTTTGGCACAGTACGGCACATTTAATGGCCGAAGCCTTAGAAGCTATTTACCCAGGTAGTAAATTTGCTATAGGGCCACCAGTTGAAAATGGATTTTATTACGATATTGATTTTGGAGACAAAACATTTTCAATTGATGAAGTTGAAAAAGTTGAAAAGAAAATGATGGAATTAGCATCAACAAAAAGTGATTATGTGCGTAAGGAAGTAAGTAAAGTTGATGCAATTAAATATTTTACCGAAAAAAACGACCCATATAAATTAGAATTAATTGATGGTTTGCAAGATGGGAGTATAACATTTTACACACAAGGTAATTTTACTGATTTATGTAGAGGGCCTCATATCCCAAATACAGGGCATATTAAAGCAGTTAAGTTGTTAAGAGTTGCTGGCGCATATTGGCGTGGCGATGAAAAAAATAAACAATTAACTCGCATTTATGGAATATCTTTTCCAAAAGATAAAGAATTAAAAGACTATTTAGTTTTATTGGAAGAGGCTAAAAAACGCGACCACCGCAAACTAGGTAAAGAATTAGAATTATTTACCTTTAGCGAAAAAGTTGGTATGGGTTTACCTTTATGGTTACCTAAAGGTGCAGCTTTGCGCGATAAGTTAGAACAGTTTATGCGTAAAGCCCAACAAAAGGCAGGCTATTTGCCGGTTGTTACACCTCATATTGCACAAAAAGAACTTTATGTTTGTAGTGGACATTACGAAAAGTATGGAGCAGATTCTTTTCAACCAATTAAAACACCACACGAGGGCGAAGAGTTTTATTTAAAACCAATGAACTGCCCGCACCACTGCGAAATTTATAAAGCATCACCAAAATCTTATAAAGACTTACCAGTAAGGTTAGCCGAATTTGGTACAGTTTATAGATACGAGCAACATGGCGAGTTGCATGGATTAACTCGTGTACGTGGGTTTACTCAAGATGATGCACATTTATTTTGTAGACCAGATCAAGTAAAAGAAGAATTTTGTAAAGTTATAGATTTAGTATTGTATGTATTTAAAGCTTTAGGTTTTACTGAATATACAGCGCAAATAAGCTTACGCGACCCCGAAAATAAAACTAAATATATTGGTACTGACGAAAATTGGCAAATTGCAGAAAATGCAATTATTGAAAGTGCTAAAGAAAAAGGTTTAAAAACTGTAACAGAATTAGGCGAAGCTGCATTTTACGGACCAAAATTAGATTTTATGGTTAAAGACGCCTTAGGTAGAAAATGGCAATTAGGAACCATACAAGTAGATTATAATTTACCTGAACGCTTTCAATTAGAATATACAGGAAGTGATAATCAAAAACACAGACCAGTAATGATACACCGTGCGCCATTTGGTAGTTTAGAGCGTTTTATTGCCGTTTTAATTGAACATTGTGGAGGAAATTTTCCTTTATGGTTAACACCCGATCAATTTGCTATTTTACCAATTAGCGAAAAATACAACGATTACGCCAACCGCATTAAAGATGAATTAGCTCAAGTGGATATAAGAGGCTTTGTAGATGAGCGTAACGAAAAAATAGGTAAAAAAATACGCGATAATGAAGTGAAAAAAGTACCATTAATGCTTGTAGTAGGGGAAAAAGAAGAAGCCGAAAATAAAGTTGCAGTTAGGCAACACGGAAAAGGTGATGTAGGTGTATTTGGTATTGATGAATTTATTAAATTTGTAAATGAAATCATACAAAACGATTTTAAAAATAACTAAGTAATAACATAAAAACGGAGGTTACCATTAATCATTTTAAAAAACCATTTGGCGGACCAAAGCCAAACACAACAACAAACACAAACACAGGGCCAGTAAAACCTGGTGAAGAAAAACCGGTATTTAAAAGACCTAAAGGCTTAAAAGAAGGGTTTAGAAGACCTGGAGTTAAGGAAGAACAACACAAAATTAATGAACGTATTTTTGCTAAACAAGTACGCGTTGTTGGCGACGGAATTGAGCCAGGTATTTTTTCTGTTGCAAAAGCTTTAGAAATGGCTCGAGAACAAGGTTTAGATTTAGTAGAAATTGCACCAAATGTTGATCCTCCAGTTTGTAAAATTGTTGATTATGGTAAGTTTTTATACGAACAAAAGAAAAAAGCAAAAGAAGTAAAATCTAAAGCAAGTAAAGTTGTAATTAAAGATATACGCTTTGGCCCACATACCGATGACCATGATTTTAATTTTAAGAAAAATCATGCCATGAAATTTTTACAAGAAGGTTGCAAAGTAAAAGCATTTGTGTTTTTTAGAGGAAGAGAAATTGTATTTAAAGAACAAGGTGAAATTTTATTATTACGTTTTGCAAGCGAACTTGAAGAATATGGCAAAGCAGAACAATTGCCTGTTTTAGAAGGAAAAAAAATGCAAATGGTTTTAGCGCCTAAAAAAGCAAAAGGATAATTTTTTATATTATTTATTACCCGAAATTTGCCAGGATAGAGAATTAAAATTTATATTATTGGTATTATGATATACGTAATTAGGATAGACATATAAGGTAGAATTGTTTACACTTACAGTACCAGCATTAATTGTATTATGCCCACTATAGGGTGAATCATAAAATGAAGCATTTATAGTGCTGTCTGCATAAAACGAAGTGCCATATTGCGACACGTTATAAACACTTAAAAAAGTGCCATAATCACCACCAATTGTTCCTCCAGTGCTTGCTCCACTCGTAGTAGTAGTAGTAGTAGTAGTGTCTGTAGTGCTATCCTTTTTCTTACACGCAAAAAAAAAGCACTATCGCAATTAACATAGCTGATAGGATTATATTTTTCATAGTTAATTTATTATTTGAATATTTGGTTTTGTATAGCTACATTTATCTATAAAAGAATAATTTTTACCTGCTACAACTTGTGTGTTATAACTTACAAGTTCAATTTTAATAAAACCTCTATTTCCTTGTATTAGTGGCGAAAAAATAGAAGGATTTATTTTTAATTCGCTAGTATAGTTTGGACTTTTAAATGCTACAAAGTGTCGGTTGCTTAACTGGTCACTATCTGCAATAGTTACAATTATACTATCACAATTTGTAATATTTCCAATTGATATTTTTAAAGTATCGCTTTTCTTTAGGCTATCAGGCAATAAATTAGGCACAAAACTTATATTAGGTGCAACACCATTGTAATTAAAATTCATATCTGGTATATAATTTTTACCTTTTACTATCCAGTTTTTCAAAGAAAAATTTAAAGTATTACACTCATTATCATTTTCGTTATCATCATCGTGATTTGAATTATTATTTACTTTTTGACGTTTAGAATAAATTTTTGAACTACCATTATATTTTAATTTTACCCCATTATATCTTACCCAATTAACTTTGTCTATAGCATTTAAATTGATAGAAGTGGTTGGCGTTTGAACAAAATAACACACTACTGAGTTATTTGTCTTATTTTGATTTTGTTCGTAGTAAGTACCCTTATCATGAATAAAAACGCCACTAATTAAAACTGTATTTGTATCTTGAGCAAACATTGTACTAGCAAATAATGCCAGAACTTTTATAATATTATATTTTTTAGTAATCATATTAAATTACACTTTTATTCTTTTACTATTTTTTGAGTTCTACTTACCCCACTAGTAGTTGTAAATTTTATTAAATATATACTTGATGGTAGGTTTGATAAATCAATTGCCGCACCACTTCTTTCTTTTCCTAAATAATTATCACTGAAAACTAGCTGACCTGATAAAGTATAAACATTTATACATGCATATTCATTATCTGTTAATGTAAAATAGATGTGAACTTTTTCTTTAGTAATAGTTGGCTTAACAAAAAATTCTTTTGAATATTCAGGATAAGCCTTTATCATAGCATTTTCAAATTGTTGCTCTTTGGTTATTGGTAATTCATCAATTAAGTTAGTTTTAACCTCATTCGTTGCCGTGCTAGTTATTTTTGTTTCTGCAGGGTAATTTACAAAATGTGGTTGTGTATCTATTGTTGGTTGAAATGCACTAGAGTTGGTTCTATAAAAACTTCCATTATCTGTAGCGCAAGTATTTGGTTGAACATACGCATGCACACCACCATTTGTTGCGCCAGTTTTTATCTCAGTGCCTGGGCCAAAGGAAATACTTTTACCTGCTAAAAAATAACCCAAATTGCTTACTGGTTGAAAAATTGTATTTTCAGTTTTTATTGTTTCATAACCTCTGTATATTGTATTTTGTGGTGCGTTACCTCCATTTTTATTTACATAAATATGGCTTAAATCTTCCATATTAGTACCATTACCTTTTTGTATTTGATGTATGTAATACAAATTGTGATAAAATAAGTAATCTAATGCAGGAAACTCACCTGTTTGCCTTAATAAAGGATTTGGCTCGCCACCTCCATCACCAGCTGGTGGTATTCTTTGCCTAGAATGCTCTAGCCTATCAGAACCGCTCCATTCTATTTGTGTATAAGGTGTACTTTCATTAGGTAAATAATAAACGTTATCGCACGGCATTACATCTAACAAATAATCAAAACTATATTTTGTATTTGGAACATAAACCCCACCATACAATACCTTTCTTAATAACGGTGCATGATCAATATCACTCTTAAAGGGGAGTGTAGGATATGAGTTTACCAAAATTGAAGTAGAGGTATCATTGTAATAAGCACCAGGAATTACGGTATAAACAATTGAAGAAACAATATTCCATACCCAGCCAATGACAACTCCTAACCATCCTAAAACAGGAACTTGCTGAAGTGCATTTACAACAGTATTTACAACCACATCAGGGCCACTAGCATAATCACAATTACATACTGCTTGCAGTTGGGCTACATGTAATCTATTATCTCCATTTCCTGGCAATAATGAACCTGTCATTGTTTCCCATTGCGTAACTCCGTCAGTAATCGAATGTGTGTTGTGATAATTATAAGATGAGGATAAAGGGCATGCCCTGGGGTAAAACCCTAAATTAAACTGACCAGACCCTCCCCAATTGTTTCCTCTTATTACACAACCTGCTTCAGCCACTGCGTAACTTGACCAAGTAAGATTATCCCCCATGTTGCCATTTGCATGATTAAATCCAACGGGATTACACGTTACAGGGTTTTTAATTTTCCAGCCATAAGATGGGACAGTAGAACAAGTACCACCATTTAAATTTTGTGAATATCTCATGTGATTTATAATTCTATCTGTAATATTATCTGCCTCAGTAGTAAAATATACATTGCTATATGAACAATAAGGAAAGGGTGTGTAATTATAATTAGCATTGTTATCTACAAATTTTTTTACTAAAGCCAAGCCAACAAATAGTGAATAGGCTTGGTCTTGAGACATTTCTGGTATGGGTCCATCATGATCTGATAAATAATCATGAGTTAATCTCCAATTAAGCCAACCCTCTTTACTTGAGTTAACCTTATTAGCACCTGCCGTAAAATCAGACATAAAGCCCTTTCCTGGACTATTGCTATTTAGTGAATTACCATTGCTATAATAGTTAAAGTGATTATAATTATTATTTACAAAATTAGCGTCCACATCATCTCTCACAAAATAACCATTTAAGGTAGGTTGTCCATCAAAAAAAGTTTCACCGTAATAATCCAATCTATTTATTGCATTTAGTGCACAAAAAATTTCATAACTCACCTTATCTACACTTTGATTATTTTGCTTTAACAAATAATACTCCATAGCCAAAGTCCCTATATAAAATCCCAAATAACTCGAAGCATCGCCCCAATCCATTTTGCAATTTACATCATCACTAAAATTTAAGAACGGATTTTCTTTTCCTCTTCTTTGAGAAGGAATACTTTCGCCTGGGTTTAAGCCCACCTTCATAAAATCATTGTATAATCGGCTTTTGTAATACCAATATTTTTGATGATTTTCTAAGTCACTTTGCGCCTTTATAATATTATAATTGAAAAATAATAATACTATCAAAAATAACAACATAGTTTGGTTGTTATTTTGGTTCAAACTGTATTTCATAAGTTAAATTATTTACAATTTTTTTAAGTTTTGTTATTTTCCCAAGTTCCAATCTAATTATTTCCCAAGGCGCTTCGTTTATAAATATGTCTTTTTTTATGAGCATAGGATAAGCTGTTTTGTCCCAATAAAAATTATATTTAAAATCTACACATTTTCTGTTTCTAGAATAATTGTAAATATAAGAGTAGCTAGACCCAAAACCAGTAGACTTTATTCGATAAACAATTGAAATCGAATATTTATATCCTTTACTTTCACGCTCCACCGAATTATCCTGAAACCTTAGGTCTCCAATTTTCATAGATGTAAGATTAGTATCAATATAATAATTTAAAGCGTCTAAACTATCTATGCCATTTACTTTATAACCTGTTAATCTGTAGCTTCCTAAAAATATATCTATATTCTTTTTCTTTTTAAACCAAATGGTATTTTCAGGGTATTTTTTACACCCATAAAAAATTATTACCAAAAGAAGGATAAGTATTTTATGTAGTATTTTCAATTTAAATTATTTTATTTTTTGTTTTAATTCAGTATTTTCAATTTCAAGTTGCTTAATGCGTTTTTCTTGCTCCACCACGTGTAAATATAACTCCTCTATTTTTTGTAATAAGGTTGCGTCCATTCCAGCTGTGTTAATTCCTTTTTCTTTTACTTCTTTTTCGCTTGGTACATCAGGTAAATGTTTATTAGTTTTATAAAATTGTTCTACTTCACTTAAAGGCATTAATTTGTAATCATTACTAAAAACAAAATCAGCCCATTTAGTGGGATCAACAACTACTAACTCTTTACAAGCAATTTTACCCCAAAACTGATACTCTGCATTTGCATGAACATGTGAGCTTTGGAGCTTTTTGGCTCCAAAATAAGCATTGCCATTGCCAGTTATTTTACAAGTTGTTAAATTACCAGAGTTACTGTAATTTTCAATTTCAAACATACTTAAACTTCCATTCCAAGTTCTTGCTTTAATAGCTTTACCATTATTTACATGCATTTCTAAAGCAATATTGTTAATTGCGCTGTTAGCTGTGGTAATACCATAAGTTGAGTCGCCAATTTCAACGTGCCGCATAGCACTTAAAAAATTACCAACTTTTACCTTACCACCACCATTTGCTAATGTTGTATTTAAACACAAGCCAATATCTCTGCCACAAAAATAATTTAAAAATAATGCATTAATAGTTTGGTTGTTTTGGTCGGTACCCGATGTTTCAATATATCCACTTCCATTCCAATCTGCCGTAAATAAACTTAAACTGGCATTTACATTACCATTAATTGCGTTTGAAATATAGCCGCCATAATTTTGTAACCAATACTGGTTAGTTTGAGGCGCCGGGCAAATTGGATTATTAGGTATTACAACTGGTACACCAGGTATTTTACCAATTTGCAAAAAACTTTGGTTGCTAGAGTTTGTTCCTAAAAATTTTAAACCAATGTTGTTTCCAAAATTTAAACCTTGGTCGGCGTTAATTATATTTTTAAATGTTGCTGTATTTGTAACCGTTAAAGCACCATTTACTAAAACATCTTTTTTTACTACAATATCTTTTTCGGCGGTAATGGTTTTGCTTGCAACAATTTCGTGTGCATTTACAACATTAATACTTGTTAGAGTATCCATTACTTTTAAATTATTAGTAGTAAAAGTTGTTGGTGTTTGTGCACTTAAGTTTAAGCCAAATGCAAACATAATAAATGTTTTAAGCCATTTTGTTGAGATTAGCGGGGGGGGGGGTATTCCTTTTTAAATTTAACGCTGTAAGCATATAATAGTGTTTTAAATTTATATCAAAGTTAATACAAAAATTAACAAAAGCAAATAATTAACATTTAAAATTAAATTTATAAACTAAGCTTTTAAATAAAATTAAAAATGTTTTTAATAATAAAATTTACTAATTCCTTATATTTGTTTGCTGCTTTAAAACCTTTTAATTGTATAGGTTTAATTTAGCTTAAACTAATTTGTAAATGAAAAAACTATACATTGTTTTATTTTTAATTTTCTCTCTTCAACTATTTTCTCAAAATAATGGAGTTGTAAAAGGTTTTGTATATGATAAAGAAACCGGCGAACCTGTAACCTTTGTAAATGTTTATTTTAAAGGTACTACAATAGGCTCTAATACCGATTTAAATGGATATTTTACAATAAATAGAATTCCACCCGGAGATTATACCCTGCTAATAACCAGTTTTGAACACGATACCATAAAAGAAAAAATTACCGTAAAATCGGGTGATATACTTCAAAAAAAATATTTCGCTAAAAAAGGTGGTAAATTATTAGATGAGATTGAGGTAAGTACGGCTGCCGCAGATAAAGTAGAAAAAACATCTGTTTCTGTACAAAAAATAGACCCCATTGTAATTAATAAATTACCAAGCGTTGGCGAACCAGATATTGCACAGTATTTACAAGTTATTCCAGGTGTTGCCTTTACTGGCGACCAAGGCGGACAATTATACATAAGAGGTGGTTTACCCGTTCAAAATAAAGTGTTGTTAGATGGTTTGGTAATTTACAATCCGTTTCACTCAATAGGTTTATTTTCGGTATTTGATAATGATATTATGAAAAATGCCGATGTATTTACTGCAGGTTTTGGTGCAGAATATGGCGGGAGAACATCTTCTGTAATGGATATAACAACCCGCGATGGTAACAAAAAAAGAATGAGTGGTAAAGTATCGGCTTCAACCTTTGGCGGAAAAATGATGTTAGAAGGTCCGCTTAAAAAATTAAAAGAAGAAGGAGGAGGCTCTAGTTCATTTGTGGTTTCGGCAAAACATTCGTACTTGCCAAAAACCTCTAAAACACTTTACAAATACGCAAATGCAGATGGTTTACCTTTTTATTATACCGATATTTATGCTAAAACTTCATTTAATAGTGGCTCAGGAAGTAAAATAAATTTTTATGGATTTAATTTTAGCGATAGAGTAGATTTTAGTAATATAGCACAGTACGGTTGGAAAAATAGAGGTATAGGCTCTAACTTTTTACTTTTACCAGGTAATGCCGATTTTTTAATGGAGGGTAACTTTTGTTACTCGTCGTATGATATAAATTTTAAAAACCCATTAGTAGAAACCGACACTAAAAAAAGTTCAATTAATGGTGTTAACACAGGTTTTAATTTCACAAAATTTGTAGGCAGAAACGAAATAAAATTTGGTTTTGAAGGCTCAACCACAAATACAAACTATGAGTTGCAAAACCCATTTGGTGCAGAAATTAAATTAGCAAAACAAACCATTGATTTAGGCGCATATATTAAAACAAAAATAATTGATAAACATAAAAAAATTGTTTTTGAACCGAGTTTTAGAACTCAATATTACGCTACAATAGGCGTGTTTTCGCCCGAACCACGCGTTGCTTTAAAAATAAATATTATAGAAAAATTAAGATTTAAAGGCGCCGCTGGTTTATACAGCCAATCTTTATTAAGCGCAAATAGTGATAGAGATGTAGTTAATTTATTTTATGGCTTTATAAATGCACCCGATAATACAGATATTTCAAAAACGTATTTAGATAAAAATGGTTCAACAAAAACAGTAAACTCTTCTTTACAAAAAGCTAACCATATTGTTGCAGGCTTTGAAATTGATATTGCCAAAGGTTTAGATTTGAATATTGAAGCCTATCAAAAAAACTTTAACACAATTATTAATGTAAACAGAGATAAAATTTTTAACGATAACGATTTAAATGCAAACCAACCAGATGAGTATAAAAAAACCTTTGTAATAGAGCAGGGTAGAGCAAGAGGATTTGATGTGCTTTTAAAGTACGAACGTAAACAATTGTACATTTGGGCAGTTTATTCATTAGCATTTAACGATAGATGGCAAGGCAATAACACAACAGGACAAATTTTAAATTACCCTCCAAATTTTGATAGAAGACATAATGTTAATTTAGTAACATCTTACACTTTTGGTAAAAAGAAAAATTGTGAGTTTAATGCGCGATGGAATTTAGGTACAGGTTTTCCTTTTACTCAAACACAAGGATTTATACCAACATTTAATCCTGCAGGTAATGTAAATTATAATTTTAATACCAATAACCCAAATTTAGGGTATATACCCGCAACACTTAATGGCGGTAGGTTGCCAGATTATCATCGTTTAGATTTAAGTATAAAATATAAATACCATTATACCGAAAAAGCAACTTTTGAAATTAGTGGTGGTGCTACAAATATTTATAACCGTCAAAATATTTTTTATGTTGATAGGTTTACATTTAAACGAATAAATCAATTACCAATTTTACCTAACCTTAATTTAACACTTTCATTTTAATGGCTTTTAAAATTTATACCAAAACGGGTGATAAAGGTCAAACCTCTTTAATTGGAGGAACCAGATTGCCAAAACAACATGTAAGAATTGAAGCTTATGGCACGGTTGATGAATTAAATTCTTATTTAGGTATAGTTAGAGATACAATAACAGAAAAGGAAACAATTGATTTTATTATTTATATACAAGATAGGTTGTTTACAATAGGCTCGCATTTAGCCGCAGATCCTGTAAAAAATAAAATGACTTTGCCTCCAGTTTTTGAAGAGGATATTTTAGCTTTAGAAAAAGCAATAGATATTATAAATGCAAATGTGCCCGAAATGAAATCGTTTGTTTTACCTGGTGGACATATTGCTGTATCTCATTGCCATGTTGCACGTTGTGTGTGTAGGAGAGCCGAACGAGCAGTTTTAAGATTAGCCGAAAACGAAACAGTTGAAGAAATACATTTTAAATACTTAAACAGATTATCTGATTATTTATTTATGTTAAGCAGAGATTTAACTCACAAACTAAACGTTCAAGAAATTCCCTGGAAACCCAAACATTAATCTGAGATTCAGTGCCTAAACGTTCTACTAAACTGATTGTGATTTTTGAAGTTTGCCATTTTTATATTTATTTAATTGTTACATTAAGGTTGAAGTGTTAAAATCAAATCAACAACACAAAGGTAAGTGGGTAAAAAAATAAAATTTTGTAACTAAATAATTAAGCACATTTATAATTAATTGTAACCGTTTGTAGTCGATATAAAATATTGATTATAAATAATTTAATGATGTTTTAATGTAATTGTTAAAAATGATTTTATTTTGTATATTTGCTTATATACATAAGTTATAGGCAATTTTATGAAAACACAACTAAGACTAATAATTATTGCTGTATTTTTATGTTCGACCTTTATATCAAAAGGACAAACAACTATGCCTATTTCTGTTTACGGAGACAACGATGGCTCAATGTATTGGACTGGAACAATAGCTTTTTCTGCGATTAACTTGACAACAACATACTTCAACATAAAAAAGCTACATAAACACGACAAATATAGAACTAACGCAATCTTTGGTGCAATATCAGGGGCTGCTCAGACAGCTCTTGGAATTTCAAATGTTAATGCCAAATATAATAATGCATATATACCGACTAGTATTAATATTGGAATTGGCATGACAACTTTAGTTACAAGTATTATAAGACTTGCAACTAAAAATCCACCGAAAGAAAACAATGTAAGTCTCAATCTTATTTATTTACCTGACTATAAAGAAAATTCCTCAATAGTCGGTTTGACTTTTAAAAAACAATTTTAATAAAAACTGCCTATAACAGCACCTACAACTCAGGCGTACAGACATCAAAGCATTTGCAAAAATTCAAGGTCGCTCCGCGAATGTTTTTTCATTTTGCAAATGTCCAATAAACATTTAGCTTTGTTAATACCATTTCGGCAAGACTCGGTTTCAAGTACGCCCCAGTTGTAGCCGCAATGCGTTAGCAGGCATGCTTTTAAACCTATTGTGAATAATGTAGTCAAATAGATAATTTAATCATCTTTAATATGAATAGGGTTATTTTTTACTTATCATTTATGCTTATTGCTAATGCAATTAAAGCTC
>Ga0209460_1000943_pt1 | contig 20397 bp, 23 predicted proteins | sample EBPBio132013_DNA_FD_185868 | JGI IMG/M metagenome (GOLD analysis project Ga0209460, IMG submission 185868) | Wastewater treatment Type I Accumulibacter community from EBPR Bioreactor in Madison, WI, USA - Reactor 2_5/13/2013_ DNA (SPAdes)... | ecosystem: Engineered > Bioreactor > EBPR >... | reverse complement strand
CCGTCTCACGTAATGTGGTTTGAGAATCACCGAATGTGCGTCTGGAGTCGCTATCCGTCTCAACTAATTTGCGTCAGAAAGCCCCCTTGATTGTGCGTCTGGGCCGACATCATTTTGCGTCGCTACAGCTATCGCGTTGTCTTTTCCCCCGAGGCAGAGGAACAGCTTGCGGCCCTGTACGGTTACATCGCCGCTGCGGCGTCTCCCGACATTGCAGCACGCTACACCGAGGCGATCGTGAGCTACTGCGAGAGCCTGCGTACCTTCCCTCATCGCGGCACCATGCGCGATGACGTTCGTCCCGGCCTACGCATCACCAACTACAAGAAGCGCACCGTGATCGCCTTCGACGTGGCCGCCGAGCAAGTATCCATCATTGGCGTTTTCTACGGCGGGCAAGACTACGAAACGATCCTGCAAGACGATTCCGAAGACTGAAGACGGCGATCAAACGGAACTGTTGACCGCCCTTCGCTATCTGGCCGGGGCCTTTGGTGTGGAGTCGCATGGCTGGCCGACCAGACGGCGCTGAACGCTGCCACGCTTTATCCACCCTCTCGCCGTAGGGCAACCCTGAGCTGCGTAGCCTTACGGCTATCCTGAAGGCGATGGGTGTGCGCCTTGCCGTTCAACTAGATGTTGGACTGGGGCAACGGCCCTTGCTTGGCTAGCAATCGCTCTGGGAGAGGCTACAGCGTCTTTTGAGTGATAGTTGGCCCCTCTTCCCTTGCTGCTGGCCTGCCAGCAGCGGTTGACGGGGGATTCTGGCACAGACGGTTGATACGCCCATGCCCTTACTGCTAAACCGCTTTTCCGGCGGTTGGTAGCCTCTGGTCCCTTCGAGTACTGCCAAGGGTTGGATGGGCAACTGTTTGTTGCCTCCGTCCGGCCTCTGGCCGGGCGCTCGACAGAGGGGGTTCCTCTGAGGCCGTAGGCCGATCACTTGTGAAGCGTGAAGTTTGTCCGTGGAGCGCGTGTGTTGTGGTTGGCTAGCATGTGTCGAACCCCGTGGCGCTTTCTTTTATTAGAAAAAGATTAAAGAAAGATTAGACCAAGAGGATTGGTTACAATAAGTGGTTGATTAGAAATATATAAATACACTTACTAACAACCAAAGTTATGTGTCGAACCCCGTGCCTTGCATGTGTCGAACCCCGTGCCTTGCATGTGTCGAACCCCGTGCCTTATGTGTCGAACCCCGTGCCGGCATGTGTCGAACCCCGTGTCGACATGTGTCGAACCCCGTGCCTACTCGTGGCGTGGCAAGGCGGCCGCCCGTTTTACTGTCACGGTGTCGCCTTCGATGCTGTAGCCGTGTAGGAAAGCTATTTTTACCAGTTCGTCTAAAGCGGCGCGGCAAAGCCTCTTGAATTCAAACGTCCTTGCCGTCCGGCTTCCCGTCAGTCGTTGCAAAGTCGCCAGCTTGATGGGGTACGGTGTCCGGTGGCTGCTGTAGTAGGCATGGAGGGCTTGCGCTAGAGGTTTTCGCCGCAGTTCTAGCCGCTGCTGCCAGTCTATGGCAGTCCATTGTGTTTCCCCGTAGAGGCGCATCAATTCGCGGTTTAGCTCAATGGAATAATGGCTTGTTAATTCGTCTTTGATGCCTGCTTTTATCAGTGCGCCAAAGTATGTTTTTCCTTCATGCGTGATTTGCACGGAACAGGCATTGAGCCTGGTTATCCCTTTGTGTAAGCGCTGGTGTTCATCGCCGCCGGTGTTTAAGCCAAGAAGTTTGAGAAGGCTGTGCGCCGTGAATGCGCAAACATTTCCTAGCGGGTGTGCCTTTGCCAAATGAACCAAGTTTTCCCATAAGGTTAAATCCTCTTGGTTGAGTTGCTGTCCGGTATATTTGATGGTGATTCCCTGTTGGCTATGGAGGGTGGCACCGTCAATGTAAGTTCGGTCTTTACTGTGGATGGCGGAAAACAGGGCTGACCGGATGAAACTGTTCGGGGTTCCGCGCTTGGCCTCTGGCCAGAGCGGAAGCTGAATTAGTTCGGCTCGCTCGCGCTGTCGTGCGGTTTCCCTCAAGCGTTCAATGCTTGCGAAGAGTTGGTCTGGTTGCGGTTCGGTCATGCTTTCCCTCCTTCGCTTAAGCAATAGGCGGCTTGCCGTGCTTTATAAACCACTCATTGAGGGCCTCAGTCAATGCCTCTTGGGCGGTCAAGTGAAGGTCGGTGATAGTGTGTTTTAGTTGCTGACGTGCTGCCGATGGAACCCAAAACGGTAAGGCTACCCTGCCCGTTCTGGTCGCTGGGGTTTTGGTCTTCGAGTCGGTTGGCGTTGGATTGACGGCCTTGGCGGCCTCGGTGAAGGCTCCGGCTCCGGCGATGTTCATTTTTTGGCGTGGCTGGGTCATACAGTGGCTCTCTCTTTCTGCTTCGTGGTTGCAAGCAACATTGTGACATCACGATATAACAATGCAACTTCTTCGGCAGCCTTGCCTTGCGGGTCGTACTCGTGCACGGCGCGACCATCAACCAAGGCATCCTCAAGCGCCACCCAATCATGGACGACGGTTTGAAGCACGGTTGCCCCGATGCTTTCCAAGGCTTCCCGCGCTTCAGCGACCTTGCGCTTTCCACGTCTTGCTGCGTTGAGAACGATTGCGGCAGGTTTTCCGGTGGCTCTGACAATGACCAAAGTGGAAACCATCGCATCAAGGTCAAAAGTGGCTGGGCGACATGGGATGAGAACGGCGTCCGCGCTTTGCGCGGCCAAGGCTGCTTCCCTGTTGGCGTGGGGGGCTGTGTCAAGGATGAGCAGGTCAATCCCGTTTTCGATGCCGAGATTCTTGAGGTGTTCCAGCTTGTCGGCGGTCGCTTTCGTCGCGTCGAGCTTCGGGCTTAGCTCGTTGCCTTCTGCACGACGGGCATTCCACTTGTAGGCGCTCGCCTGCTGGTCTAAATCGACAATGGCAGGGTGCAAGCCTTGTTGTCGAGCATATGCGGCCAAATGAACGGCGAGGGTTGTTTTGCCGCAACCGCCTTTTTGGCTGACTAACGCTAGGGTGAGCATGGTTGTAGCCTCTTTGTTGTGGTAATGTGATATTGTGTTATTGCGCTATAACAATGCTGTTTGTATCATAGCAAGTGTGTAAGCGTCAATACTTCCCCTCGCACTTGTACGGCTGCGGCGCGGATTGAAGGCAAAGCCTGCGCCGTGGTTTTCGCCGCGCTCCAGCGAAGCGAGAGCGCGGCCCCGGCGGGAGTGAAACTGCCGCCGCTGGCCAAACGGCGCGACCGGGCAGATATGCGCGGTCGCGCCGGGCGCGGGCCGACCAGGTTGGGAAGTGCCGCGTAAAATTCACCTATGATCCGTTCCGAACTCGTCAAACGACTCGCTGCCCTCTTCCCGCAGTTCACCCCCAAAGATACTGAACTTGCGGTCAATGCCATTCTTGAAGCACTGAGCAACACGCTGGCGAAGGGGGACCGCATTGAAATACGCGGTTTCGGAAGCTTCGGGCTCACCTACCGGCCGCCACGTACTGGGCGCAACCCAAAAACCGGTGAGGCCGCGCTGGTTCCAGCGAAAGCTGTGCCCCACTTTCGGGCTGGGAAAGAACTGCGTACCAAGGTCGACTCGGGCAGATAAGCGCTTCTTGATTGCGTTCTGCTCGTGCGCCAGTATGGCTATAGCATATATTGTAGGGCGCAACTGATGGTCTCAGATCGGCCAGGAAAGGGTAGACCAAACACTCCGTTCCACCAGTCGCCATTTCGATCACAGCAATGCCAGCCGGACATTCATGTCCAGGTAAAACCGTGTCATACGGGTTGACGTGCCATCAATATGAAAGGCGTCACAGCGGCGAGTCCCGGAGTCCATAGCGCAGTTGGGCGCCAAGTTTGCCAAGGAGGGCATCCCCTCGGCATTTCAGTCACATTTCGATTCTAACGAACCGTTTGCATGTCGTAGACTAAATGACGGGTTAAGTGACACAGTTTGACGGCCTGAAATTTGTGGTTCACGCTGTCACATAATCGAACGTATATGTGACAGGCGAAGAGATGTTGATCGGCTACATGCGGGTATCAAAGGCGGACGGCTCCCAATCCACTGATCTGCAGCGCGATGCATTGATCGGCGTCGGGGTGAGTCCATCACATCTCTACGAGGATCTGGCTTCAGGCAGACGAGATGATCGACCGGGCTTGGCTGCTTGCCTGAAGGCGCTCCGTGAAGGCGACACGCTGATCGTGTGGAAGCTCGATCGGCTCGGCCGAGACCTGCGCCACCTAATCAACACCGTGCACGACCTGACTGCGCGTAGCGTGGGATTGAAGGTCCTGACCGGTCACGGTGTGGCGGTCGACACGACAACCGCTGCGGGCAAGCTTGTGTTCGGCATTTTTGCTGCGCTGGCCGAGTTCGAGCGGGAGTTGATTTCCGAGCGGACCGTGGCCGGACTTGCCTCGGCACGCGCACGCGGCAGGAACGGCGGGCGGCCGTTCAAGATGACCGCCGCGAAACTACGATTGGCTATGGCGGCGATGGGGCAGCCGGAAACCGTGGTTGGTGATCTGTGTGGGGAACTCGGCGTCACTCGACAGACGTTGTACCGGCACGTCTCGCCAAACGGCGAGTTGCGTCCAGATGGCTTGAAGTTGCTTTCACGAAGCTGATCTTAGCCTGGCGGAGAATTGCTCACTACGGCCAGGAAGAGACGGTCGAGAAGTATGCCGAAAGCAGTCACTGAACCGGCCTAGGTGTAGGATATGAGCCTAGCAGCCTGTCGGACTTTCGCGGTGCCGTAAGCCGTACATGATAAAATCATACTTTGTTCGAGCTACCGAGTCGTCACATGGCCCACTTCATTATCGCTGACCGCAAGACCGACTATCTACTCCCGCCGTCGCTGGACGATTGGCTGAACCAGGATCACCTGGCCCGATTCATTGTTGACGTGATCGACCAGCTTGATCTTTCCAAACTCATTCAGCAGTACGCCGGGCGCGGATCGAAAGCCTATCATCCGGCGACCCTGCTGGGGATCCTGGTGTATGGCTACGCTACGGGTGTCTTCTCCAGCCGCCGGCTGGAACAGGCAACCTACGACTCGGTGGCCTTCCGCTTCATCGCCGCCAATCTTCATCCCGATCACGACAGTCTGGCGGCCTTCCGCCGACGTTTCCTTGACGAACTGAGCGACCTGTTTCTACAGATTCTCGAAATGGCCAAGGAAATGAAGGTGCTCAAGGTGGGTAACATCTGTCTCGATGGGACGAAGATGGAGGCCAATGCCTCACGGCACAGTGCGCTGTCACACGGGTATATCGAAAAGCTGGAAGTTCAGCTCAAGGCCGAGGTTCAGGAATTGCTGGCACTGGCGGAAAAAGCTGATCAGGCCGACCTTCCGACGGGTGTCGACCTGCCCGAGGAGCTGAAGCGTCGGGAAGATCGCTTGGCAGCCATGGCCGCCGCCAAGGCCACGATTGCTGCTCGGGCCAAGGAGCGCTATCAGCGGGAGAAGGCCGAGTACGACGAGAAGGTCGCCCGCCGCGCCGCCAAGGAAGAGGCGACCGGCAAGAAGCTGGGCGGCAAGCCACCCAAGCCCCCCGAGCCTGGCGCAAGGGCCAGTGATCAGGTCAACCTCACGGACGAAGAGTCGCGCATCATGCCGGTGGCCGGTGGCGGCTTCAAACAAGCGTACAACGCCCAGGCGGCGGCTGATGCGGCAACGATGCTGGTCGTCGCCACCGGGGTCTCGCAGGCGCCCAACGATAAAGAGCAGGTCGAGCCGATGCTGGCCACCCTCAAGGCGCAGGTCGACGTGCTCGGCACCGTGGAATGCCTGATCGCCGACAGCGGTTACTGCAGCGAGAAGAACATCAAGGCGTGTGAAGCGGCCGGCATCGATCCCCTGATCGCTGTCGCGCGCGACGAGCACCACCCGGGCTGGCGGGAGCGCCACAGCGAACCGGCCCTATTGCCTGACAACGCCACGCCAACACAGGCCATGTCCCATCGGCTGAAGACCAAGGCAGGACGAGCGCACTACGCGCTACGCAAGCAGACCATCGAACCGGTGTTCGGGATCATCAAGTCGGTGATGGGATTTCGCCGCTTCTCTCTGCGCGGTTTGAAGAAGGTCACCGGTGAGTGGACGCTGGTTTGCATGGCATGGAATTTGAAGCGCCTGGCCGTATTGCGTCCACAGTAGGGAAAAGGAGGGGGAAACCCTCGGAAAAGCCAGAAAATCAAGGAAATCCGGCTTTTTTGTTCCGCATAGTGAAATTCGCGGACTTGGCCGGAATCAAGTCCGACAGGCTGCTAGCTTGCGGAGTGCCGCTTTTCACGATTTTTTAATGCTGTATAGAAGCAACTAATATAGGGCGCAGAGCCTGCTTCGGTGAGGCTTTCAAAGCTCCGGGCGGCGCCAAGTTAGAGACTCGGCGTCGGAGCTATGTAGCAAAACTTCTCCCGATAACAAGGTAGGGCGTTGTGTAGAGGATGACTATGAATTCGACGCAGCAAAAACTACTTATCGGCATGATTGCCGTGGTCATGCTGATGGCTCTTTTTCCGCCATTCAGATTTATCGGAGAAAGCGGAGTAATTCTTAATGCTGGCTATGGATTCGTATTTCTTCCGCCTACCTTAGGGTCATTCGTAGCTCAAGTACATGTCGAAATGCTTCTAACTCAATGGGTTGGCGTCTTAATTGCTGGAGGCCTCGCCTTTCTGCTCTTTCGCGAAAAATGACCCATAGCAACGACGGCCAGCTTGCCGAGTTGCCGCCTTCACGGTGCGCAAGAGTGCGCCCATTTCGATGCCGAGCCATGACCACTTCGGCGACTTACCCGAGCAGCGACCCAACACCGAGCCGGCCTAGTTCCGGCTTTTTCACGCTTAGGTATCTCGGCGTCGCGTAGCGCCGGACGCCACAGCGCGGACCTATTTTCACTACACGGAATGGCGCCTGTCGGCCACGAAGAGACGGTGACCAAGTTGCCCAGGAGCAGTCGTTGAAGCGATCTGGGTGTACGCTGTTGCCTACATTGCGAGGTGCCGCTTTCCACACGGAACGACACAAACCACTCAAACGTCACGGAGTTTCAATGTGGACTATCAACTCACAGAAAACCAAACTTGGGCGCAAGTTCTGCTTTTTATCGTCTATCAACCGATAGTAGCCAACAAGACCGGAAAGTACCCATTAAGCGAGATCATCAGTCAGTTTCCCGTCAACGAGCGAGCCAAGGTCAAGCAAGGTATAGACGCGCTCATCGAAATGCATATTTTCGTGATGGACGGAAGAGATATTTGCATCACCAACAAGAGTGAATCGCTGTTCCAAGGACTTGAACACATTGCTGGCAAACCCGCAGAAGCAGTAGAGGACATGTTAAGGAAGACGGCCCCTGCGTTTTCCTCCCTCTTGGCTACGATCAACAACGACAGCCGGTTTGCTCCACCAATTGATCCGTTACCCACCAATCCTCGCAGTGGAAGCGCTTCCAGCGCGGTCACAGCTTCAGAAATCAAACCGACCGGATTAGGCAACAAAATTGTTTTAGGTGTCTTCTTGCTAATCGTTTTGCTCGGTTTAGTGAAGCTCATTTTTCGCTATTGATAATATCCACACCGCATCTGGCAGGCTCGCGCTATTTGCAGCGCCTTACCTAATGACGATTGGCACCATAATTATTATGGTCAAGATGAGAGGCGTGTCGATGTGCCAGTTCATAAGTGATTTATTCGCTTAGGGGTGCCGAGCTGTCTATAACGGCATGCCCGAAACCCTGCGCTCCAAGGAGGCTGCACGATAAAGCCGCGCAGTTTCACGGAGCTTAAACGTTAGGTTTTTCAAAGGAACTGACGCTATGCCAATGATTCCCGTAAATGTCGATAGTTCAACGGTCGCGATTACCTCAGTAATTTCGGCTGTAATCACTTTTGGTTTCTGCGCTGCTATGGAATTGACGCCGGGCACATCACTTGCAATCGCAGCCGGTGTGGGAATTGCTCTTTATAGCCTCGGCGTTATTCCAATCGGACTATTGGCCGTGGTCGGCTTTGCGATGGTCGTCGCAATTGTCAAGAAGTCGTTTGGCCGTGGTCGCTAGCAGGGTTAAGTCGTCAATGTCCTGCCGAGAGATATTGGGCTTCGACGTCGATGGCGATGGAAGCCAAGACGCCGGCACCTTTTTTTCTCTATCGGGGGAGTTCTTAGAAGCCGCTCGGGTGTTACAGGCACGACCCCGCGGTCGCATAGGTTACTCGTCGGCAATTTACTACCTGCTCGGTCACTCGGCAGAGCTTTTGCTCAAGGCGTTTCTGTACAAGCACGGGCGAACAATTAAAGCTCTGAAAACGGACGGCCACGACTTGCAAAAATTAGCATTTCTTGCAAGAGGTGCAGATTTGCCCGAAACAGTGAAGCTTGAGCAAACCCTTCGACTTTCGGCTACCTATAGAGACAAGGATTTGGAATACCGAACGAGGAAAGGAAAGAGATTCCCGGCCCTGAGCCTCTTGACGGAGGAAATTGGTAAATTGCAGTCAGCCGTCTTTGACAAGCTGTAGGAGTGAAAAATCTAACACTGCGCTCCAAGGGAAGCTGCGCGATAAAGCCGCGCAGCGCCGGCGATTTCAAACGTTGGGCGTCCGCTTTCCAGGACCTCGATTGTCCGCATCGGGTCGCTATGTAAGTCTCTCCATGGCGACCCAATCCAGACCTTCAGCCAGCCGCCTGCTGAATGGCGGGTAACAAAGTAGAGCAGCCGTTCCAGCCGACTGCGGGGTTAGGCAACTCACTTATCATTGCCGCGCTCTTCTTCGCGCCACTGACGCTTGCTTTCCGGAAGGAGCAGCGGTCCTAGTGAAAACCTTTTAGACTGACACTTGAGCCATCTTCTTGCGGGGCATAAATCCGAGCAGACCCAACCCGGCCAACATCATGGCGTAGGTTTCCGGTTCTGGAACTGCATTAACTAGATCAGGCAGCCATGCCATTCCTTCAATAAAATTGGCATTATTTGGCCCTATTAGCAATGAAGCTCCTGTGTGGTAGTCGAGCAAGTACAATTGCCCCATGCGTGAAGCGGGGTCGACGACGTTCGCGTACATTACATTCGATTGAATATCGAATGCTAGATCGAGAAATGTGGCGTCAAAGCCCAAATGACCAACAAGTGTGGATTGAGCAGTATTTGGGTTGATTTTGTAGAGAGAGTCCGATGCTGTAGATGTAGCATAGAGGTAGCCATCATACGGATTAAATACCAAACCCCGACCATCGGCTGCCCCGGTATTGCCAATAGCCATTACGTTCCCTGTCGAACTAATTTCCATGAGGGTGTTTTGCTGATCTAACGCAATGGCGTACATTGTCTTCTTATGCTGATCTGAGGCAAGTCCATGCCAATTAATGGAACCGGCTTGTAGCGTGAATGGTGTGGCGACTCCATTTAACAAGTTGATTGAGGCCACATAGAAGCCAGCGGAAAGCCAACCGCCATTCTGATAGTGCAACATGTCAGTTGCGTACAGTGTCCCGTCAAGATATGCCATGCCGATGCCAGCAAATTCAGCATTGACATGGCTCAATAGTGTCGCGTTACCGTTCTGTGGGTTGATGTCATACAGTCCCCCACCGTCATTGACGTTAGACATTCCCACTAACCTCGCAGAAGCACTGCCCGATGCCACGATAGCTACCAGCAGCCCAAATGATCTCAGCAAACTTTTCATGGCGACCAGCCCCAAAATTGTTTTTCCCAGACTGCATAGTACCGGTACCCAGCAAGCACAACCATGTCAATAGACCGTACGGGCCACGCGAATTGTTGATGTTAGCGGCATCGCCCGATAGCGCCGATTGGGTTGCGGACTATGCGGGCTCTAGGCTGCGCCAGGAGGCTCTATCCGAAAAGCATAGGACGATGGGATCCGCATTGGTTGCGCTATGTCAACAGCAACGCAAGTGGCTGGGATTTTTTGGGTAGCTCACAGCAGCGATTTTTGAGGCGAAGTTGGCCGTTCGTTATTGCTGCATTGCCGACGCCTGAGGGAAAGTTCTAGACGACGGCAGTGGGGCGGATCCGGGCGTAGCGAAAAGATCATAGCAGCCGTTCGGCGCGACTTCGTCCCATACGTCCGGTAAAGGAGCCTGAGCGGCCATCAACGCCATGTGCCGCCCAACGGCCGCCCTGACCGAGTTGTGTGCCTTGGCCCTCTGGCTGCTTGCCAGAATCATCGAACGGCAGCAATTAGCCGCTGGACGCCATTCTGCGCCAACCGACTGCTTCCCGCAGATAAGCGGTCAGCCAGACCAGTTCCTGCCGAGGCCGAGCGCCAAAGGCCGAACCGGACTGAGTGCGGCCATTCAGATGTTTCAGGCCACTGGCAGCGATCGACCCGAAGGCGACTCTCATCTTGGCTGGTGACGCAGTGCCAGCGCTTCAAAATTGCCACCCTGCCAGCCAAGATTTGAAATTTTCACAAAATCAGTGAGATTGCACTTCTCGCAATGCACTTTGAAGGCAAGAGTAAAGCCTTTCATCGCCTTCGACTTTAGCTGTTCGTTGTATGGGTTATCCGGTTGTTCTTGACTCACTTGATAATCAAGCAACCGCATGATCTTCTTGCCATCACAATTCGGACAGAAGAAGTAAAAGTAGTCAGTGTCGGTTGCACCTTGTAGTTTACCTTGAGTGACCGCGCTGCTGCCATGATAGGGCTTGCCTTGATTAAATTGTTTGGTCATGTAAGTTCTCCTTAAATTGCAGAGCACTGCTGCAAGAAATGCCGAGCTCGTATTGCTGAAGCAAGTGACTGTTGAGAATTCAAGTTATTAAGCCTTGTCTCAAAAAGCTCTTTCTCAAGCACAGGGCGTGCGTCACGCTGATCGCGCTCGTTGAGCTATATTAGGTGCGCTATAGTCTTTCAGACTTATCCAACGAAGCTCTAGCATCAACTAGACGATTGAGCCGTATTAGTATTTGGTCCTCTCTTGATACAGAAGCGTTGAAACCCACCCATGTCAAATGTCAGTGCCACTTTCATCCCCAAGACTAGCTTAGAGTATTCCTTCAAGGACCGGATTCTCTCTCTTTCTGTGCATCCAACTCTTGCTTCGCTTCTTTGCGGATAGTCTCTAGATTTTTCTTAGATCATCACTAGCGCTGTCAATTTCAGAAAGTCAAGCCAGTTCTGCGGAAAACGTGATGCGTTCTTATTGGTTTGTAAAATTCTCATTGAGAACAATGCCTACTTGTGTGACACCTGTTAGGTAACCATTTTTCCAATTGTTTAATGGATTGAATACGGACAAATGTTTAGACATATAACCTGCCAATGCTCAACGTTGTAGTCGGGATACAGCATTACAAAACGCGTGTGAATTAGCGGGTCGCAAAATATGACTTTAGCATATTTTTAGAAAAATGTCAATGGCAACTCTGCGGGGGATTCTTCAGCGTCGGGTCTTGCCCAGTAGCCGACGTAGCGCACCGAGCAAAGCGGCCACTCGCCGAAGCGCGGCCCGCGGCGCGACACGGTCACCACTGCGACCGCGACCGCGAAGCGTTGACCAATGCGGCATACCTACCGACCATGGCAACTGGCGACCGACGCTCCACAAGGCAAATAGAAAATGCGCAAGACATGCAGAAGTAAGCTTTTAGTCAGCCTGAAGTAACCGCATCATCGAGGTCGTTGGCGCCGTCTCGCCTTAGACCTAGCCTGTCGACTGCGGCGTCGAAGAAACGGGGTGCGTGCACACCGCTACCGAGAGATCCTTACTGGTCCTCTCCGGGACCGTTCAGACCAGGCAGTACGTAACCCATCTACCAGCGATTCCGGCAACTCGGCGAGTGCCGCCTCATCGAGCACGCCTGTGGCTTTGGCTTCTTCCAGGATGGCGATGATCTACGGCTTGAGCGCCTCGATCGCAGGGTCCTCGGCGGCCGTTTCGCCACCATCGAGCGCGTCAACTTGTCGATCGACTCGTTCAGCCAGCGCACCCTGCGTGTCCATCATGAGCGCGACCAGGTCCGCAGCGAGTGCCTTCGCGTGCATGCCGACAAGATAGTCCAGCAGCACGACGGCTTGACCATTGGCCAGGGTTCCATGTTTCGGCTGGGTGGCACGCTGCAGCACCGTGAGGAGATTACGGCGCCGCTTTGCCTGGTTCTCCGTCGGCTCTGCCTCGATCCAACGCAGGCAGCCGTCGATGAGTTCGGCGTCGCCGACCGTAGCAACGTGGTGCTCCCCGATCAAGTCGGGCTCCCGCGGACCGACTCCGCCGTCAGGCTTTCCATAGATACGGCAAAGCTTGCTCACCACGGAATCGACGGCGACGCGCGCCGTGCGCCGTGCGCTGACCTCTGTAGAAGTCATCGGCCATCAACAGGTCTTCGGTGGTGGACCGCCGCGCGGGGACGCCTTGCACTGCGGTGACCTGCGCAACGCCGCGAGCCATGTCGCGCGTGCGCTCCTCGTCCAGCGCACCAATGAGCTTCTTCCAGTGATTGCGCTCCAGCCCGAGCACGCAGCGCAGGAGTTCATCGACGCCGGTGGCGCCCGCTTCCGGCGTGGCCGAAGCAAGCCAGAGCAGCGCCTCCGCCGGCTGCCGAACACCACGATAGCGATGCCGGCGGCGAGCAGCAGGCCGTGCCAGCCAATGCCGCGATGCTCGCGCGCCAAGCGCGGCATCAGGTTGCCGATCGGCCCCGTTGAGCACGAAGTGCGAATAAGGGCTTCGTGAAGAAGGACGACCCGCTTGCGGGTGGGCCTACTTCACATATCCTGCCCGGCGCTGCAGCGTTGTTCTACCTTTTTTTACCGTTACTGCACCGTTGTTCTACCGTTGTTTTACCTTTTTTCTACCGTTGTTCTACCGTTACTGCACCGTTGTTTTGCCAACGCCAGCACCGGACAAACAACGGCAAAAAAGCGCCGTAACCACGCTTTATCGCCGCCATGGCCCTCTTGCGGCCACCCAACCAACCCCCGCGCAACGACGATTTCCCGAAGAAAACTGCCCGTTGCCGTGCCCCCTTCGCCAGGGTTAAGCGCTTGAACGCGGTTTCTTAAGTGCCGTCAGTTCGCCCTGCAGCCGAGCAGCTTCCACCGCAGCGGCCTGAGCTTCGGCGCGGGCCGAAGTCACCGCTTCGCGTTCGGCCGTCTGTCGAACATGGGCTCGCTCCAGTTCGCCCTTGAGGTCCTCGACCCGTGCCGCCAGTTCGCCGGCCTTGGCCTCGGCGGCGGCCATCCGTTCGGTCTGCGTCGCCCGTGCTGCCAAGGCTTCGCGTAGTGCTTGTTCCTGCGCGGCGGCATGGTTGTCGGCCTGCTCGCGTTCGGCCTCCAGTCGGCCGATCGCCTGCTCCGCCTGGTCGAGCTGCGTCTGGATCGCCGCGATCTCTTCCCGCGTCGCCGCCCGCAGCGCTTCCACCTGCTGTCCGGCCTGTTCGTCCAACAGGCCCCAGAACTCCCGGCCGAGGCTCATCAGCCGGGCAACCGCGGGTTCCGGCAGTTCTACCGGCTGCCGCTGCTTCGGCGCCGCTTCCCGCCACTGGTCCAGATAGCGCTTGACCGTCGTATAGCTGCCCCCGCCGATCCCTTCCTGCACGTTCAAGATGGTCGGCGCCGTGCCCTGGTCCGTCAGGGCCTGTGCCACCTCGAAAACACGCGCTTGCGTCACCACCGCCTTGGCCATGATCTTATGTCCTTGAAATAGTGTTCTGAAATTATCGTTATTACGATAACCATATTACGGTAATTACCATAATTTAGCAAGAACTCCGCCGCAGAAAAGCCGTGGTAACGGGGCACCGAACGGCCCGCCGCCGCAAAAGCGGGTGGACGCCTGATCGTGAGCCATCAGGCGGAGCGCGGGGGTAGCGCACCGGGTTATGCAAGGGCTTGTCCACAGAAACCCGGGAGAGTTGTCGCGGCCAACCTGAAACTGGTCGCCATCCGCTGGCGTGAAACTGGGTGTTCTTCGAGCCTTTGATGTAAAGCTGGTCTTTCTTCGCTGTTTGGGTCTTCTTTGGTTTTCTTTCCAGATCGTGTAGTAGCCCGTCCTGTAATGAGGCAGGAGGCGACGCGAGATGGGCAGAGAGAGACAGGAGCCATGCCTGAATTGCGGTCAGGCGTTTGTGCGGGACAGGCGAAACGCGCGGCACCAGCGTTATTGCGGGGCTGCGGCGTGCAAGGCGGCGAGCAAGCGGGCGAGCCAAACCAGATGGCTCGCCAAGAACCCCGACTATCACCGCGGACCGGAAGCGGTGGCGCGGGTTCAGGCCTGGCGACAGGAGCACCCTGGATACAGCCGCCGCAAGCGGGCGCCGCTTGCCGAGTCCGCGATACAAGAAACCTTGCTGTTCGAACCCGACGCCTCGGCGCCCCTGCCAGCCGAGGCCGCGCGCCCAGCGAAGAAATCTTGTAACGCTCCCGCGATCGAACTGGCGCCACCGTTACAAGATTTCTTGAACGCCCAACCCACTGTTCTGATTGGCTTAATCGCCCACATCTGGGGCAGTACGTTACAAGATGACATCGCCTCGGCCGTGACCCGGCTGCTACAACTCGGACAGGACATTCGAGGAGGCTCGTATGAACAGTCCGACGAAACGGCTCTTGAATCCGCAACGTCAGCGGCAGGTGCCCGCGCACTTCAGCTGGCTCGATCATCGGCTGGTGCGGGAACACTACATCGAGAAGGCTGACGTCTGCGCCTGGGCGCTGTACCTGTTTCTGGTCACCGTCGCCGACGCCTGCGGCCTTTCCTACTACAGCGAGGCCAGCCTCTGTCGACGTTTGCAGATGGATGCCGGTCGCCTGGCCCGCGCCCGCCGGGATTTGATCGCCCTCGACCTGATCGCCTACGACGCCCCGTTGTACCAGGTCCTGAGCGTGCCCGAGTGCGTGCCGGTCGACACGCGTCTGGCGCGGCTGCGCGCTGTTCTGGAGGGCCGCTCATGATCGACTATGCGACGTGGTGCGCCATTCGCGACGGGGTGGCCAGTCATCTGACGGCCCCACAACTCGCCGCCAGCCTGAATCTGGACGTCAAGACCGTCCGCCACTGGATCGACCGCCCGTATGCCCCGCGGGCGCGAGTTGTGCGGACCAGCAAGCTCGATCCCTACAAGGGGCGCATCGTCGGCTGGCTCGATGCGCACCCGCTCACCGCCCAGCAGGTGTTTCAACGCCTGCGGGACGCCGGCTACGAGGGCGGCATCAGTATCGTCAAGGATTATGTCCACAAGATCCGCCCACCCCGGCGCGAGGCTTTCCTGACCCTGGTCTTTGCCCCGGGGGAAGCCGCCCAGGTCGACTGGGGAGAATACGGCACGATCTGTGTGGGCAACACCCGCCGCCGCCTTTCCTTCTTCGTCATGGTGCTGGCCTGGAGCCGGAAGATGTACGTCGAGTTTGCGCTCTCGCAAACGATGGAGCACTTTCTGGCGGCACACAGCAACGCCTTTGCTGCCCTGGGGGTGCCGCGCAAGGTCATGGTCGATAATCTGCGCAGTGCGGTCTTGCGCCATGTGCGTGGCGAACCGGTGCAGTTCAATCCCCGCTATCTCGACTTCGCCCGCCATTACGGCTTCGAAATCGTCGCCTGTGCGCCCAGAAAAGGGAATGAGAAGGGACGCGCGGAAAGGGGCGTCGCTTATGTCAAAAGCAATTTCCTGGCCGGCCTGGAGTTGCCAAACTTCAGCGCGCTCAATCCAGCCGTCAGGTTGTGGCTGGAGACGGTGGCCAACGTGCGCCAGCATCGCGAAACACAACGCCGACCGGAAGATCTTTGGGTCGAGGAACGCGCTCATCTGCAGCCGGTCAATCCCCGGATCTTCGATGTCGGCCGCGTCCTGACCGTTCGTGCCAACCGACAGTTCCGGGTCACGCTCGAGAGCAATCGCTATTCCGTCCCCGCCCGCCTGGCGGGACGACCGGTGACGATGAAGGTCTATCCGGATCGTGTCTGTGTCTATCACGACGGCGAACTGGTCGCCCGCCATGGTCGTTCCTTCGAGCGCCATCAGGACATCGAGGATCCCGATCACGCGAAGGCCTTGATCGCGCAACGCCGGCATGCCCGCGATGCGCTGGTACTCAAGCGCTTTCTGGGTCTGACGCCATTGGCTGAGAAATATCACGCGGGCTTGCTCGATCGCCGGGGCAATGCGATCGCGCATGTGCGCAAGATCGTGGCACTGGCGGAGATCCACGGCGACGATGCGGTCGTGCGGGCGATGACCGATGCCCTGGCCTTCGAGGCCTTCAGCAGCGAATACATCGCCCATCTGATTGACGCACGTCGCCGCCAGTTGCCCGAGCCGAGCCCGCTACACCTTATCCGCCGGCAGGATCTGCTGGAGATTGAATTGCCACCGGCGGACTTGTCGGCTTATTCGGGCCGCCGCGCGGGAAACGCTCCGCATGAGGAGAGAGGAGGCGATCATGACCATGACTGAGGCGGTTCTGGCGAAGCATCTGGGTCGTTTGCAGCTGCCGTATTTCGTCCAGCACGCGCCGGACTTAATGACTCGGGCGGCCCGCGAGTCGTGGTCTCATGGCCGCTTTCTCGAAGACCTGGTGGCCGGCGAGGTGGCTCGCCGCGATGAGGCGCTGATTGCCCGCCGCATCAAGGCGGCGCGCTTGCCCGGCATCAAGACGCTGGACGGCTTCGACTGGTCGTGGCCGAAGAAGATCAATCGGGCGCAAATCCAGCATCTGTTCCGCCTCGACTTCGTGCCGCCGCATGGCAACGTGATTCTGCTCGGCGCGGTCGGCGTCGGCAAGACCCATCTGGCCATAGCCCTCGCTCATGCGGCCTGCCTGCAGGGCCTGACGACGCTGTTCACCACCGCCGTCGACATTGTCAATGCGCTGGCCGCCGCCCAGGCGACCGGCGGGGTCAAACGTGAGATGGCCAGACTGCTCAAACCTGCCGTCCTCTGCGTCGACGAATTGGGCTATCTGCCGATCGACAAGTTTGGCGCCGATGGCCTCTTCCAGGTGATCAGTCAGCGCTATGAGCGCGGTTCGACAATCATCACGTCGAATAAAGCGTACAAACAATGGCCGGAGATCTTCAATAACGACAGCACCCTCACTGCCGCCTTGCTCGACCGTCTGTTGCATCATGCCGAGACACTGGTCATCGAAGGTTCGTCTTACCGCATGCGCGAGCAGCACGACGCCTGATTCAGAACCCGTCCTCGGCCAGCCCCTGCACCGACCGCCTCTGCCCATGGGCAGGGCGGCCCTCTCTTTGCGCCCTCAAACCGAAGTTGCAGGCTGCAGTTACCGCATCGCTCGCACCAGATTTATGTCGGCTTGTGGACGCCGGTTTCACCCCGGCGCCGACAAGAGTCCAAGGGCACGCCAGAAGAAGCCCGTAAAGCGCGCCAGGAGGGCTTTAGATAGAGAGGGCTGGCCCGGGCGGAGAAAACGCGCTCACGGCCCGCTGTGGCCGATTCCCGGTACGTTCCGAGCGACGGGCCTACCCCCCCCCCCGGCGAGGGCCTCCCCTTACCCCCTCGCCGATCGCCCTCGTGGCAATGCGTTGCGTTGCCTGGCGGTGTAGTCGGCATGCTCGGCGGTCTGCCGAGCATAGGGGTCGTTTCAGAAAACGGAAAATAAAGCACGTTAAGCCAATGGCATCTGTGGGTTACCAGAATCACCGAAAGCCCTGCCGCTAACCAACTTGCCAAATAAAATAAACCAATTAGGTTAAAATGCGTCTATGGAGAAACGAACCCCGCACTGCAAGCTGACCATGGTCAAAACCTTGGTAGAGGCTGGCAAGGTACGCACCACGCACGCAGCGCGAGGCGGTGCAAACGAGTTGGGGTTTGCGTTCTCCGACATGCTGGACGTGGTGATGGCACTGACGTCAGCAGATTTCTACAAGAGCATGACCACCCATGCCGATCATACGGTATGGCAGGACGTGTACCGCCCAAGCACGCAGGCGGGCGACGTGTACCTGAAGTTGACGGTCATTGATGACGTGCTGATCGTGTCCTTCAAGGAGCTATGAACATGAAATGTCCCGTTTGCGGCGCCGCGGAACTGATCCACGACACCCGCGACCAGCCCTACACCTACAAGGGCGAAACCACCGTCATCGCGGCTGTGACGGGCGACTTCTGCCCGGCCTGTGCCGAGTCCCTCTTGGATGCAGCGGAGTCGAACCGCGTCATGCGTGAAATGCGTGCCTTCTCCAAGCAGGTGAATGCGGCTATTGTTGATCCGGCCTTCATTACTGCCGTGCGCAAGAAGCTCGATCTTGACCAGCGCGAGGCCGCCGAAATCTTTGGCGGGGGCATCAATGCCTTCTCGCGCTACGAGAACGGCAAGACCAAACCGCCGTTGGCGCTGGTCAAGCTGTTCAAGCTGCTGGATCGCCACCCCGACCTGCTCAACGAGCTTAGAACCGCTTGAACTGTGCAAGACAATACCCGGTGCAGATGCGCCGTTTTACACTTTTACATCGTGTTTCCGGTGCCTCAGAAGAGGTCGAGGAGAAGTGAAGTGCTACAACCGCAAAACGTGTCGCAAAAAAGGCCGCAAAAAGCGGCCTTTTAGCAGTCTCATGAGACTAGCAAAGACTTGCACAGCTTGAGATTGGTGGGCCTTCCACGTCGGAGAATTGGCGGAATGCGAAGCGGAGTACTGCGACAATGATCGTCGTCAGATGCCAGTTCAGGGCAAGGAAGAGAGATGGCCGAATGCCCTTTGAGGCCAGTTGTTGTTGCCGGGTTGCTGCCATGGTGTAGATCCTTCGTTATGAACGCCTTCCAGGGCCTATACGTTCAGATTTGACTAGAGAAGAGTTCCACACACATACTTGCAGGTGCGAACCAAGCAGTACTGAGTGGGGCTCCGGGCTCTTCTTGAGGAAAGCCAGTCTTAGCGGGCTGGCTTTTCGCGTTGTGAGCCTCGTTAGAAGCTCATCGAGGCCTATTCTAGCGAAAACGAATACCGAACGTGCAGATCGCACCGGCTTAGCTCCGGAGTTCAGCATTGCTTGGTCCAAGCCCTCGATTTCCGCATGCCAATGTTCTGGCAAGTGGGCCAGCGGAGCGGTTCTATCGCGGAGTGCCTACTTGACAGCCCTCCTCTTTAATATGCTCCGGGCTGTGCCCGGGGGTGCGTTGCTTCATCAGCAGCCCCGGGGACTGCCAAGCGGCGAGCGTCTGTTTTTCCCACCCTCTATTTATGCCTTTTGATTTCCCCGTCGGCTGGCTAAAACCATTGCAACCCATGTGGTTTACAGCAAAGCGGACGCTGCGATGCGCATAGCATAAAACGAGGTGGCCTAGCAGCTACGCTCGGGGATGAGTTGTTCACAACGCCGTAGGCGTCACTCGACTAGTCGTTAGCGTGTCGTTTCGTATCACCCGTGATACGCGAGATTGACAGTGCTCATTTTTTGTCAGCATGCGCTGCAGGAGGCTTTCGCCTATTTTTCGGTGGTCCTCAGCAGGCGCGCACGGAATTTCTCGCGCCGGAATGTTGGCGCGTAGGCTCTGGGTCGTGTTGTCCGACTGGAAGCCATCCCCAAACTCCGGTAGCGCACCAGGTTGTGCAAGGGCTTGTCCACAGAATGACCCGGGATAGTCCAAAGGCACGCCAGAAGACGCCCGTAGAGCGCGCCAGGAGGGTTTTAGATAGAGAGGGCTGGCCCGGGTGGGGAAAACCGCGCTCACGACCCGCTGTGGCCTATTTCCGGGTGCTCCGAGCGACGGATCGGCCCCGCAGTGCCTCCTTCCTCACCCCGTGGCAGAGGGCGTCTCAGAAAAGGAAAGAATCACACGATAAGGACTGCTGCGGCCTTCTACAAACGAAGGTCTGCGAGAAGCCTTGCTGAGAGGCAGCGCGGTCCTGCGGCGATGTGGTCGAGGTGCTCTCAAAAACCGTTCTCGCTTGGCGCGACGCGCAACGGCGAGTGTCGAGAGCGCTGGATCTAGACGACTGGCGACCAGATGAGTAGGATTAAATCCTATTCATGCGCTTTGGAGGTCGCTATGCGAACCACACAACAACTGAGCATCACCCTGCCTAACGACATGGCGGCCGCGGTGAAAGCCAAGGTGCGGACTGGCGAGTACGCCACCGAAAGCGAAGTCATCCGCGACGGCTTACGTGCACTCCTGGCGCGTGATCGAGCCATCGAAAGCTGGCTGCATCACCAGGTAGGCCCGGCCTACGATGCGCTCAAGGCAGAGCCTTCCCGCGCAGTCACTATTGACCAGGTGCGCGCCCGCCTTGCCGCCGAACACGCCAAGGCAAGATGAGCTATCTGTAGCGACGCAAAATGATGTCGGCCCAGACGCACAATCAAGAGGGCTTTCTGACGCAAATTAGTTGAGACGGATAGCGACTCCAGACGCACATTCGGTGATTCTCAAACCACATTACGTGAGACGG
>Ga0209460_1000937_pt1 | contig 20570 bp, 46 predicted proteins | sample EBPBio132013_DNA_FD_185868 | JGI IMG/M metagenome (GOLD analysis project Ga0209460, IMG submission 185868) | Wastewater treatment Type I Accumulibacter community from EBPR Bioreactor in Madison, WI, USA - Reactor 2_5/13/2013_ DNA (SPAdes)... | ecosystem: Engineered > Bioreactor > EBPR >... | reverse complement strand
ATTTATCCTTAAATTTTTCGTCGCTATCACAATATAAAGCGCAAATACGTACACTTAACTTATTTTCTTTTGTCATTTTCTTCTACTAATATATATTTAATATCTTTTTGTTTCAACCGTTTCATTCCGCCCTGCACAATAGAAATAAATTCATCCCATTGTACGGGGTGGATTGTTTGGCAACCTTCAGATGAAGTTGTTGTATTTCCGCCCCTATGTATATTTATACCGAACATACCGCTATCAATGCTGTTTTTGCCATCTCTTTTTATTTTTACGGGGCTTTTTTGCACTAAGGCGGTATATGCCTTAACCCGCCCGTTTGTAGTTCTTTCTCGGTTTATGCCATGTCTACCAATTTGATACAAATATTCACCCGCTTGTAATACTGCCATGCCTTTGTTTATTTTGGTGTTTATTCCATAGCGTGACGGGTCTGTATTTGCATTATACGATAAAAAAATAGAAGGCGAAATAATAAATATAGCGTCATCATATATTGCCCTATCATTTTTATTTCTTTCGCCCATAGTATTCAGATAATACCCACGAACACCGAGCAATAAACATTCATCAATACTTACATTTTGTAAATATTTTTCTAATGCTTCATGACGTGTAATTAGTGGTTTATTTAGTGGTAACATAACCGAACACCGCTTCGATTAAACGATTAGAAAGCCATTTGTACTCTGATTTATCTAAGTCAGTAATCTCGGGCAAACAAAGTGGTAATACTTTTACCAAACGCCAAGCCGCTGCTCCCGCTTGTAAAAAATATTTACTATCACCCAATAAAGAAACTTTCCCATCTTCAAAAACTTTTTTTGCGCAAATAGAAATCTGTTCTAAGTTATCAATAGCAATAGATAAATTATCAATGCCATGTGTGGGCGTAATTGGCTCAATTTCACCGCTATTTTGCAGAGCTTCCATTTCATATTTCTTTGCCATATATTTTTCTTTCTCTAAATTTGAAAAGTCTAATTGTTTAGGTTGTACGGTTGTTATTTCTATTTCACTCATATTACTCCTCTGCGCTATCAAAACAATGAAGGGCTATATTTGCAGCATCTTCTAATGTTTGCGCTCCTGTCGGATTTTCTTCGCTATATTTGCCTACTGATATTTTACCATAATCACTATCAAAAATATAATGGAATTCCGTTTCTTCTCTTAATTCAATATTCATTTTATACCTCCGTTAAAATCATTGTACTACCACGTTCAATATATGCTGCCGTCGCGCTACTTTGTTTTTGCGCCCATTGAAATGTTAATGTACCCGCGTTTGTTGTTGTAATAAAACCTAACAAACGATAATTACCATTTGCGGCTGTTGTTGTAAGCCCAACACCGTCTATCGGCGAAAAACCTGTCGCGATGTCTGTATCAATACTTACGTAATTTGAGCTGTTACTTGTTGCATTTATTCGCCCATTTGCTCCGCTCGGCACGGTAAACAACCACTTAAAACCACAGGCACTTGAACCACTTACAAATAAATTACTATTTATTGAATACGTTGTATTTGCTTTTAGTTCAAAAGTGAAATCTTCGTCATCCTGCAAAGTAGTAGAACTTGTTACTGTTTCCCGTGTTGTTTTTACTTTCGATATTGTTTCTTTTGCCGTGCTTGTACTACTCCCGCCGAAATTTGCTATTTGTTTCATTATTCCGCCGTCGAATTGTTTACAAATAATTGCCAACGAATTTCCGCTGAAGCCGTAGCTTCAATTACTTTAATAGTATTTGTATTATGTAATTCATGTTCAAAAATTCCGTCTTTTTTCAACAAAAAACCGTTCGTTGTAGTCGGTGTCGAACCGTCGAAAGTAATATAAACATCATTAGTCAAAGGTTGCAAAACAATTAAATCGGCATCCGTTGTTGTAATCGTTGTAGCCGCCGAAATACTTGCATCTCTTTGTATATCGCCTTTTGCTTGTAATCTCTTTTTCATAGCTTCCTATATAAGCCCCCGCAATTTGATTTTACGGGGCGTGTGAGTAATTTGTGCGCTATTTTTACGGTATGCGTTTCAACCCTGCAACATTAAATGAAGCGGCATTGTCATTGTGTACTAATTTATCAAATAAAATAGCCGTAGCTGTCAAATAAGTACCTGTACTGCCATTACCTGCCGTTGCTACGACATTTACATATCTTTTACGTCCCTCTGTCGGGAATGCAAATAAATATGTTTTATTGTCATCAGTGGCGGATGGTAAAGCCGTTGCGTAAGTTAAGCCCGTAATATCTGCTCCGCTTGTTAGCGTTGTATCGTCTGTTTTCGCGTCTGCTTCTTGTACTTTAAGAGCCGCCATAGCAATATCAGTAGCACCTAATTGTACTGCTATATAACAGTATTTAGAACCCGCTAAATCCACTACATTAGATGAAGCCGTTGTATCATCCAATAATGCTTGCGGCAAAATCATGGGATGAATTGAAAAATTACTTATATTCATTTTATTTTCCTTTTTTTAGTTATTAAATTATGCGCCTGTGATTAAACCTACGTAAGTTCCTGCTTCGCTTGTTGTACCCTGTCCGTAAACAGCGTACCCCATACGAGCGTTAGCCGTGTAAGTAATAATTTTATTCAAGAAATCAGTGCCGTTTGAATTTGTAGATTCGACGGTTAATTGCTGCCTATTGCCAATCCATGCGGAATTTGTGAAATTACCAAGTAAAGCACAGATTTGGGAAGTTCCCGTCGTTGTTGGCATTTTTTCGTCTAACAAAATAGGAATACCAAATAACCGTTGTTGCGGTGCTTGTGTAATATCAGTACCGACAAATGTAGAGGATTGAATTTTAGGAGCAATTACTTCGTCGTAAAATGCGCTTGAAACAACCCATGATAAATTATTTCTAAAGCGTGCGGGCAATTTAGATAATGTGCCTCTAAAATCTTCGGTAGTTAATGCGCCCCATGTATTTCCTGTGCCTTGTACTTTAAGACCTTTAATATTGCCAACCGTGCCATCCACATTTCTTAATGAAGGGCGTAAACCGATTATATTCCCGTACGTACTTGTGCCGTCACCATTTAATACTGCATCGTCGAATTTTTCAGCAATAGCTTGGGCGAACAATGGAGCAATTAACTGTGATAAATTAACCGCACTATCATTTAATAATCTTTGAGTAATTTGTGTATAACCACCAATTTCTTTGATATGTAATTCTAATTGCCCAAATTGTGCGGTGCTTGCACTTGGTGCTTCGGCTTCACCAACCCAATAACCTGTAAAAGCACTTAACATTTTAGGCATGGTCATCATATCGGTACTCATATTTATTGCCGTACCGTAGCGTGTGTAATTACCGTATTGTTGCAATTGGTTAATAATTGCATACGAAACTTCTACGGGGACAAAATAACCACCCGAAGTATTATTCCCTGCATAATGTGTTTTTACGCCTAATTTATTCAACTGCTCAATAGATTCGTGACGGTTATCGTAATGCAAACCCTTAAGCCAAGTACCGAATATTTCAGCATCTCTATACGATTTGAAACTACCAATTGGCTGTTCGTTTCTGTCTTGACCCACCGTAATATTATTGAACGGGTTTACATTTTTCAACTGTTCCTGTACTTTTTCATCCACAATTTTTTTAATTGCTTCTTCTTGCTCTTTGGCTGTTTTTTCTTGTTCTTGCATTGACTTAATCGCCTGCTCTTTTTCTTGCTCCACTTTCTCCAATGCTTTTTTAACAGCTTCAGAAACGGTAGCATCAATACGACCTACTAACTCAGCCGCTGATATTTCTGTTTTTTCATTTTCCATTGTAATTACCTTTATTTTGTTATTTTGATTATATCCGATTGTAAAATAACTGACGGGTTATCTTCATCGAAATCTTTTGTAATTTCATCTACTATTGAATTGAACTGTGTAGCTAAATCTTTAAGGGCTTTTATTTTCTTCCTGTTCTTTTCCGAAAATTCGCGTCCTTTTTTTGTTGCTACAATATTATCGGGGTCTGCGGGTGTTGGTGTTAATGATAATTCGGCTAACAACCATTGTTTAATTTCGCCGCCGCTTTTTACCAATGTATGTGACGCTGCCCCCGTAGAAAATCCTAATTTGCCCATACGCCCCAATTCTTTAATCATAGCGATATATTTTTCGGCTTTTTCTAATTCGTCCGAAAAGAAATCTTTTACAATTTTAGAAGAAATAACGCCCTTTGCATATACGCCGTCTTCACGTTTTTCTAATGATACTTCGCCGATAGGCAATTTTTCTACTTCTTTGTTAAAAGTGTGGTCATAATACAAAGGCAATTTTTCAGCAAACCCAAAAAAGGTTTTTGCCGTAAAATATTCATTGTCTAAGTCTGTGTTATTAAAGCGTACGGCGTAACCTTCTATTTCCGCCGCAATATCACCGTTTATATTTTCGTAAAATTTAATCATGGCATATAAATAAAAAAAGGGCTAAAGGTAAATAAATACCAATAGCCCTATCAATTTTTAGAAATACAACCCCGCCGTTTAAGGGCGGCGGAGTCGCGAGGAGAAGAAATGACCGTATAACGGTATGCAAATATACTAATAAAAATTGTTTTTCAAAAATCTTATTAAGTTTTTCGCCTTTAGTAAGCCGTTTTCAGTTTTGCATTTTTCTACGATTATCTTCACATACTTGTACAATTCTTGTTTAATTGTCTGTATTTCTCCACTTTCTTCTAAAGTATCAATTTGTTTTTTTACTTTTTGTTTCGCCATTACTTGCCTTTGTTAGTGTCGTATTTTTTTATCTCATTGTATATATACATCACTTGTTGCGTATCTAATTTAACATTGAAAAATTCTGTATGTAAATATAATTCTAACCCATCCGACCAATGTATAAAGTCATTATTTGTTTGTAATTTGCGTAGTTCAATATATTCGCCTGTTTTGTTTTTTACAAATTCCATTATATATCCGTATTAATGCGGGTAAAATCCATATTGTAATTAGCTCTTATTTCTGATTGTTTGCGCTGTCCTAACTTACTCACAGATTTTTGTAACTCATTTGTACGATAGTACAACGTTTCAATGTGTTTTGTATCTGATATATAAAGTTGTTTCAATATTTTTTGGCGTTCATGTTGCAAATAACTAAGCACAAACAAAACAACAACACATATAGTTAATATCAATTCCATTTCTCCCATCTCCTTGTCTCTTTATTATACTTTGCTACATAATGACCGTAATCAATTATATTACTTGTTGCTTTTTCCGCTTTCCTTGCTTCTATCATTGCTTCTATTTCTGCTATTTGCTGCGCCCTCTTAAATTTGGAAGTGTCGTAAATTGTTTTTATTGACAACCAAACAACAGCAAAAGTAACCAATACACCAATTAACCATACAATCAATTCCATACATTATTCTCCATTTTCTTCATGTTTATTTCTCTTTTCTTTAATTCTACTTTGACATATTTAACGAATGACACAACCCCGTAAATAATCAATAATGCTGATACTATCACCACACCCGCAATAGCGTATAATAAAAAATCAAATGCTGTCATTTATATCTCCCATGATATTACATTAGTTGCAAATCCTGTATTCTCATTTATGTATAATTCCACCGTGAAGCCGTCCTCAATCAATTTATTTTGGTTTTCTTTGAACAATATAGGGTGTTCATATATTGCCTTAAAATTACCGTTTTCTGCTTCTTTTTTTATCGAGGCGTAGATCCTCTCCATTTCGTACTTTATATAACTGCCATCATTAGCCCTTGCCAAAATGCGTGCTTGTTGCGCTGTCATTTATTCCGCCCAAAATCTTTTACAGATATAAATTTTACACGGTTTTTATTTACCATAACACATTCTCCGTCCGTCATGATAATATAAATAAAATCACTTTTAACCTCTATGCCTTCTACGTTAATAAAAAATTCAGATTTTACATCGTCAAAGTGAATCAATACACTTGCGTTAATTACTTCTTTCATTCTTCACCCCATGTGATTAAATAATTATATCCATCTAATAATAAGTCTTTTTTCTCTATTGTGAACCCTTGTCTTTTTAGCAAAAAAACCGTTTCATTTTGCAAAGGGAACGATATTTTAATTTCATGCCGTCCCATTTCTTTTGCCGTTTGTATTTTACGCTCTATTATCTCAATCTGTGATAATAATTTACTATTCGCCGCGTGCGTTCCTATTCTCCTATAATTCGTATGGGAATTGTTTGTAATCTATTGTTATCGTCCCTGTACCGTGTTCATTTTGTTCAATGTCGCCATAGTTTGTTACAATCTCAAGTAACAAATACCCTTCTATTGTGCCATTGTCAATATATATTTTATCAATAGTCGCATTACCAATATGTTGACTAACTACACACACCTTCGGGAATCTTTGTTGCTCCAAATCTTCCAAATAATCGGAATAACCAGCATTACGAAATACTTTTTTAATTATTTGCGCGTGTATTTTATGCACATCTTGAATAGGCATAGCGAAAAAGTCTGACATGTTACTCATTTTTTCTCCTATAATAAATTTAGGTCATGTGTCGGGGATACCCCGTTAATATATGCCACTACGTATTAGCATATAAAACCGTTAGCCATGACCTACGTATCTTAATAAAAATTCAATAACTTCTAATGTTTTTTCTTTATCTAATATAAATTCAACAGCGTTTTCTTTGTCCGCTTGACACTCTATGCCGTTCATGTAAAAATCAGTCAAAGTAAAAGAAATGCCACCTATTGTTTCTTCTATTTTTATTTCTTTTTTTAGATAATTGTAACCTGTATCAATACCTAAAGGAAATAGGTGGTCATTAAGAACACTACCGATAATTGCAGGAACGTAATAAAGCCCTTCGATTTTTAACATTTTATCCTCTTTCATTTCTTCTCCTATAATTTATTCACTTACTAATATACAATGACAATTTACTGAATTTTTAGGACTACCATCGCCTGGATATTGCACCCATTCACCACCTACAAAAAACGCCTGTCTTTTCCCATTTATTTCTTGTCCGTCGGCTGCTCTATGTGTTGCCCTATCTTTTGCGCCCCGTCCCGTATGTCTCCATACAGATTTTTTATTATTTTTCTTTATTGTTTCCTTAGCAATTTTACCGTATATTTTTGTTGTTTCCGTTGTTGCTAATGTTTGGATTCTACCTTTAGAATATTTGTTCGCAAAATCCTTGCCAATTTCTTTGAGTAAAATCGCCTGTAAATCATTTCTATTACCGTATAATTTTGTTAATTCGTTTACCCTACCACGTAGTTCTTTGTCAATATCAAGTATATTTGCCTTTATTACGTCCGTAGATTCGTTTTTAGCGTTGCTTTCCATGTCTGTGATAGAAACATCACTTAGCCCGTTAAAATCAATTACAGAGCGTTTTGCATCTTTGATAATCTTACCGATTGCACCGTTTAATATTCCCGTCATTAAACTATCAAAGGAGAAGAATAAACCCGCTTTATATTTGTTCTTGATTTTGTTGTTGGTTTGGCGTTGCGCTTGGTAAATTATTTTCTGTAATTCCCCTATTAGAAATTGCCTCGATTTTTGATAGTTCTTGGTCATACTCTTCGGATAAGTTAGAAGGAAAATCGGCTAATGACAAATAAGTTTGTGGTGAAATTATACTATTCATAAATGCAAATTCTAATTTCTGATTCCACAATGTTTCATCATAAAAATTACTATCTTCATACGATAATTTTATATTTGCATCTAAACCATTCTTTTGTAAATGTTGCGTAATTGATTCCGTTATTAGTTTAATTCTTGGCTCGATAGTATTTTCAAAAAATACAGATTTAACACTATCGGCTGTTGCTTTATTTTGATGGTTTTGTGTTAATAGCGGTTCACTTACTCCGAAGTTAATACATATTAGTTGCCTAATTTCATCACTTGCAGTACCGCTCAATAAACTTTCCCCGATAGGGAGCGTATTCATTTGTTTACCACCGTCGAGTACAGCAGTTAATATATACCCTTTCGGTAATTGTTGTTTGAGATTCGATATAAATTGTTTGGCGGTTGTATCATTAAATGTACCTTCAGCGGAAACGAATAACGGAGGAGTCCCGTCCCGCTCAAAATAACGCTTTAAGAATAATGTTTTTTCATAATCTGAATATACAGCATCTACGCAGGCGTTTAATTCAATTGGCTGCCCTAAAAATGTAGCTGTTTCATCCATATTATGTGATATTGCCATAGTCTTAATATGACATATTTCACTTGCATCTATTGTGATAATTCCCTTAGGCGTAAATAACTCTACATATTCAAGCCCATAAGTGCCAAATGTTGCTACACAATTTGCCACAGGTAACAACCACATCTGACTGATTATATTCGTCCCAAATTTAGGAAACCATATATACACGTTACCGTGATAATCTAAATATTGAGATAGGGCGAACATGAACGAACTAACTGAAAACGATACATTTGGATTGACAAATAAAGGGCTAAAAAAAGTAGTTACTTCTTGCCCATTATTATCCTCAAAATATAATCTCACATTAGACGTATTTCTTGCCCTTGCATTTATACAAGCACCCGACCAATTTTTGAACGCCGCATTTCTTAGGTCAATTTCTTCCCTTATTCCTACGGGGAAACCTGTATTATACGAACCTAAAGTTTTTTCTTTTTCTTTTTTCGTAAATAACGATTTTATTTTCTCAATCATAATATTCTTTCAATGTTTTTTCAAATTCATTTTCCAAAATTACGGATTTTTCTTGTGGCACGGGCTTAAAACCATGATTTTCTATTGATACCCAAAACACACCGCTTTCTTTTTCAGACCTTGCATAGTGCTTCCCTTTTTCTTTTACTGTAAAAAACATTTCAAAGTTTAGTATTTCCATAGTTGTTCCGTTATTACTTCGTCCGTGTTGAATAAATTAGTCTGCTTAATGTAATTATCGAATCTTTTTTCTTGAGCTAAATAATAGTATTCATCTAATTCATAACCCCAAAAATCAATGTTTCCGGCTTTGTGCGCTGCTATCCTACTGCTCCCGCTTCCTAAATGGGTGTCAAGGATTTTATCGCCTTCGTTGGCATAATTTTGTAAAATCCAATCGTAAAGCGGTATTGGTTTTTGTGTTGGATGAAATTTACTTTGTTTATCTAAATAAGCAGAATATCTAAACATTTTCGGTGCTTTATCAAATGAAGTCCAAGCCATTTCACAATCTGCAAAAGATAATCCTTCAGGGATTTCTTTATCCCAAATAATGTAATTTTTACAAGGTGGTAAATCAAAATAATTACCGCCCCAAATTATTTGATTTTTAGAAACTCTAAACAATTCAGTAAAATATTCAGCAGTAGGGGTTTCTTTATCCCAGTCTTTTGGCTTCCATTTTCGGTTTTGTATTTTAGATGCTTTTTTGCTTTTACCTGCACCCATATTCATATTTGCTAAATCCAATCCGTATGGCGGGTCAACTACAGCCAAATCGAAAAACTTATCAGGGAACTCCGCCATCGCTTCCATGCAATCTCTGTTCTCAACTATTGAAATCATATCACCCCACTAATTCGTAAGTAGCGGCGAAAATGTCCTGTTTGCACGGGTAACACTCGCCTTTTACTCAATACAGACAATTTCTTTTTTTAGTTTTTATTGTTCAATACTGTCTTTTGATTGTGTTCAAGTTTAGCAACACGCGCAGCAACATTATCAATCTTACTGTTCAGTCTCCGCATTTCGGTATATAGATACGAAATTCCGTTATCCTGTCTTATTAACTTATCTTCTATGCTCTTAATCTTTGCACCAGACACCACTATTTTCCCTTTCGTTTTTGGGCGGATTCATGCAACCCTACAAATCTGATTATTTCCTCAAGATTGCCACCCGTCCATTGTATTGCCTCAATAGAACGTTGCTTAATTGTGTATTTTTTCATATTACCTTACTCCATAAACATTAGCACTTGCAAACTGTGATTGTAAATTAAACGCGTGAACCGTAGCGTCCACCATGTCGTCATGTTCACCCGAAGGAAAACTAAATAATTGTTTTTCAAAATCACTACCCATTAAACTCTTCTCATGAAATATTAAACCTGTCTCATAGCGTACCTGCAATGCCATAGCCCTTGTAATTTTATCAGTCTTTACAGGAATGCCCACAATATTCAAATTTGATTCAACAATTAAAGATTGTATCATAGCATCTTGATACGCTACTTTTTCAATTCCAATAATATCGGGGTTGTATATAGATGCTATTTCTTTAATCCAATTCATAATGCCATGAAAACTATTTTTCTTTTGCTCTACGTATTTAACCAACCACCTATCATTAGAACGTCCTAAAACACATATTGCACTATAATCTGCCTGCTCTTTTGTACTGATGGCTAAATCTACTGCCATGAATATCGTATCACATTCAAAAGAATCATATCTAACATACTTTTGAGGGAACATATTCCCATCGAGGGCTATATATTCAGCCATCACTTCTTGTTGGAAAACATTTTCGGGGAGTATTAACTTTAGATTATCTATTTCTTCATGCTTTACAAGCCCGTCATAGCTCGTAAAATGAAATGAAGCCCATTTATCGCTATTCTTGCTTAAACCGTCTATAAACTGAAAATGAGTATCTATTTTAGGCGTAGATGCAAAATAAGCATCGCCTTGAAAATCCATTAAAGTTGGCGCTATTACTTGATTCCATGCCTCTTCAGCTACTTTACTTATAGCCCATTCATCACATAACGCTCTATGATATTTATTCCCCCTTATTGAGTCGTATCTGTGTAGCCCTCTAAACTCTAAATAACTATTATTCCATTTAATTAAACCTTGCTTACATTCAGCCCCTATTTTTTCAAAATACTCTTTTGCTTCGAGATACCTTTTTTCTGTGTCGGTATAGGTGGGTGCGGTATAAAGGACTATTTTATTTTTTTCACTCATTTTTTCCGCCGCTAATGCAAAAAGAAGATGAGATTTGCCCCACCTTCTTCCGCATCTGATAACATTGTATCTTTTTCTTTGAGATACTACTTTCTTTTGATTTTTATGTAGTTTAATGTTAATTATCATTCATTACTTCTAATACATTTCTATAATCGAGAAACAACCCTTTGCCTAAGCCGCAAACCGTTATGTGCCATTTTAGAACAGACACTAATCCTTTATAAAACATATCCAATGTGTTTGCATTTTGATACCAGATTTATGCCCATACAAAGGTTTTTTATCAGTTAGTTTTAGAATTTCTTTTACTGGAAACTTAACATCATTCCACTTAAAAATAAGTGTTCCGTTTGGTTTTAATACTCTAAAACATTCTTCAAAACCTTTGCGTAACATTTCACGCCAATCGCCTTGCAAAGCACCGTATTTCTTTGTTATTTGGCTATCATTCATTTGCTCTATGTGTGGCGGGTCAAATACAACGTGCCAAAATGAATTATCAGGTTGTTTAATATCTGTAAAATCCCCAATAATATCTGGTGCAATAATATTTGTTTTTGTTCCGCAAGGATATATGTCAATATGGGTTTCGTGCCTTCTATCAAGGAATAATGCTCTTTCATCTTGCTTGTCAAACCACATTCCTTTTGGTCCACAACAAACGTCTAATACTTTTTTTTCTTTCATACTCTGAATAAAAACGGCACATAACAAGGGTTTTGCGTAATAGCCCTATCAAGTGTCGTGGTTAATTTTAAGTTTCTACTAAGGGCAAACTGACACAAAGCCCTTTTCCGTTAGCAACAAGCGGTGGAAGTGCATTTAATAAAGTTCATCGGTTATTGATGAAAAATAAAAAAAGCCCACGCTCTTCGGTTTTTTCAAAACCGTTTGGTTTAAATTCAGTTCCATTAATTCGTTTTTGTGCTATGTTAAAATATTGTTCACTCATTTCAATTCCTATAAAATCTCTATTTGTATTATTACAAGCTACTCCAGTGCTTCCACTTCCCATTGTTAAATCCACTACTAAATCATTTTCATTACTGAATGTCTTTATCAAATCTTCAAGCAATAAAATAGGTTTTTGAGTAGGGTGGTAGCCATTGTAATCCTTTTTGTATTTCAGTATATTGCTTTTGTATTTGTTGCCCTCCCAAAGATTAAAAGTGCTTGGGTATTTTATTCTGTTTTCATTTAGAAACACTTCTTGTGCTTCTTTTATTTTGCAAAATTCTATATTAAAACATCCAGTAAAATCTTGTAACATTTTTAAGTATTTTTCATTTGGTGTTCTAAATTGCAAACCTTTTGTAAAAAAATGACTTGCGTGTTTAGTTCCTAAGTGTTCGCATATTTCTTTTACATTCTTACCACATTTAGCGTATTCGCTTAAAAAATACTCCTGCATTGGATGTTCTGTTTTATCCTCTACTGTTTTAGAAAAAATCAAAATATCTTCAAAGTAACTCACCATATTTTTATTAGCACCAAGAGCAACGGCAAAATTGTCTTTCTCCCAAATAGAACGGTAACTAAAAGAAACATTATTAATGCTTTGATTTATTAATTGTGTGGTATATGGCTCTTGGCTAAACAATACCATTTTCCCGTTCTTTCTTAAAATACGGTTTGCAATTTCATAAACTTGCTTTGGTTCAATAACAAAATCCCATCCATTTATTCCAAGTTTCCTGCCTCCATCGGTATTCATATTACCATAAGGTAAGTCGGTCAATATTAAATCAACACTTCCAGTTTCTATTTTATCGCTTTCAATCAAGCAATCTCCATTGTATAATATATTTTTTCCCACGCTTTTTTTTATTTTAATTTTTTCTTTTCTTGTGCTGCTCTAAACGTGTCATAATATTACCCCGCATATAGTGTTTTTATCTTTTTTTAGTACAATGTAATCCCCGTTTAATTCTTCGTCAGTAAAACTAATTGATACTGAATTTTTACCATAATTTATATCTATTTCGCATTTAGGGTATGTCTGTACATTGTGGTCATAAAAAAAACATCTCATATTCTTTTCTGTAAACACCTCCGATAATGGTTTGTGTTTGTTTACCAAAAGAAAAAACTCATTGTCTTCATCTGTGTAAAGCTCAAAATCATTACTTTTCATTTTTTTCTCCTTTAGTTGTTCGGTTTTTCCGAACATGTTAAAAATATGCGTCAATTTGCAAGTTACCTGCCATTGTTAGCAGACGTTTCCAAATCGATACTTTCTGCAACTTCATTACCCCAAGCATCCCACCCATTTACATTTTGACGAGCAAATAATTCTAACTTAATTGCATCAGGGTAAAGTTCGTTTATTCTTAATCTTGCTTCGTTTGGCTTTTTACTATGTTCAGTTCTTTCTGCTTCAATCAACTGCCTTACATTATTTGATTTCTTAAAGTCTTTCATACTTCCTTTTATACCAAGCAAACATATTTCAGTTGATTTCAAAGTGTGTGGTGCAAAATTTAAAACCGTTTTCCCTGTACTTGTTTTCTTTAACCAAACAAAAGCAATCGTTTTATATTTAAAACCCCAACTTTCTAAAACTTCAATCCCTTCTTTTAAATGACTATCAGTAACCCACATAAAACAAGCTGCATTTTTATCGGTTATAGATTTTATTGGCAATGCCTTAATATCAGAAATAGTCATTGTTGTATAAATCCTTTCAATGGTTCTAAATCTGTTTTCTCTTTTATCACTTCCTTTTGTTTTATCACCATACAATTCTTTGCTTCCATACTGCCAAGCAGGGTCTGCATAAATAACAGAATACTTCTTTGAACCCACAACGGCAGGTAACAGGTGTTTGGCAAAATTGCCGTTCTGTTTTTCAATTAAACTTTCGTCCATAATTTCAACTTTTGTTTTTCAATTAAACTTTCGGTTCGGCAACTTCGCCAAGCCGAGAACCGGTTTACGCAATTCTTCAATAGCAGCATCTTTCATAAAATCCAATACATCATCAGGTATTGTATTGTCAATCGTTCTAATGCGACAGTACGCATCTATAATCATTTTTTCAGTCATTGTATTTTATTTTAAAGTTAATCAATCAAAAACTGCGTAAACACGCAAAACGTTATATGAAATGCCTTGCTGACCGTTTCTAAATTGAAATTCCGTGAAGGAAAAACAAAAAGAAAAAAGCCACTGCACTTTTACAACCATCTTATGATTGGTTCTCCTTCATAACCTATTTCCCAAACAAACCAAGCAAAAGCCATAGTGCTACTATTCATTTTTTTACCTGTAAGTTCGTCTATTTCACTTCCATTTCTTAAAGGCTGTTGTCTTTTTTTAAAAACATAAACATATTTTAATGGTGTCTTTTCAAAGTAAGTAGCCCTATCAGAACCTTCTAACGCTTGTAATTTGCCAAACATAATAACGTGCTTTTTGGCAACCTTTAACCCCTTTTCTACAAATTCTTTGAATAGTTTAAACGGAGGGTTTGTTATTACCGTATTGTATTCAGCATTGTATTCGGTTGTCAAAAAATCAAAGCCTACATTTCCGTAACCTCTATCAATTAAATCAAATGATTTTGTTCTATATGAGTCTAATAGTTTTGATATATGACCTTCCCCACAAGCAGGTTCTAAAGCAGGATATTGAATATCCCATACCTCTAAAAATGCCTTTGTACTATCAGGATGAGTTGCATAATAATCATTATCAACTCTACCACGTTCAGGATTTCCTCCTGCAATTTTACTTCCTTGTTTCATATTTGTTTATTTAATTTTTCCTACGCTTTTTTTCTTTTTGTTTTTCTGTTTAGTGTTCCAATTTGGTTTCCTGCTAAATAAGTCGGCACTTCATATAACAGCGGTTTGGCGGCATTAAAACGACCGCCAAGCAGTTCGTTATAGGCAATCCTTGCAGTACTTCCAATCAACGACTTGTTCACCATCTTGAAAAGTTTTACTTCCTGCGTATGAATACCAACCATCATAGTAATAAACAACTTCATACCATTCCGATTTACCTAAGTCGTTTATGTGTTCAATTTTCGCAAGAATAGGACTGCCTATAACATCAGGTATATTCAATTGCGGTGTTTGTGCTAAAGTTGACATTTTTTCTATTTATTTAATATATGACAGTTATTACAGTCCAACATTCCAAATTCCCGCTATGGTTACTGCGGGCGGGTTTTGAACTTTGCCACTCTAACCGCCATATATTTATTTTATCATTTCTTTTATTTTTCTATTCAATTTATATGCCAATATTTCTTCATTACCATTTTCTTGCAAATAATTACAAAATAATTTGTAGACACTAATATTTAATCCTGTCATTTTATTTACTTCATCAACTACGTATTGTAATTCCTCAAATGTATATGTTTTATCTCTGACGGCTATTTCATCAAGAAAATCGTTTATTATTATTTTATTCATGTTACTCCTCCTCAACTTTTGACTTGTAAAATGCTGCAATTCGCGTTGAATTTACAGCCACATAAACCAATGTACAAATTACCCCTGCGCCATAATAGTAATGCCCTTTTTCCTTCCGTTTCCGCGCCTTATGCTGTTCTTTGCGTGTCATTTTACCCCTATAAAGTTTTTATTTGAAATTTAGTCCATATCATAGTAAAAGGGTCTATTTCTACGTAATACGGGCTTTCTATTACATTTTCAGAAAAATAGGCGACCAACTCATCCACGACATATTCCCTGCTAAAATTGTTCTTGTGAACGTAAAATTTACCATTAGCAAAAAAGCCACTACCTTCTGTTTTGTCATCAAATTCGGGCAAATTAAATAATTCCTTAAAATGCCTAACAACTTCTTCTTTTGTTTTAATCATTTTTTTCTCCTTTATTTATTAACTATATTTATTATTAACGGGTATTTTCCCACCAATACGCCCACAATTCACCTGTCGATTGATAACGACTTATATCAATAATTTCGTATTGCTTCGCACACCAACAACACCATTCACCGCCGATATAATTGTAATTCTCAGCCATCCATGCCGTAAATTGGAAATAATCAGCTATATTAGCTTCATAGCTATATTTTACATCGCGTTTAATTTTTTCGCTTCTATCCGTAATCATTTCTTTCTCCTTTTTATTTATTAACCATCAAATTTTATGCCGTTTTCGTCTAACCAATTAAATACTACGTTATTTTCACTTTGTATTTCATATTTTTCAGAATAACCCCGTTTTTTCCCTAATGTCTTAAGGGCGAATATAATTGCCGTTGTATCTCCACTTTGTATGTTTTTATGAAGTGCACTTTCAACAAAATCCAATTTTATTTCGCAAATGTCCTCTACTTTCTTTCGATACTCTTCATCTCTTTCCATCCAATCGTAGTGTACACTTCTATCCACGCCGGCAATTTTAGCGGCATGGCTAACAATTCCTAATGTTTTTTCAAGTGCTTTTAACATTTTCTTTTGTAATATCTTTGTCTGTGGACTTGGCATAATTAACCTTTAATTTTTGCGTTATATTTATTTATTAGGTTTTCAGATTCAATGCAGAAAGCTGTTTTTTCTGTTTCGCCTTCAAATTCAATATTTAATAATACGCCGTCATTTGTCTTTTCTTCTTTCTCTTCTATCTCTTCCCCGTCCTCAAACTCATATAAATCCATACCCCATTCAATAAGTTCCTCTTTGTCGTATTCCGCTGTTAATAAGTCCCAATCCCATTCGCCATATGATAAATTGTCTTTTACGATAAATTGCCGTTTTTGTTCTTCCGTCCAATCGTCCACAATAGAAATCCAATCGTCACTAATATCTGTGTATTTTAGCTCACGTAAAGCCCGTAGTCTCATGTTACCGCCTAATGGCATCAATTTACCGTCTGTATCAGTTACGAGTACCAACGGGCGTTCTTTCATCATTTCGGGAAATTCTCGTAATGATTCAAGTAATTTATCAAACTTCACGTCTTTTATTACTCTCGGATTGTTCGGGTTTACTTTTATGTTAGATAGTTTCATAAGTCTTAATTTTTATTGTTTAATTCTATTTTTTGATTGTGTTCAAGTCTTTCAAGTCTTTCCCTTGTTTCCCTTGTTTCCCGTGCAACATTATCAATTTTGCTATTCAATCTTCGCATTTCGGTAAATAGGTAACTGATACCGTTATCATTGTTTTTTACCTTTTTTTCAATTACTTTGATATTTGATAGTTTCATGTTCATCTCCTAAAATGATTGCCAAACTGTTTCACCGTTTTGCCACCAGCCAAAATCAAAACTATCTATATTGTCGTAATCTGACAATATAAATAATCTATGCTGCCTATTTTTAGCTTTAACAACACATTTGTACTTTTGCGGCATTGTTACTGCTAATGCTTTTTCAAACGGTATAGAGCTTAGTAAAATATAAATTCCTGTACTTTCTGATTCAATATTAAAAGACTCCTCATCTTCGATTTTTATTTTCATTTCATTACCTCACCTTATTATTTATTATTTTTTTGTTTTCAACTTCAAAATCGTTACCGTCAAATTCTACGAATGCAAAACCATGTTCCCATTGATTATATGGCATATAGTCGGGTTGCAATTGACAAAGACAGCCCGTAGCCCATGCACCTATACTTTTACGGGAAAAACCTAACTTTGAAAATACTTCCTGCGGTCTATGGAAATTACTGAACAATACGTTTTCTTTTAGTTTATTTAAGAAATTATATGCCACATGAATACCACCCCCATAAACTTCGTGTCCATGTATTATATTAAGATTGCCCGCTCTTATTGATTGTTTTGATTCTACAACCTCAATATTATTTTCTCTAAGTTTAAGTAATTCCGCTAAACTGACAAGACCTTCTAACTCGGGAAGTTTTTCAGATATTTTCAAATCGAAACGGTCTTCATGGTTGCCAATCTTATAGATTATTTTCTTCGTCGGGAAACATTTTCTAAGATTAGCAATAAACTCGCGGACGGCGTATATTTCGTCGGCATATTCCCGTATCTTTGGCTTTACTTTACTATGACGGCTTATTTTGTAGTTGTCTATTACGTCACCGTTCAATAATAAAGTATCTATATTTTTATCATTCAAATATTCAAGTGCCGTAATTACTGCTCCCTTGTGGTGAAATTTCATATGTATATCTGAAATAACGCCCAATCTTTTTGGACTAATTACATGCTGTTCTTTGTACTCATTTAGTCCTTCATCAATTTGTATCATTTTTACTAATCCTCTAAATTTTTATTTATTTCAATCCATTTATCGAAAGTATCGTTATCTAAATAAGGAATTTCAGCCCATCCAATAGCTGCGCCGCAATCTGTTTGATGGCATATTATACGGCTTTCATGGCTACTTCTACGCCCAATTTCGTAATCACCCTCTTCGGATATAATCAATACTTTTTTCTCGATTGGCGGCTGCGTACTGTCATCTGTAAAATCAATTCTTATCCATTCCATTTTCTTTTCCTTCCCTCAAATCTTGTATAAATTTAATAAATCGTATTACTGCCACTATTAAAGCAATAAAAGCCGTTAATAGTGCAAATAATGAAGTTAAACTATCAAATAATTCTTTGTAATTAAGTATGAATGAAGCGTAACCGATTAACACCGCTTCTTTGCCCGTTTCTTTTAGTAATTGACCGTTTGTCATCATATCTTTATGATTTTTTATTCAATAAAGATACAAATATAACTACATCTCCTCAATTTGTTTTTTTACTTCTTGCCAAAATTCTGTTAAATAAATATCGTTTTCTGTGAATCCATCGTTATTTAATATTTCATCTACTGCTATTAAAGCGCATTTTTGGGCAGATTCATTAACTTGATAATAATTTTTAGTATTGCCAACTTGCAAATAAATGTTTGTATAAAATTTATCTACCAACTCTTCCGCTTTTTCTTTTGCCCTTTGTTTTTCAAAATCTGTCATTGTACACAATCCTCTAAGTTAATAATAATTTCACCATATTTATTTATTTCATATTTGTAATGTCCTTTAGGTATTTTGTACCGTATATGAACAACTACGCTTTTTCTGTCTGAAAATTTTATCACTTTATGACCTTTTTCATCAATAGTACAATCTCTTAATATTAAACTATTATTTTGTTTGCATACTATTTTGTTTCTATTCAATGAAAATTGTGGCATTTGTTCTAAAATTTCATTTCTTATCATTACATTGTTGTCGGTTATCAATATTCTATCTTCATATTTACCTTTCCCCGCCATTAAGATAAATCCTTCCATAGATTGTTTATTGATTCTTCAGTAATTGAGTACAAAGCCCCAAAATCAGAAATCACTATATATATGTGTGTATCGTCATCAATACATTGGACAAAGTTAATGCCATTTAATTCGTGCAAAAAATCAATTAAATCTGAAGCATGTTGAGCAAAAAATAATCCTATTTTTTTTTTATCATTGAAAACTTTGTAAATCAATACTTTTTTGTCTTTACTCATTCTATAATCAAATTTCATAGTATGAACTCCAAATCTTCATTAAATACAAGTAAATTAGGAGTCCTTTTGCAATAACCATTCCTGCACCACGAAGAAATTATCCTGATAAAGTTGCCAACTGTTATATATGGGTTCTCTTTTGCCTTACTGTATAGCTCTGTTATTGAAAAACCTTGTTGCCCTTTAATGTACGGCATTGCAATATTATCCTCAATAAAAGCCCTATACGTCTTTGTTTTACTTGTTAAATCAATAATTGTTTTGGGTTTTTTATTGATTAAATTATCAACCGTAGTATTAAGCCCTCTTTGTTCACGTGCCGCCGAAATTAAATCATTAACGGCTTTTAATAAGTTTTCTTCCAACTGATAAAACTTATCATGTTTATTTAATTCATTTTTGAAACCATCAAAAGTTTCTTCCACAAATTGTTTCCTGTTTATTGTTTCGGGTGCGTCACCGAATACGCTTTTTATGTACATTTTATTCTCCATAAGTTTCATTGTAGTATTGTTCGCCTTTTTTAGTGCCGTTAAAAACCCAATCGTCCACTGCATCAATTATCTGCTTTTTCTCCATTTGTTTGGCTTGTTCAAAATAATTTAATAAATCTAAATCAATTAAAAACTCTTTCGCCTTTTCTTCTAACCATTCTACTGCCGTCTGATTCATTTTATTCTCCATAAGTTTTAGTAAATTATTTATTTGTTCGTGTGTTGCCGTTCGCCCAAAATTGCGACCGTATATTTTTGTTAGTTTCATTTCTTTACTTTTGGCTTTTGTTTGGAAATATTCAATATTGGATTGCCTGCAACCGTAAAGTAATTGAACAAGCATAACGCCGTGTCTTCAAGAATGTATGAAGGTATTGACACATAAAGTTCTTTGTTTTCGTTTTTAACGCTCTTTTTGCTCTTGCCCATACATTCTATCGTTTTTTGTGTTTTCGTTCAATGTAGCCGTGTTTCTGTGCGAAATTCGACTACTCTTGTCGTTTGTTGAGCATGTCAAAAGTAAACAACGGCGGTTTATCCTTACTTTTCGGCAATGGTAGCGGCTCATGGGCTACTTCCGTCACCGTTTCATGGTTTTTCGCCTTTTGAATCTTCAAGTTGAATTCTTGCCTGCTCAACAAAATAAAA
>Ga0209460_1000935_pt1 | contig 20626 bp, 18 predicted proteins | sample EBPBio132013_DNA_FD_185868 | JGI IMG/M metagenome (GOLD analysis project Ga0209460, IMG submission 185868) | Wastewater treatment Type I Accumulibacter community from EBPR Bioreactor in Madison, WI, USA - Reactor 2_5/13/2013_ DNA (SPAdes)... | ecosystem: Engineered > Bioreactor > EBPR >... | reverse complement strand
ACGTTCCACAGGTAGCCGTCGTAGTGCGCCATGCCGTCCGTGCCGGGCGGGATCATCATGAAGGCGATGTTACCACCCCGATTGTGCATCACCAGCGGCAGCACTTGCCCACTGCTCGCCTCGAAACTGCTCATGGGCGGGTCGCCTTCCGCTAAGATGGTGGCTTGATAGGTTTCCATCTCCACCGAAAGCAGCCGCCACGCTTCGTCCCCGGCGGCATAGCCGAATGCGAAGGTGCTGTTGCCGTTGGCATAGTTGAAAGGGCTGCCACTAAATTCGAGGCTGGTCACGGCGTTATCCGGCAGGCGGTAGCTGTACATCACGGCGTTGGTGGTCAGGTCGAAGATGTTGAGGAATACCCCCGCGAAACCGGCTGCCGAATAGGCCACATAAACCCCATCGGCGGAGATGGCGATTTCCCGCGAATAAACGCTGCCGGGGTCGGCACGCAGCACGAAATCCGCCAGCACTCCACCCGCCGAGTCGACCTGTATCACCCGCCCGCTGGTACTCTCGTACAGCCACGCTGCCCACGCCGACTCCGCCGCCTGTACGGGCGCGAAGGCCATCATCACCCCCACGCCGACCACCAACCACAACCTGATTCCCATATCCACCTCGACTGGTTAATGCTAACAGTCTAATGGTTTTCGGCAATTGGCGCATCACCGTTCCGGCCTAAAGCCTGTTGGTGGACAGGGAAACGGCGGGTGTTTATTGGCTAAACAGGTATAAAATAGGCAGTCAAACGCGACTGCCTATTTTAAACACAGTGGGAGTTTGGTTAGCGCACTTCGATATTAATCGTCGGCGCGGGAAGCGTAACCGGTTGGCCGTTCACGCTGTCGGTCGCCGTCAGGCTGCACGCGATGGGCGCGGAGCCGGGGCGAACCGCTTGCCAGCGATATTCCACAAACCCACTTTGACCGGGGAGGATGGTGCTTTGCAAGGGGGTGCTTGAAATGAACACCAGACTGCGCCCCAACTCCACACAGCTCAGGTTGAGGTTCGTGAAGGGAGTCTTACCCCGGTTGCCGAACTTGGCCTGTACGAAGACCGTCTGTCCAACCGTCGCGACGCGGGTGGCGCTGACCGCATCAAAGTACAAACGGGTTTCCGACAGCACATTGACCGACGTGGGGATGCTGCTGACCGTGAACGGTTGTCCGGTCGACAGATCGGTTGCGGTCAGGTCACAGCGGACTTCGGTTAGGCCGGGGGAGGCCGCACGGTACAGTTGGGTGGTATTAAAGCCTTGATTGGGGGCGACAGTTGAGGGATACCCCTGAATGGATGAGGCGGCAAGCGAGGTTCCCGTCTGGAAACATTGGATGCGGTTGACGCGAACGGTCGTTGTCCCCAAGTTGCTGATGTTGATGGTCAACTTTGGCGTACGACCAATCGTGGCAACCGATTGGTCAAAGGCAATACTGATAAAGGTATCCGCCGCCTGCGTGAACCCCATTTGCACACTGAAAAAGACCAGCAGCAAAGCCACAATACCCACTCGAATCAAGCGTTTACGTTGGACATGAGAGCGCATTTTGACCTCCCAAAATAATATTCAGTGATACGCATTGTATGAGCTTTTTTAAGCGTTATTTTTAGAGCGGATGATGAGCGGATTTTTAGGTTACGTGAGCCGAATATGAGTGTTTAATAAGCCGGATTTCACCGCCCTTGCAAGTGTTACGGAAGGGAAATCAGATGTAAACCTGTTATCGAATAATAAGATTTATTCTATCATACAATAATCGAATCTTGTGCTGTTAAAGCGCTCGCCTAATTGAACCTGTGTGAACGATTATGTGTACAATGGGCATACTCGCCCACTACAGGAAATTGACGATGCCAACCCTTAAACGCCTGTTCCTGCTCGCCTGCTGCCTGATGTGTTTTTGCCTTGCAACTGTTAATGCTCAAGAAGCCACGCCGGAAGCGACACCAACGGATGCCAGCGCACGCTTCACTATATCCGGCAGCTACAACGTGCGGCAGCCGGTGGGCGACCTCGTACGGCAGTACACGGTTTACGTGCCGGAAAGCTACTTCGAGGCGGAAGCGCCTGTCCCGCTGATTTTGGCGCTGCACGGCGCGGGTGGTACGGGTCAGGGGATGCAAGCCTTCTCCGGTTTGGATGCCATCGCCGACCAAGAAGGGCTGCTCGTGGCCTACCCGGATGCCATTAGCAACGCATGGAATGACGGACGCGGCGACGGCGTGAGCGAGATTAACGACCTCGGCTACCTTGAGCATATCATCGACTCGGTGGCGGAAAAGGCCGACATCGACCGGACGCGCGTTTACGCCACGGGCTTCTCGCGCGGGGCGATGATGGCCTACCGTCTGATCTGCAACTACCCGACACAGTTCGCGGGTATCGCGGCGGTGGCTTCCACCTTCCCGACTTACCTGATTTCCGAATGCCAGAACGCGCCGCCCGTACCGGTGATGATGGTGCAGGGAACCGACGACCCGATTATCCCGTGGACAGGCATCCCTAGAGGCTATCTTTCGGCGATGAACAGCCTGCGCTTCTGGGCGCAGCACAACCGTTGCAGCACGGCGGGGCCGATTAAAGAGGCGGTTGACCTGAGTCCGCTGGATGGCACCCGTTTGCTGATCCAAACTGCCAGCAAGTGTGTGCAGCCAACCGTCCTTTACGGCGTGTTCAACGGCGGGCATACGTGGCCGGGGCATCCCATTCAGGCCGGGATGGAACTCGGCCTGACCAGCACCGACTTTGATGTCGCGGTGACGATGTGGGCGTTCTTCGAGCCGCTGGTGGTTGGGGGTGAGTAGCTGTGGCGTTGAAGTTATCGGTTGTCAGTTGCCAGTCTAAGTCAAATGCAATTTGCTAGCGGTTTGTGGCGGCGGCGGCGGCGAAATTGTCGTCGCCATAAGCTTATTTTTCCGCCATAAACGTTGTAAATGTTCAAAATATTGCAATTGTTTCTCAATATTCTCAACATTTGAGCGAGTAATGATGCTGTTGTTGCTGTTGAGAATCGGTTCATTTGTCGCAAATGTCGTCAGTGTCGTCAGTGTCGGGAATGTCAGTTGGCAAATTTGGCAGCAATTTCGGCAATGGCAAACATAGTCTCCAGTCTATAGTCGCCAGTCATCAGTCCAATACAAATACAGGTCGCCAAGAACGCCAAGGTTTTATTGCAGCGGCGGAAGGCGGGTTCGCTGCTGCAATGTTTGCTGCAAATAGTTATCAGTCAACAGTTTTCAGTTGACAGTTAAAGGCAAATGCACAAGATGCGGAACAAGCGGCACAGGCGGCACAGGCGGCACAGCCAGTCATCAGTCGATAGTCAACAGGTGACAGTCAAAGGCAAATGCACAAAATGCGGCACAGGCGGCACAGCCAGTTATCAGTCGATAGTCAACAGGTGACAGTCAAAGGCAAAGACAAATCGCCAAGAAGCCAAGATATACAGAGAACGCCAAGGGTGGATACGGTTGTTAAGGTGCGTGTGGGGAGGTTATAAACCCTTGCCCCTAACCCCACGACAGTACGTTCGCAGGCTCATTCCACCATCAGCCCTCAGGGCGAGGGGAACCATACAGACAGTTCTACAGAATAGGATAGCAGAGATAGAGATGATTAGGGTGAACATTTGTCAGAACATTTGGTCACTTTTAGGCGGTGTTGGCGTTAACCCTTTTGAGGGAGCAGGATTGTTAAGCGGGTTGGTGGATGGTTGGAAAATGGTTTGTCGGGTTAACCGAAAATAAACCTAAGTTATAGTTCTGAGTGCCGAGTACTGAGAATAGTTTCAAGTTTTGAGTGGCAAGTTACAAGTAGAAGGCAAAGTTAGAAGCCGTTTGAAAAGTTGATCTTAAGGTAGACGGACGCGCTGTCTCGCGTCCCTACGCAAAGCGAGAACGTGCCGTTGTAGGGACAGCAGATAGGCTGTCCGGTATTCTTATAGAGAAATACTCCTCTGCCATCATAAACATTAAACTTTTAACCTTTAACCTTCAACTTTCGACCAGGAATTAAAAGGGGCGCTCTCGCACCCCTCTACCGACTACTCCACCACGATTGGCAGGGCTTTGAGGCCGCGCACCGCCATCGACGTGCGCCACTGCACCGCATCCGGTTTCACGCCAAGCTGCATGTTGGGGAAGCGGGTAATCAGCCGCTGAAGGCCAATCTTCCCTTCCATCCGTGCGAGCGGTGCGCCGAGGCAGTAGTGGATGCCCAAACCGAACGCCAGATGCTTATTCGGTGTACGGGTAATATCCAGCTTGTCGGCATTCGGGAAGGCGGCTTCGTCACGGTTGGCGGAGGCAAGGCTGACGAGGACGCGGCTGCCGCGTGGCAATTTTTGCCCGCCCAGTTCGATCTCCTCAAGGTTGTAGCGCGGCGCGGGCTGCTCGACCGGATTGGTGAAGCGCAGCAGTTCTTCCACGGCGCTGTCGATCAGCTCTGGCTGGTTTTGCAGCTTGTGGAGCTGGTCAGGGTTTTCCAGCAGGGCGAGCGTGCCGTTGCCGATCAGGTTCACGGTGGTTTCGTGGCCGGCCAGCAGCAGCAGGAAGATCATGGCGATCATCTCATCTTCGTTCAGGCGGTCGCCATCCTGCTCGGCGTTCACCAGCGCGGTAATCAGGTCGTCCTGTGGTTGGCGGCGGCGCAGGTTGATGAGCGACTTGAAGAAGCGGTACATCTGCATCATGTTGAGCATCTTGCCCATCATTTGCAGCTTGGTTCCCGACCGAATTTCGAGGAACGTTCCCATCCAATGGTGGAACTTCAGTCGATCCTTGACCGGAACGCCCATCATATCGGAAATGACGGTCAAGGGGATAGGCAGGGCGAAGTCGGCGATCAGATCAACCGATTTTTTCCGCGCCATCTTTTCCAGCCGTTCATCGGTCACGTTTTCGATGACCTTGTTCAATCCTTGCAGCATTTTGGGGGTAAAGGCTTTATGTACGAGGTCACGCAGACGGCGGTGGTCGGGGTCATCCACCAGCAGCATACTATTCTGGAAAGTGGTCAGTACTTTCGGTGTCCACCACGGGGCTTTCCGCTGTACCGCCGCCGTTTTGCGGCCTTCGTTGGAAAAGCGTGGGTCTTTGAGTACCGTCACTACGTCATCGTAGCGCGTGACCAACCATGCCTGACCCATCACCGGCTCGTTAATCAGCGAAACGGGTTCGGTTTCCCGTAGGGCGGCATACGTGGGATAAGGATCATGCCGAAATTGAGGCGAAGTTGTGTCCAATAACATGCGGGTTGAAGTCCTCGTTACTCGCGGAAGGGGATTTATGATATACCGTGTTGCATATTCTCTTAGGATAATACGGCCTTTTAAGGCGCGTCAATGTGGATTGGCACAATAAAACAGGCGAGTCGTTTGTGAACTCGCCTGTTAAAAGCTGCCTTTACGATGGGGATGCTTAGGGCTTCAAGCGGAACTGCGCGAGGTTTTCGGCAATCACGGTCGCCTCGCCACCCGCGAAGGGCAGCCGGTAGAGCGTGACCGGAACGAGCGCCCGCTGGGCAGAACCGTCATTGTCGGCCATGATGTCGAGTGTGCCGTCGGCGATACCCAATACCCACTGATCCAAGTTGGCAATCTGGCTAAAGAGCAGCGATTGACCATCAGGGGCGATTTGCATACGTCCGATGACAGATGCGGGAGCGGTGTAAAGCTGGCTGTCCTCGCCGGTAGCCGGATTCAAGTGATGGATAGCGACTTCATAGGCAGGGACATCAAATTCGCTGGTGCCAAAGATGCTCTCGAAGTTCGTCTTCTGCTCATCGGTTAGACCTGCGTTCAGGCTGCCGGTGGTCGTGCGGGTGCTGTACAACACGCTGCCATCCGCCAGCCACGCGACCTGCTCCGGTTGGGCGGTGGTGGTTACATCGGTCAGTTCGCGGGTCGAGAGGTCGATCAGCACGAGCGAGGTGACGGGGCCATCGGCGTTGTAGGTGGAACGCACGGCGACCAGCGTCTTGCCATCACCTGATAGGACGGCGCGACCCACGGCGAACTGCGGCTCGCCTTCGACCGGTTCGAGGTAGTTATCGCCAACCAGCGGGGTATCCTCACCACCCTGCGGCGCGAACAATTTTAGGCTGCTGCCACCGCAGTTGGAACTGTGCAGGATGCCGTAATCCGTCCAGCGGAGGACGAGCGCGTTACCGCCGAAACCGGCTTCTTCCCAATAGACCCAGTCGCTGGGGAAGGGCGAACCGCCACCGCAGCCGGTACCCATCTCGAAGCTGCCGATGACTTCCGGCACAGCACCCGCTTCCGGTGCGATGCGTTTCAATTCGGAGGTATAGGGTTTGCTGGTGTCGGTAAAGTCGCCAGAGCCGACGTAGAGGATTTGCCCATCGGGTGTCCAACTGACAGGGAAGCCGGCTTCCAACGCGCCGGTATCCAGCACGATGGGGTCGGTGGCGCTGGCATCGGTCACGGCGATATGTGATACAAATTCGGTGTCGGAGAAGATGTAGGCCAACTTGGTGCCGCCGGGGTTCCACGCCAAGTTATAGAACCCGCTGCCGTTGGGGGGATTGTTGACGGGTAATAAACTGCCACCGCCGGTAATCACCACCCTGTCGTCCTGCACAGCCGCGCCCGCAGGTACCGCGTCCTGCGCGTGGACGCTCAGGCTGGCGGTGAACAGGCTGGCAGCGGCGAAAAGGGCTGCTAAATAAGGGATTCGTTTCATCGTTATCCTCCTAGATTCTCGCTCAAGCACTCCTGCATTATAGGCTTCCGGCAGCGGTATTGTATCGTCCGATTGGCCTACGCTTGGTTGACTCTAGGGCGTTATAAAAACCTTCAACGTTCAAGTTGTTATTAAACCTTAACGGCTGCATGGAATGTTTATAGAATGATGATCGAATTACAAAAATGATCGGTGTTATTACGACACCTTCTATTTGCCATTCAATATCGAACAGTGAAAAACAGCTACCGACCCATGTTGGGCGGGTGCTTAGGACGGAAAAGAGGCGACCACCATGCGCGTGGGTTTTATTTACAACATTGCGACGGAAGAACTGCTGCGCGAGCGACCGGAAATGACGCTGCGCGATTCGGATGCGATTGAGACCATCGAAGAAGTGACCCGTGCCCTGCAAGCGGGCGGGCATGAAGTGGTGGGTATGAACGCTGACCCACAGCTTCCGGCGCGGCTGACGCAGGAGAAGTTCGACATCATCTTCAATATTGCGACCGGCGTTTACGGCGAAACGCGGCAGTCGCATGTTCCGGCGATGCTGGATTACCTGCGGATACCCCACACCGGCCCCGGTGTGCTGGGGGAAACGATTTGCCACCACAAGTTTATGCAGAAGTATGTGTTCGCCGCGCTGGGTTTGCCGACCGCGCCCTACCAGATGTTCAACCGTGCCGATGAAGCCCTGAACCCGACGCTGCAATTCCCGCTGATCTGCAAGCTGCCCTCGGAAGGGGCGAGCATGGGGCTGGATTACGGCTCGGTGGTACATGACGAGGCGGCGCTGCGCGAACGGGTGGCCTTCCTGATCGACACGTACAACGGGCCGGTGCTGGCGGAACAGTACATCGACGGACGCGAATTCACGGTGGCGGTGCTGGGCAACAACCCGCCGTATGCCATGCCAGTCGCCGAGTTGGAGTTTTTCGGGCGGCTCCCGATACGGCTCGACCAAGTGGAGGACTCGAACTTTGAGATGCTGAAGCAGGCCACCGGGCGCGACCTTGAACTGGTGGAGATGGAAAGCCGCTCGAACGTCCCCGCTAACCTGCCGCCGGAGTTGGACGCGCGTATTCAGAAGCTGGCGATTGCCGCTTACCAAGCGGCGGGCTGCAAGGATTGGGCGCGGATTGACCTGCGGATGGACAAGGCGGGCAACCTGTATGTGCTGGAGGCCAACCTCGGCCCCGGCATCGCGTCTGACTGCATCTTCGCGCGGTGTGCCTTCGCGGCAGGCTGGAGCTTCGATAAGCTGGTAAACACGATTCTTAATCACGCCCTCGAACGCTATGCCGACGCGGGCAACGAGCGCATCAACACGTTCCTCGGCACACTGGCGGTCGAGCGCGAACGGGCGTAGGACGGCGTAAATTTACCTTGAAGCTATGATATGATATGGATGTTGACCACAAGTAACGAGGTTCATCATGCAGGTATTCAAGGATGATTTTGAAGTCAATGCTGATGGTACAGTGACCTTATCGGCTGAATTGCTTGCAGAATACGGGCTAAAAGTTGGGGATAGCCTGCGTGCTATTCAAACCGAAAACGGAATCCTAATTGCCCCGCGCAAGACTCTCATTACAAAACTACTGGATGAAATTGGGGCCGATTTAAGCGCCAATGGTTTTACTCTCGAGCATATGCTTGCTGATAGCAAAACCATCCGGCAGGATATTTATGATGAGAAATACTCGCAGCGGCAAGGATAATTCATGCGGATTTTCGTTGATACGAGCGTGTTGTTTTCGGCGATTTTTTCCCCGAACGGACATGCTCGTGATTTATTGAATCTGGCTGTAGATAACATTCTTACCCTCGTTATAAGCCAAGATGTTTTAGACGAGACTGAACGTAATTTACAAAAGAAAGCTCCCGGTAAGGTTCTTTTATTTACAACCCTCATTACACTTCTTGAGCCAGAGATTGTACAAAATCTTACTGTTGAAGAAGTGGCGGTAGCGGCGGTCTATACTGCGCGTAAAGACGCGCCAATCGTTGCGGCAGCGATTAAAGCTGGGGTCGACTATTTGGTCACTTATGACCATAAAGACTTACTTGATCCATCAGAGGTCGCCGCAAACTCAGTTTAAAAATTGTCCGCCCTGAAATCGTGATAAGACTTTTGGCAGCATAGCGTGCTACATGCGATGATTTAATTATCAAATGTGGTTAAACCTCAATCCCCGTAGCACATTAATTCTGCTAGAATAGACACAAAACGGCATCAACTTCGGAAAACACATGACATTACGACAAACCGCGGAAGCATGGTTACAGCAGACGCTGGGCAGGGGAATCACGTTTCGGGAAGGGCAGTGGGAAGCGATTTCGGCGCTGGTGGAAGGTCGCCAGCGTACCCTCGTGGTGCAGCGTACCGGCTGGGGCAAGAGCCTTGTGTACTTCATGGCGACCCGTTTGCTCCGGCAGCAGCGGGCAGGAACTACCCTGCTGGTCAGTCCGCTGCTCTCGCTGATGCGGAACCAGATTCAGGCCGCGCAGCAGTGGGGCTTACGCGCCGACAGCATCAACTCCTCGAACCACGACGACCACGGCGCGATCACCCGCGACCTGCTGTCGGGCAAGCTCGACCTGCTGTTGATCTCACCAGAACGGTTGGGCAACGAACGCTTTCAGAGCGAGGTGTGGCCGCAGTTGCGTAACAAAGTGGGGTTGATGGTGATTGACGAAGCCCACTGTATCTCCGACTGGGGGCATGACTTCCGCCCGAACTACCGCCGCATCATGCACATCTTGGATGATCTGCCGAAGGGGACACCGGTTCTCGGCACAACCGCGACTGCCAACGACCGCGTGGTGAGTGATGTGAGCGCGATCTTGGGGGCGACGATGAACATCCAGCGCGGGCCGCTGACGCGCGACAGCCTGCGCCTGTACACTTACAGCGACCCGATGGATCACGCCACGCGGTTAACCCTGCTCAGTCATTTGATGCGGACGATCCCCGGCAGCGGCATCATCTACTGCACGACGACCCGCGACTGCCAACTGGTGGCGGATTGGCTGCAATCGCAGGGTGTGGATGCGCGAGCCTATTACGCGGACATTGAGTCGGACGGCAGCGAGACGCGGGTCGAACTGGAACAGGCGCTGCTGAAAAACCAACTCAAGGCGCTGGTCGCCAGTGTGGCGCTCGGCATGGGCTTCGATAAGCCGGATTTGAGTTTCGTGGTGCATTACCAGCAGCCGGGAAACATCATCAGCTACTATCAGCAGATCGGGCGTGCGGGGCGTAACATCGACGAGGCGCACATTATCCTGATGCACGGCCCCGGCGACGAGGATATTCAGCAGCATTTCATCGACACGGCTTTCCCGCAGCCCAAGCAGATCGAAAGCACCATTCAAACGCTGGAAAAACAGGGAACGCTCAAGCAAACCGAACTGCAACGCTCGGTCAACGCCAACAAATCGACGCTCGAAAAAATCCTGACGCATCTTGAAGTCGAGCATATTATCGACCGCACCGGTGAAGGCTACCGGCTGCTGGATGCCAACGCGCGACCGGACTACGACCGCTGGAACATGGTGACGCAGCTTCGCAAGCACGAACTGGAGCAGATGCGTGCCTACATCCACCACGACGGCTGCCTGATGCGCTTCATCGCCGAGGCGCTGGACGACCCGACCAACGTCAAGCCCTGCGGACGGTGTAAGAACTGCCGCAAGAGCCAGAGCCGCTTCCAGCCTGACCCGCAGGCCGTTGAGGCTGCCCGCCGCTACATGCGCGAAGGCCGCCCACTGTTGATCGAACCGCGCAAACGCTGGCCGTCGGGTTTGCCGGGGATGCAGCGCACCATCATCGAGCAGGCAAATCAGGTGGGCTACGCGCTGTGCGGCTATTACGATACGGGTTGGTCGGCACAGGTGAAGCAGGGGCGGCTGAACACCAACCGCTACAGCGATGAACTGGTGCAGCAGTCGGCGGCTGTGCTGCAAGAACACTTCGCTGCGCTGGACTCGCCGCCGCGCTGGGTGACGGCCATCCCCTCGCTGCGCCGCCCGGCGCTCGTGCCGGATTTCGCCCAGCGTTTAGCCGCCGCGTTGGGGCTGCCGTTCCGTATTACGCTGCAACACATCAAGCAGCACCCTGAACAGGCGACCATGCGGAATAGCTATCAACAGGTCTTGAATGTCTATAACGTTTTTAAGGTGCAGGGGGATGTTTCCGGTGCGCCGGTGCTGCTGGTGGATGACATCGCCGACTCGAAGTGGACGCTGACGGTGGCGGGGGCGCTGCTGCGAAAGAACGGCAGCGGCTTGGTGTATCCCTTCGCACTGGCGACCAGCAACGCTGATTAATCACACCTGCCATTCCTCACGGGCTTCTCATGCGTAAGAGCATCCGCCCGATGATGCCTGTATGCTATACTGTGGATAGATGACAAATCACATTAACAAGCACGTGGAGGTTGGCATCTATGGACGAGAAACGCTTAGGGACACTGCAAGATTTACAACGCGAATTGCAAACGATTCAACCAATTGACCCGCTGGTGAAGGAACGGATTGACCGGCTGAATGACGAACTCAACCGCGTCATCGAGAATCCCAACCAAACGAACATCGAGGAATATCAAACGCTGCAAGACTCGATCCAAGAGACGATTGAGGAATTTGAGGAACAGCACCCCAACCTGACCGAAGCGCTGCGTATCGCCATCAACACACTGGTGAACGCGGGGATATAAATATACCGCTATTGCCAAAGAATTAGGTGAAGTTCCGGGAAACGTTTATCTGCTCGATGTCCTTAGTGAGGAGGACTCGCTTCGATTATTACACCTATTTGCACCCGAAGCGGTAAAGAGACATGAGCGAAGTTTAGGTGAACTCATAAAAACGCTTGAGGGACTTCCCCTCGCATTGTATGTCGCTGGAAGCCTGCTCGAAAAAGAACATGCTTTAGGTGTGAACGTCGAAGCCCTCATTCGGTAACTTACTCAACCTTATTCTCTGGTTAAACAAACGGCTCCGAATGCACCTTTATGGCATGACGAGCATCAAGCTATGCGGTCTGATGCTCGTCATTGTTTTGAATATAGGCTACAGAGTCGATTTAACCGGAGGCTTCGGCGGTCGCTTCCGGTGTCGCTTCGGCATCACGGTTGGGGACGAAATCGACACCCACGGCTTCCAAGACGGCATCCACAAAGCGCTGCGCCGAAAGGGGCCCACCAAACAACCATAGGCTGTCATTCAAGCGGTAAGCAGTGCCGTCTTGCACGAATGACAGGCTGTTCCACAGCGGTGACTCCTCATAAAAAGGCGCGGAATCCACATCGGTGATGAATAAGAAATTGGTGTCCGTAATATCCCCCAGTGCTTCAATACCGACCACCGTGAAACCATCGATATTGGGTTCAGCCGTCCACTCGTTTTCCAGCCCGATTTGCGTCAGGATTTCAACGGGCATCGCGTTATCGGTAAACAGGCGGAAGGTCGCGACGCTGTCTTCGTACCACGTTTGCGAGAGTACGAAACCGGGGTCAAATTCTGCGGTGGATACACTGGCAGCAGCATCGGCAAAATATTGGTGCATGTCTTCCAGAATACGCTGCGCCTCTGCCTCGCGGTTAAGGGCGACCGCAATCGTGGTGAAATACTCGCCCATCGTTTGCAGATCTTCGGAACCAACAAAGGCAATGGTGGGAGCGATTGCGTTCAGCTCATCGTAGTTTTCACTCACGCGCCAGCTCGCGGCGATGATGAGGTCAGGATTCAGCGCCGTGATGGTTTCCAAGTTGGGTTCGTTGCGCGTACCGACATCAACCGTATCCGCTGAATCAGGAATAGGCAAACCGACCAACACGTTATACCGTTGTAGATCAGCAACGCCCACCGGCTGAACGCCGAGGGTCACGACTGCTTCGGTCATGGAATGTTCGAGGGTTACAACCCGCTGCACATCGGTTGACACACAGGCTTCGCCCAACTCATGCGTAATCAGTTGGAAGCCTTCTTCACAAGTCGCGCTTTCCTGTGCCACAAGCGGCACAACCCCGATGAGTGTAAAAAGACCAAGTAAAAGTGATGCGTAAATACCCTTTTTCATCATTGCTGTTCAGATCCTTTAGTCATTGAACAATTAGGACAAGTGTTTATGTCTTTTCCCTACACAAACGCCAAAATCCTAGCGGATTGAAATAAGGAATTCCACGCAAACAGTTAAAGCAACTCTTGCAGTGTGGCACAGTAATGGTTTCACCGAAGCGTTGATTAATTGGTCGCTCAAAAAACTTTTTGTGAAATAGGGTGTATTCAATCACGAGCATTGACCGCGCTTCATTCATTAACATGCGACTAAGGTAGAGTCTGGAAAGTTACAAGAAAAAGATTAATCGCCAAGTCGCCAAGATTTTTAGCTCAGGAATTTCGATAAACCATGTATGAAGGAGATTGGTGTATCGACTGGAGACTTTCGGCAGCCGATCACCCTACTTGTTTATCCTCATAAGAGGCGGCACGGAACAAAGCCTCCAGCCATCACACCAAGGGCGTACACTCGATATAAACCAACGAACAGCGAGGGCAGCACCGAATGATTCTCCCCACGAAACGAGACCCGCGATTCATCACCCTCCGGCGCGGCGGCACGCTGACCGACCACGACCATCACCTGCTGGCGCTGTGGGCGGCTGACTGTGCCGGGCATGTACTGCACTTCTTTGAAAAGGCGAACCCTGCGGACACGCGGCCTCGCCACGCGCTCGAAATGGCGCGGGCGTGGGTGCGGGGGGAAGTCTCCATGACACAATCGCGTACCGCTGCTGGTCATGCGATGGGCGCTGCCAGAGACTTGAGAGGCGCGGCGCGGGAAGCAGCCTACGCGGCTGGGCAAGCGGCAGCGGTGGCGCATGTGGCGGCGCACGAACTGGGCGCGGCGGCTTATGCCATTCGGGCGGCACGCGCGGCAGCACCCAAAGGCGAGCAGGACGCGGCGGGTCGGCTCGAATGCCAGTGGCAGCGTGAGCAGCTACCGGATGCAATCCGCGAACTGGTGTTGGATGACCAGCGGCGGCGGAATGACATCTGCTGGTTCGCATTCGATTGCTAACGGGTTTGTATGAAATGGTGAGGTTAGACATGAACATCTTTGATAAGTCGCTGAAGCCCAACGACATGATTACCTTTGGCACTTACCCGCAGACGACAGAGGGCGCGGACAGCACGCCGATTCAGTGGCGCGTACTGCGACACTCCGGCGATGAGCTGTTCCTCTTGAGTGAGTATCTGTTGGACTGCAAACGGTATCACGGGGCTTACACCGATATAACATGGCACGACTGCGACTTGCGGCGCTGGCTGAACGATGCTTTTTATAACCGCGCTTTCAATGCTGCCGAAAAGGTGTTGATGAAGACAGCCCACTGCACCGGCAACGGCGAGACCAGCCCCGACACCGACGACAAAGTATTTTTGCTGAGTATTGCTGAAGTGGACAACTTAACCGAACAATTCGGCAAGGAGTTTCGCCGGACGCGCGGGACGGAGTTCGCCAAAGTCAAAAAGGCTGATGGCTGCCAGTTGTATGTGATGGATAAAAATGTTCCCGCAGATTACATCACCGAGGACGGGATAACATATGGCTGCTCGTGGTGGTGGCTGCGTAATCAGGGCAGCCTGAAAGACACGGGACACACCCCATCCCGCACTGTTTTTGTCGGCACCCGCGCCAGCATCCGCCACTATGCGCGTGTCAACCGCGAGGGTTACGGCGTACGACCCGCGATCAAACTTCAACGAGAGGCTTAAGCGGGTGTCTTGAGACTATCTTGCAGGAGGTCGTTATAGATCACCAAAAACAAAACGACGACAACCGCACGAAAGACCTTTTTCATTTGCTGTGACCTCGAAAGTCATGTCAATTTCAATGAATACACTGTAACATTGCAAAGTTTTCAAAAACCTATCATGGGCGTTTGTCGTACTCCTAAACGCTTGCAGCCTATCCCCTGATCCATTACCCCTCTGGCTATTTTGACAGTCTACAAATCCACTCCATAATAGAGCGCCAACACGCAACTAACGGGCATAGCTGGAGAGTAAGCAATGAAACTGACATCGACAATTCATGTGGTGGGCGGCGGGCGCTTCGGGTTCGGTATTTCAGGGGAACTCGACTGTCACGTTTACCTCATCAACAGCGGCAGCGAACTCGCGCTGATCGATCCCGGCTTGGGCATGGGGCGCGACTTCGACACCATCCTCGACAACATCCGTGACGACGGCCTCGACCCCAAGCGCATCCGCAAACTGATCCTCACCCACTACCACTGCGACCATGTGGGCGCAGCCGCCGAAGCCCAGAAGCGGTTGGATGTCGAGGTGATTACCTCCAAGCTCTCCGCGCCGGTCATCCGCAGCGGTGACGAACATGCCGTCGCGCTGGATGTCGCCAAAGCGGCTGGCTTCTATCCGGCGGATTTCCACTTACCACCATGCCCGGTTGACCGCGAACTCGTTGAAGGGGATGTTGTGAAAGTCGGCGACTTGGAGATGACCGCCTACGAGACACCCGGTCACTGCGATGGGCATCTCAGCTTCTTGATTACCGGCGCAGACCGCCGCTACTTGCTCGGCGCGGATTTGGTGTTTTGGGGCGGGCGCATTCTGCTGCAAAACATCCACGACTGCCGCATTGATGCCTACTCAAACAGTGTCTTTAAAGCCGAAAAATTGGAGTTCGACGCGCTCCTGCCGGGGCATCTGCAAATCTCGCTCGGCAGCGGCAAAGCCCACGTCAACGCGGCTGCCACCAGCTTCCGCCAGCTTGGTGTCCCACCGAACTTGATGTAATCGCCTACGCGCGATCTTGCTTATACAGTGCGACTGCTGCGACGATCACCGCGCCCTCGATCAACCCCTGATAATACTGGGGAACGTTCAACGTCACCAGCAGGTTCGCGAGGATCGTTAGCAGCAGCACACCGCCAATGGTGCCGATCACACCGCCGCGCCCGCCGAACAAACTGGTTCCACCGATGATGACGGCGGTAATCGTGCTCAGTTCGAGCGAGTTCCCAATCACCGGATCACCGACCCCCATGCGGCTTAACCACAGCAAACCGCACAGGCTTGCCAATAAGCTGCACAGCATGAACACGCCGTAGCGAACGCGCTTAATCGGGATGCCGGAAAGCCGCGCCACCTCTTGATTGCCACCGAGCGCGTAGATATAGCGCCCGAAGGTGGTGTAGCGCAGCATCCAATACAGGAACGCGACCAGCAGAATGAACAGCACGAAGATGACCGACAGCGGCCCTAAACGTTGATCGTAAAACAGCAGCACTTCGCGGCTCGACTTGCCGATGGGTGAGGTCGAGATACTTAGGGCTATGCCGCGCAAAATGACGTAAGAAGCCAGCGTGACGATAAACGGGTTAATATCGAGCTGGTTGATGAAAAAGGCGTGGACGAAGCCGATCAGCAAACCCAACCCCATCACGATGAACATCACCGGTATGGTATTTTCGGAACTGCCGTTCATCAGCACGGCGGATACCAGCACCGTCAGCTTCACCACCGAACCGACCGACAGATCAATGCCCGCCGTCAGGATGACCAGCATCTGCCCCAGTGTCACCACACCGAGGAAGGATGCCTGACGCAGCACGTTAAACAGGTTGCGCTCTGAAAGGAAGCGTTCCGAACTCAGCGCACCGATCAGCAGCAGGATACCGATGAGGATGTAAACGGCGAGAATGCGCGTGTTGCGCCCCATCACCAAGCGTCGTAAAGGCTGCATTGAAATCGCTGTCATACCACTGCTTCCTGACTGGTCGCCCGTTCGATGATCGCCTGTTCAGTTGCCGCACCGCCCTCGAAGGAACCGGCAACCGCGCCATCGCGCATCACCAGAATGCGGTCGCTCATCCCCAACACCTCTGGCAGTTCGGAGGAAATCATTAAAATGGCGACCCCCGTATCGTTCAATTGGCGCATGATCTGGTAAATCTCGAACTTCGCGCCCACGTCCACGCCGCGCGTCGGCTCATCAAGGATAATCACCGCAGGCCGCGTTTCCAGCCACTTCGCCAGCACCACCTTTTGCTGGTTGCCACCGCTTAAAAACTGCACTTCCAAATCCGCGTTCGCCATGTTGATCGACAGCGAACGCCGCGACTGTTCCACCACTGCGTTTTCCCGCTTGCGGTCAATGATGCCCAAGTGGCTTAGGAGTTTGAGTATCGAAATCGAAATATTGTTGCGGATCGGCAGCGCCGTAAACAAACCCTGCCCTTTACGGTCTTCCGGCACCAGCGCGATACCGGAGCGAATAGCGTGCCGGGGGCTACGCGGTACGATCTTTTTCCCGCCAATCTGAATGCTTCCGGCGGTCAGTTTATCCGCGCCGAAAATCGCCCGCGCCAGCTCGGTGCGCCCACTGCCGACCATCCCCGCGATGCCCAGCGTTTCACCCTTGTTCAGCGTAAAGCTCACCTTTTCCGACAGGTGATCGGTCAAGATGCCATCCACAACCAGCGCCGGTTCGCCGTGTTGGTGCTTGCTCTTGGGGTAAATCTCATCCATCGAGCGCCCGACCATCAACCGCACCAGTTCCGCGCGGTTCAACTGGCTAATCGGTTGGCTGCTGACCACCTCGCCGTCTTTCAGCACCGTCACTTGGTTGGCGACACGGAACACCTCATCGAGGCGGTGCGAGATGTAGACGATGGTCACGCCCTGCTGCTTCAACGACTCAATCGTCACAAACAACTGGTCAAGCTCGTGTCCGGCTAAAATCGCCGACGGTTCATCCATCACGATCAAGTCCGCATTCCGCGAGAGCGCCTTTGCGATCTCGACCATCTGCTGCCGCGCCACGGTCAATTCGGATACGGGTATATCCAGCGGAATATCCGGCACGCCCAACCGCTTGAGGACCGCCGCCGCTTGCTGCCGGAGCTGCTGCGTTTTGATGATGCCGCCCCGGTAGCGCGGCTCGCGACCGAGGAAAATATTTTCTGCAACGGTTAAATAAGGGCTTAAAGCCAATTCTTGATAAATTACGCTGATGCCTTTATCCAGCGCCTCACGCGGTTTGAACCCGCGATACGTTGTCCCTTTATAAACAATCTCGCCGCTGTCGGCCTGATGCACCCCCGCCAAAATCTTCATCAGCGTCGATTTACCCGCGCCGTTTTCACCGACGAGCGCATGAACCTCGCCTTTCTGGCAGGCGAACGACACATCGCGCAGGGCTTGCACCCCCGCGAAGGCTTTGGAGATATGACGCATTTCAAGGATGGTATCGGTCATAAATCACTTCATATAATGGGAGCAAGCCCCTAAGGAACTTGCTCCCAAAAATCTAAACGTTGTTACCGTTACGGTGTGACGAGGAAACCGAGTGCTTCGAGGCGTTCAGCCGGGAACAGGATCGGGCCAAACACATCGTCGCTCCATTCAGGATTGAAGTATTCCGTAACTTTGGAGTCGTCGAAGTTCTGGGCTTCAGGAATAACGTCTTGAATGTCGATGAAGCGCTGAACAGGTTCACCACGCAGCACCTGCAGGGCGGTGTCGATGCAGGTGACGGCCTGTGCGTTCGGATACTGCCACGCCGCGAACTTGATTTCGTTCTCAATCGCGAGGCGCAGGAAGCCGTTGCCGTATTCACCACCGGCAATCGGGGGGATTTCCTGACCGGCATCCAAGTACGCGCTGACGATACCCTGCGACATCTGTGCGCCGCCCGACCAGATACCGTCGATGGTGTCGCCGTACTTCGCCAGCCATGTTTCCATCAGTTGCTTGGCATCGGCGGTCGACCACATACCGGGTTGCAGTTCCAGCACCTTCACATCGGGGTTCTTGTCAAAGACCGACTTCGCGCCGGCTTCCATTACGTCCGAGGTGGAAACACCGGGGATACCGGTCATGACGACCACGTTACCCGCGCCACCAACCGAATCCACCAGCCACTGTGCCAAGTACGCGCCGCTGGCATACAGGTTCGTACCCACTTCGGTCACGAAGTTATCCGTGTCAACCGTGCTGGCACACAAGATCACCGGCACACCCTGCGCCATCGCGCGTTCAACCGGAGCCGAAAGCGCCGCCGCGCCCATCGGGACGAGGATCAGCGCATCCGGGCTTTGGGCGAGCAGGTCTTCCACCTGCGGAACCTGCTTATCGGCGCTGGCCTGTGCGTCCGCATACAGCAGTTCCGAAATCACATCCGGCCCCAACTCCTCGGCGTACCAGCGGGCATGTTCATCAAACAGCGCCGACCATGAATTGCTGGTACCCTGCGCCGCAAGGGCGATGCGGTACGGGCCGTCCTTCTTGAACGGGGTGGTGTCATAAGTGGTTTCTTTACGGCTCAACACACTTTGCAAGTACGGTGACGCGGCGATTTCTTCTTCGGAAAAGGGTACCGGTTCAGCCGTGGCTTCGGCATCTTGGGCGACCGCAACCAGCGTTCCCATCGCCAGCAGCGCCATCAACGCGATCAATGCAAATTTTTTCATCTCAACTCCCCTTTAGCTTGCGATCATCACAAATAGAAACGGTTAAAGTGGTTTATCCAGTTTGGCGTTTGCAGTCCCTTTCTGTGCAGCACACCTATGAAGCCGTCTGAAAAGGTCATGCCTGATGCGTCGGCATGTAGGGAACGGTTTAAGACCATTCCGGTATAGCACTCCCTCTTAAACAGCGTTCAACGTTTAATGAGTATCTGCGATGCGGTAAAGAGCAACAGCAGCGAGGATGACCACACCTTTTATCACCAGTTGCAATTGAATATTTAAACCGAGTAGGAGCGCCATCGTACCGAGTACTTGAATGAGGAAGACACCCGCGACCGTGCCGAACAGGTTCCCCCGTCCGCCGGTGAAGGCTGTCCCGCCAACAATCGCCGCCGCAATCGCGTCCAGATCAAATCCGGTCGCAATCGTGCGGTCAACATAACCTACGTAGCCGGTCAGGATGATGCCAGCCACGACCACCAGCAAACTACAGAGAATATAAACGGAGATTTTGATGCCATCGACCGATAAACCGGACAAATGCGCGGTTTCAGCATTGCTTCCGACCGCGTAAATCCGCCGTCCGTATGGCGTGGCGTGCAGGATGAACGCGAACACGAGGTTCAGCCCGATCCACACCACCAGCGGAATCGACAGGATGCCGCTCGACTGGTTGACCACCCCCAGCGCCTCTGGCACGAAGCCGCCGGGAACGCCGAGCGTATAGGCTTGTACCGCGCCTTGCACGAGGATCAGCACGCTCAACGTGGCGACGAACGGGGGTACGCGCCGCTTGGTAATCAGGAAACCGTTCACCAGCCCCACCAGCGCCCCGAACACCAGCGCTACCCCGAACGCCACCGGCAGCATCGCGTCGTTGCCATTACTCACCCGCGCGATGATGATCGACGTTAAAAACACCACCGCGCCAATCGACAAATCCAGCCCCGCCACCAGCAGCACCAGCGTCTGCCCGATAGCGATAATCCCCAACTGCGAGGCTTGCTTAAGCAGCACGATCATGGTCGATGAACTATAGAGATTCGGGGTTAAAATGAGGGCGAGCAGCAGCAGGATACCGAGCGATATATACACCCCATAGCGCACGATGAGGCGGCGAACACGCAGCACGGTCATAGCTGAAGAAGGAGCAGCGCTGAGTTCCACGTTACAAAAACCTTCTACTGAGTCAGGAATGGCCTACAGTGGACGTTGCGTAACGGTTGTAACATTGTCAGACTTCTATTGCAAACCGAATTGGATTAGAGAAAGGGCGCATTGGTACTATGCCTGCAAAGTTAATGATCCCCGGCCCTATTGAACTCGAACCGGAAGTTCTGCAAACCTTAGCACAGCCTGCCGTCCCCCATTACGGTGATGCGTGGGTCAGCGTCCACAACGAAACGGTTGGCCTGTTACAG
>Ga0209460_1000932_pt1 | contig 20684 bp, 15 predicted proteins | sample EBPBio132013_DNA_FD_185868 | JGI IMG/M metagenome (GOLD analysis project Ga0209460, IMG submission 185868) | Wastewater treatment Type I Accumulibacter community from EBPR Bioreactor in Madison, WI, USA - Reactor 2_5/13/2013_ DNA (SPAdes)... | ecosystem: Engineered > Bioreactor > EBPR >... | reverse complement strand
TGATTTTGGCTTTTAGGCTCTGCTTATTGGTAACAGGGGTTGCAGCGATAATGACTTCGGCGCGGTCATTAAACGCGACTACAGAAAGAATGTCTTGATCGGTTAATTGGTCGATAATCTGATGGGCGGCGACTTTGACCTTATCGAGCCGCGTACCATTCATTGAATTGCTGTGATCGAGTACGAGGGTCAGATTCAAGCGTGACTCGCGTTTTGTTTGATCTTGGTCACGCGCACGAGGATCGGGCAGGATTTCCGCAAGTAAATAAATGACCTGCGGTTCTTGCAAGGGCATGATTGAACGCTTGCTGGGAGTCACACGTAGATTAAAGAATAGTGAACTATCCGTCCCGCGCCGGCTGTATTGCGTGTCGTAATCCCGCCGCCGAACAGGGTCTAAAAGGAGTTCATAGGCATACGTTACGTCCTGAAATTGGGCTGTCGCCCCTAAACTGTCATGATTGACATCAGGGTGTAGACGGCGCGCGATGCGGCGGTATGCAGTTTTTATATCTTCAGAAGTAGCATCGCGGGCAACCCCCAACGTCACGTATGGATCTATATTTGAGGACATAATGTTAGCTTTATAATTTTATCCCATTAGTGAGCGGGAATTTTAAGCATAATCACAGTGATATTGTCTGTCCCGCCATGCGTATTGGCTAGTGCTACAAGTTTATCACAAGCTTCCTGTGGATTCGAATGCGTTGACACGATTTCAGCAATTTCGTCTTCGGTGACTAAATTCCACAGACCATCACTACACAATATGAGTTTGGAGTTTGGTGGCAGTCGGCGCGTGAGGGCATCAACTTCAAGGGTTTCACTTTGCCCCAGCGCACGGTAGAGTACGTTCTTTTGAGCATGTACACTCGCTTCTTCCGGGGTGAGCAGATTTAGCTCGACATAGCGCTGCACAAGGGAATGATCGCGGGTGATTTGTTCAATGTGATCTTTGGTTATCAGGTAAATTCGGCTGTCGCCAACGTGGGCTATGTAGGCCAAATCACCGATAACGGCGACGGCGGTTAAGGTTGTCCCGCCATCTGGGACTTTGGTGATAATATCCGCGTTTGCCTTTTGAACGGCAGCAATCATGGATTCCGTTATCGGAACCCGTTCAGTTTCGTCATCACTATTCAACATTGGCAAGAAGATATGATTGGTGATGTAGGCAGCGACCATGTTGGCTGTAATGGCGGATGCTTTTTCGCCATCATGATGCCCACCCATGCCGTCGGCGACCACAAATAGACCAAAATCAGGGCGCTGGGTTGCGCTTCTGCTCGTCGAAACGAACGAGAATACCGCATCTTGATTATTGGTGCGTACCATGCCTACGTCGGTCGCCTGACCAAATAAAAGGTGCTCATTGCTTGAGGAAATCACCGTTTCGGGCGGCAAGGGACGGGTTATTCCATCGGCAATATTCGGCATCGACGGGATTTCGACAGGTTGGGTCGAAAGTGGGTTCGTCATAACCGTTTCAGGCTTTTTTTCCACGACCTCTGTCGGTGGCTTTGTTTCAATGGGTGTCGGCGAGTCAGTCTTTGTATTAGCCTGACTGAAGAGGCGACGGAATAAATCCATTTTCAGACTCCCATTTGATTGCGAAAAGAGTGTATTGGTTTCACCGACGGTTAGCCTCCGACAAGCGGCAAGGCATACAACGTTTTGTCGAGCGAACCGAACAGAATTGTATCGCTGGTAATGTGCGCTGTAGAGGTAATTGGCCCATCCGTTTTGAACTTCCAGCGCTCTTTTCCTGTGTTAATGTCAATGCAGTAGAAATACTCGTTGGTGCTGCCAAAGTAGACGGCACCCTGATAGGCTACTGGCGATGCGATAATCGGCTTGTCTGATGCGAACTTCCATTTTTCTTTGGAGGTTTGTGCGTTGAGCGCATATAAATGCCCATCCGCTGAACCTACAAATACGAGATCACCCTCGACAACGGGTGATGAAATGATTGGTCCATTGGTGCGGAAGCGCCATGAGCTAAAGCCGTTGCTGGCATCCAGTGCATACAAGAACCCATCCATCGAACCGACATAACAAATGCCTTCATCAATGTCTACAAAGGGTGAAGACGTGACCGCTCGCTTGGTGCGGTAGCTCCATTTGCGTTTGCCATCAAGACCCAGAGAAAAGAGTTCACCCGTTTCACTGCCGACAATCACGAGATCGTTTGCAACGACCGGACGACTGCGGACGGCTTCACCGAGTTGATATTTCCATAAGAAGCGACCGTTCGGTGCGCCGAGGGCGTAGAGATGCCCATCGTCACTCCCGAAAAATACGGCATCAACTTCCGGCGCAATACGGGCTGAACCGCGAATCTTGTCTTGCGTCGTGTATGACCAACTGATTTTTCCGTTGCGGTAATCCAGCGCGTAGAAGGTTTTATCTTCTGAGCCAAACAAAACAAGCCGGTTGTTTTGATCGACAACGGGCGATGATGCAATACCGCCATGTGTCGGGTACTTCCAGATAAACGCGCCTGTGGTTATATTGAGGGCATAAATATTCGTATCGTACGAGCCGATGAATGCCATCTCTTTGTATGAGGCAGGGGTGCAGCGGATTTCGTCTTCCGCACGGAATTTCCAGCGGGGTTCAATCGTGCCATGTGAGTCTAAACCTGCAAAGAAGCTCGTTTCGCTGCCAGTGCCTGCTTGAGCAGCTTTGGTTGCGCCGTTGGCAACCGCTACGACTGGCTTATAGCGAAGGTTTTCAAGCTCGGTCTTCATCTCCACGCAGCTTTGGAAGCGGTTTTGTGGTTCGAAAGAGAGTGCCTTCTCCACGACCTGAATGAGCAGGTCTGGGGCAGCAGGATTGAAATCCTGAATAGGGCGTTCGGCAAAGCTGAAAGGGGGTTCGAGCCGAGGGTCTTTGCGGGTGAGTATATGATGCAAAGTCGCGCCGAGACTGTAGATGTCGCTTAGAACGGTCACATCACCTTTATACTGTTCTGGCGCACAGTAACCTTCGGTTCCGATCATGGTGTGCTTTTTCGTGCCACCGTCAAAAATTTTCGCAATACCAAAGTCGATCAACCGGATTTTGCCGAATTGATCCACCATGATGTTTGATGGCTTCATGTCGCGGAAAACGATGGGCTTGGGCTGTGTATGAAGGAATTCAACCACGTCGCACAGATCAATTGACCATTCAATGATTTTATCAATTGGAAGTTCTTTTGTTTGTGCCAGCAATGTTTCAAGATCGCGCCCGTTGATATACTCCATCACCAAATAAACACGGTCGTTTTGATCAAAGAAGTCGAATATCTTGGGAATCGCGGGATGATTTAATGTCGCAAGAATATTCGCTTCGCGCTGAAAGGTTTTAAGCGTCGAGGCATGAAGTGTTGGATCTGTGGTCGGATTTAACATCTCCTTGACGGCGACGAGTTTACGGACATCTGGAAAGTTGAGATCGCGCGCTTGGTAGACTGTACCCATACCACCACCGCCGAGTACACCAAGTACTTTATAGCGACGTTGTAATACAGTGTTCGCCTGAAGGGAACTATCAGTCGAGTCTTCACCGCCCATACCAGCGAATTGAGTCGTTTCGGGCATGATAATATGGTTCCTATAAATACAGACACAGTGGATGATATATGCGTCATCAATTATTATATGAGAGGTATAACGTTCTCGCAATTGGTGAAGCATTAAGCTCGGTTAGGTCAAATCAGTGATTCCTGCCTCTTTGTATCTTCATATTCCCTTTTGTCGTATTAAGTGCAGTTACTGTGCTTTTAATACCTATATCAATCTTGATAATTTGATTGAGCCGTTTGTGAAGGCGCTCATTCGAGAAATTCAAATCGTCGGTGAGAGCCAACCTGAACAACTGCTCCATACGATTTATATTGGTGGTGGTACACCCAGTCTGTTGAGTGTTGAGCAGATCAGCCAGATATTATCAGCCATCAATCGCTATTTTCGGCTGACAGCAGATGCCGAAATTTCGATGGAGTCAAACCCCGCTGATCTTACGCCTGAATACGTGAAGTTGGTTCGGTCATTAGGTGTAAATAGACTGAGTATCGGGATGCAATCGGCAAATGAAGCTGAACTCGAGTTATTTGCAAGACGGCATGATTTGCAGGCTGTGATTCGTGCTGTGGACGCAGCGCGGCGGGGCGGCTTTGATAACCTCAACCTCGATCTTATTTATGGCATTCCTAATCAAACGTTAGCGAATTGGGAAAAGAGTTTGGAAGTGCTGCTCAATTTGGAGCCGGAACACGTTTCACTGTATGCACTTGGATTAGAAGATGGAACGTCGCTCAAAAATTGGGTTGATAATGGTAAAGTGCCGTCACCAGATGATGACTTGGCTGCCGATATGTACGATATGGCAACCGATATGCTTGGGAGTGCTGGCCTAGACCAATACGAGATCAGTAATTGGGCAAAAGCAGGTTTGGAGTGCCGTCATAACCTTCAATACTGGCGTAATTTGCCGTATCCGGGGGTAGGGCCGGGGGCGCATGGGTATGCGAATGGCGTGCGATACTCCACCATTTTATCGCCGCATCGCTATATTAAAGCGATGACTGAAAGCAAACAGACTTTTGATTTCCCCCGTACACCTGCGACAGATCAAGCCACCGTGGTTGACCGCGACAATGAGATTGCCGAAACCTTGATTATGGGACTGCGCTTGACGCAAGAAGGCATTGATCGCGTGACCTTTAAGCGGCGATTTGGTGAGGATTTACTTGATATTCACCCTGATGTTATTCAGCGATACCGCTCACATGGGTTGCTATATGTTGACGACCAAGTGGTCAAAATTACTCAACAGGGTCGATTGTTGAGTAATATGATTTTCCGCGATTTGGTTTAGTCTAATAGTTGCGCTCAAAGAGGCTGGTGACTAACTGCGAGAGCCATTCTGCTGGTGCACCTTGGGGGTTAGCTGCTTCTAGCGCGGAAATGGCCTTCTGATAGTAACGTTCCTCAGATTGGCGCGTATATTCTTGAGCATCAAGAGTGTCGAGGATTGCAACTGCCTCGTCAATATCTGCCTGTTTAAACTCACCTCGCTCGTATACGCGCATCAATTTGTCGCTGTTTTCAAGTCCATATAACACCGGCAGCGATTTTTTACGTGATAGGATATCGGTTGCCGCTGACTTGCCGGTGACACTTGGATCACCCCAAATGCCTAAAATGTCATCACGAATTTGAAAGGCAATTCCGAGATTAAGGCCGAACTCAGCATAATGTTCCGCAAGCTGTGGATTGCCAGAGGCGATTAACGCACCCATTTGAGCACTGGCAGCCAGCAACGCAGCCGATTTGCCCGTAATCATGGAAATATATTCGTCTGGTGTCACTGTGTCTTGGTGTTCAAAACGCATATCCAGATGCTGACCGCGAGTCAACTCTAGCATGGTGCGGTTAAAGATGCGCCAAATTTCGATCAGTTTATCTGAAGATAGTCCTGTAGATGAAAGCCGTTCGAGCGCATCGTAGGCCATTGTGAATAGGGCATCACCAATATTAATGGCGATGGCACTGCCCCAGATTTGCCATAGGGTAGGGCGGTTGTGGCGCAGCGGGCTTTGATCTTGAATGTCGTCATGAACGAGTGAGAAATTGTGGAGTAGCTCAACCGCCGCCGCCGCCGGTAAACCAGATTGCCACTTCCCGCCAGCGGCTTCAACCGCTAGCAGCAGCAAAACGGGACGAATGCGTTTGCCAGTTGGAATGTTGGATGGATTTCCTTCTTGATCGACCCAACCTAATGCATATTGCAGCATCACGCCTAAATCAGGAGGCTGATTAGGCTGGGACGTGACGACACGACGCATTTCGAGGTCTATTTCTACCCAATAGCGTTGGAAGAATGATGATAGCACTTGTGAATTATCCTAGAGTTTGAGCAAAGGTATCTGCTGTAATTGTGCCACATTCTTGGCCGCGCTGCACAACATTGAAATGCGAACTTGAGCAATTGTTTCGCGTATGAGTTGGTCGACTTCTTCAACGGATTGGTTGGCTGCTTTAAGAAAGGGGCCAGCCATACCGCCAGCAGTGGCACCGAGCGCAATACACTTCGCGATGTCAATGCCATCCCGCAAGCCACCACTTGCTATGACGGGTAACTGCGGCGCAGCTTTCGTCGCATACAGAATCCCATCAGCAGTTGGAATTCCCCAGTCGGCGAAACTACGTGCAACGCGGGCATGAAAGGCGGTGGGGGCGCGGTGATACTCCACTTCACTCCAAGAGGTACCGCCTGCACCGGCAACGTCGATAGCTGCGACACCTACGTTGGCGAGGTCACGAACATTTTGTTCCGAAAATCCCCAGCCTACTTCTTTCGCAATCACGGGTACAGAAACCAGTTTGCAAATCTGTTCAACTTTGCCGAGCAGACCAGCGAAATTGGTATCCCCTTCAGGCTGAACTGCTTCTTGCAAGACATTGAAGTGGAGAATAAGCGCGTCGGCTTCAATCATATCAACGGCACGCTGGCACTGTTCGATGCCATATTTGTAATTGAGTTGTACAGCGCCTAGATTTGCGAACAGTAAAGCGTTTGGTGCTACATTACGAACTTGATAGCTATATGCTAGTTCGGATTTTTCGATGGCGGCACGCTGCGAACCCAACCCCATCGCAATCCCGTGCATTTCCGCTGCTTGAGCGAGGTTTTGGTTAATTTTATGCGCCATCTCGGCACCACCTGTCATGGATGAAATGACAATCGGTGCAGAGAGCGTTTTACCGAAAAGCGTAATTGAAGTATCGATTTCATTGAGGTTGAGTTCGGGAAGAGCCTGATGTAAGAAACGGTAGTTCTCTAGCCCGGTGGTTAAGTGCGGAAACTGAACATCTTTTTCCAGATTTATTCGTATATGTTCCGTTTTCCGATTCTCAGTTACTGCGGCATCCGTGACTTTATCCATGTCTTGGTGTTCCTTAGTGTAGTGAGCGTAATGCTACCTGATGCCGCTTGCGGATGTCAATAACATCACACTAGCAGTCGGCAGGTAAACAGGTATAATGTGCGTCTGCTATCTTAAAAAATCACAATGCCCCACCAATTGGGAGGTAGAAATGGCATCAACAGAAGAACGTGTTAAGAATATCGTTGTCGACTTACTCGGTGTGAGTGAAGACCGTGTTGTTCCGGCGGCACGTTTCCGCGAAGACCTCGAAGCCGATTCGCTTGATCTTGTTGAATTGATTATGGCATTCGAAGAAGAATTCGGTGGCGAGATCACTGACGAAGATGCCCAGAAGATCACCAGTGTTGGTGAGGCTGTATCGTACATTCAACAGAATATGGGCGGCAGCTAGTTCTGCTTTCCCAAGTGTGATGATTATAAACAGAGTAGGGTACTTTATGTTCTACTCTGTTTTAATATTCCAAGACCGGCGATTGTTGCGAACCCTACAGTCGTTGCCACCATGCCGATGCCAATGCTCATCGGTAGTTTGTAGTTTTGCATGAGCGACCACCCCTGACTCATTCCTACGATGCCTGCTATTGTCCCTAGAATGCTGAACAATATAACTAGCCACTTTTTTGTATTCAAACTGCGTTTGATGCTTGCGATACCAATCAGCAAGGTTGAGGCTGCTATTATGAACTGCTGGCGGTAGTTTGGATCATCGTGGTAGGTGGTGAAAAATTCCAACGGCGGTAGTAAGGCAATTGACATGATTACGAGTGCTGCAACTGCGATGCGAAAGTTCTTAATACTTAAAACGATGCTTAGTAAAAAACCTATTATGGCTAAAGGAAGCCTGAGGGCTAAGGAAATCCACAGGAATGGAGCCGTTTGCCGTACTGATGGGACGAGGCTTGACCACTCAGCGAGATCATATGCCCCCATTTGCATTCCGTTTGCAGGTGTGACAATCCACGGCAGCACGTAGCCAATAAGTGCAATCAGCAGAAAAACTAGTATCAAGGTGTTCAGGGTTTTTCGTGGCATATTAGGTTGTTAACTCGTCGATATAGCCGCGAATTTGATCATCTTCTTCTTTTTGACTATTGAAGAAGCTCACCATAAATTGGCTGCGACGCTGTCGCAGCGCCATCGGAGCCACAACTCGAATATCCTGCGCGTTGGCAACATCGCGACCGTCAGCGGCGGCATGTGCTCGCGCAGCCTCGAACATGGTGTATTCGGCACGATGCGAGTCGATGTCTAACCGTTGTACAAGTGAGAGCCCCAGTGTGATAGCTTCGTCGGCTATGGTTGTTTCTTTCAAGAGTTCGCGCGCCAGAATAATTTCTTCACGGGTAGCAGCGGTTGCTGAATCCCACTCGCGGAGGAAACGTGCCGGATTCTCGCGGTAGATTCTTACGCGGTTGTAGACTTCTAAGCGGTCGTGGTGAGCCATTAGACCGCGTACATTCACTCGTAAGCCGAAGCGATCCAATATTTGTGGTCTCAGGCGACCCTCTTCAGGGTTCATCGAGCCGATCAATACGAAACGGGATCGAAAGGTGCCGGACATTGCTCCACGCCGGACTGTATAGGAGCCTTGAGCGGCCGCATCGAGTATGGCATCAACAATTTCATCATCGAGAAGGTTAACTTCATCGACATATAACAGGTTGTTATCAGCACGGGCAAGGATGCCTTTTTCGAGGCGAACACGCTGCTGCTGGATAGCGATGCGCTCGTTGATGCCGCCTACCACATCTTCTAGACGCGCGTTCAGCGGGAGTTCGACGAGCTTTACAGACTCAAAGTGGGAAATTGCCTGACCGCTATGAAACTTTTCGTAGCAATCTGGATATAAAAATTTGGCATTGTCGGATTGTAATTCGTTAGGCAGAACGCCTTCTTCACAATCGCTGACTTCTGCATCCGGTAAGATGCCGGTTAAACTGCGAACGGCTGTGGTTTTCCCGATGCCACGCGGCCCAATCAGCAGCACACCACCCACGGCAGGGTTGATTACTGAGAGCATGAGGGCAATACGCATCTCGATCTGCCCAACAATCGCGAGGAAAGGGTAGGGGCGTTGATCAAAAATGCCCGCATCGGGAATATCTTCAGCTAATACAGCGCGTGCGCCAGACTGGTTGAGTAAGCGGAGCAGCACAGATTGCTCAAGGCCGCTAAATTGTGGTAGTAGATCACTCACGGATGCTGGCGCTTTCTATTTGCCGAATTTACATTCAACGTAGCCTATTGCAGAGGTTTATGCAAGTAGCGTTTGATAGATGCCAAGAAGCTGCCGCGCTGACTTTTCCCATGTAAATTCTTTGACTCGTTCTAAGCCTTTTTCGATTAATTGTTGGCGCAGCGGCTCATCTTGGATCAGGCTTTGGAGGGCATTCGCGAGGGCATCAACATCATATGGATCAACTAATAGACCGGCATCTCCAGCTACTTCTGGTAGGGACGAAACGTTTGAGGTTACGACCGGTGCGCCGCAGGCCATCGCTTCCAAGATTGGTAAGCCGAAGCCCTCATATAATGATGGAAAGGCTAGGCACGCAGCCATGTTATATAGAACTGGTAGATCAGCATCATCGGCAAAGCCAATGAAGTGAACATATTCTTCCATATGTCGCTGGGCGATTGTTTCGTAGATTGGATTGTCCAGCCAACCTTTACCGCCTGAGATTACCAGATGAATTTTTATACCGTGACTATGGAGTATTCCGAGTGCTTCAATTAAGCGAGTGTAGTTTTTACGCGGCTGAACGGTTCCGACAGTAAAAATGAATTGAAAATCGTCTAAGTTATATTTTCTTCGCGTAGTCATGGATAAATCAGTGTCATTTATCTGTTTAAATACACTACTCACTCCACTCAAAAGTACACATACCTTCTCAGGCGAAGTCCCATACAACGATACAATATCATTACGAGTAGCTTCTGAATCAGCAAGAATAAAAGTTGAATGCTGAATTGACCGAGGAACAACTACATCCAAATACTTCTTCAAAGCTGGAGATGCAGATTCAGGTACATGCACATACGACAGATCATGTACTGTTAAAACAGTAGGAATAGCAGGCGAAGTAGGAGGTAAAACAAAATCGGTCGCGTGGAAAAGATCGACTGAACCTACAAACCACTGAACGGGTATTGGAACACGCGCTCGATGCCAAATACGAGCAAACCATTTCGGTGTGATGTGCGTTGGCTTCCAAACAAAATTCCTACCAGCTTGAGGAGGAAGATCCCCATTTACCCCGGCAACAAACAGCGAATAATTCGTATCCTGATCTACCTTTGCAAGGGCAGAAACCAACTCGCGAACATAGCGCCCAATTCCGCCGCCTTGTTCATAGGCCGGTGTGTAATCAATCCCTATAGACACCATCGAGGTTAGGACTGAGAGTCAACGTCATTATATGTCCAATGACGATTGGCGAAGAAGTTCCAGAACGTCACGACAATCACCCCAACAACCATCGCGACCATCGTACCGAGCTTGTCATCTGCGGCGATAGAGGGGACATAAGCGGTTCTAAAAATACGGATGATTGGAAGCAAGATTGGCATAAATATCTCGCCAAGCGCATGGTAGGCGTTCGTAATCCAAAGAGTACGCGCAAGCCAACCCACAAGGCTAATAAACGTAAATAAGAACAACTGGCGACGAGCCGACCGAGAGCGTGAGTCTGGGTACGTCCAAATTCGATTCCAGGTGAAATTACTTAACAGGGCAGCGATAAACGCTATCGTCGTAGCAACAATAACGTTTTCAACAATACGCTCACCTGACTTGGCTGTCGGCGGTAATACTGTCGCTTGGAGAATGGTGACAGTGCCAAAGTCAACGATAAATCCAATTACGCCAACCACAACAAATTTCAGAAAGCGTTCGACTTCCTTCGACTTGTCACCAAAACGTGAGGCTATGGCTAAGATTGGAATATCCAATGGATTGCGAATAGACGAAGAAGTTGACATGGTGTTTGACTGAGTCACAGATTCATCCTTAGGCTGGAATATACTTCTTTACTTAGAACAACCACGATACTAAGCATAACACCGAGGTGCAAGAAAAGGTTATTAACGTAGAGATTATCGAAGAAGCTGTGTACCGCTAAGTATACCCACGCACCTAGCAGTCCAATAGCAACATACCGGGACAAGGCATCAGGATGCAGCCTAATGTGCCAAGTACGAAGGAATATTGTAACCCAAACCTTGCCATAAGCTAACAGCCCTATGATACCAACTTCAGCAAGAAGGTTTAAGTAATAATTATGGGCGTGACCGAGGGGTTCCTGCCAATTCATAAGATTATACTGCGGATAGGCATTCGCGTAATTACCAAAGCCTACACCTAACCACGGATTCGTTGTAAACATATTAAGCGCAGCTTGCCAATGCGCCAAGCGTTCCGCCACAGCATAGTTATCAGGCGTTATATCGACACCACGCACATCCTCAAAAGCAAAGAACTCTTGCGTTGATGTCTCCAAACGCTGAACAATTGATTGCGGTAATAAACCACTTGTCCATGCAACCAAAGCGAAACAACCCACGACACCAAAAACAATTAAGCCCTTTTTGAGACTATACGGTATCGCCAAGCCTAACACAAGAAACGCTGCCCCAAGACCCAACCATGCTCCACGGCTCCACGACATCAACATGCCCATCAACAGGACAACGGTAGAGAGCGCATAGAATATGGCTAAGACAACAGACAGATCTAATTTCTTATTTTGCCACCACCGAACCCCATAACCCAAAGCTGCCATTACCGTGATCGGCAGCAGCAATCCCATAAAGCCGCCAAATGGATTCGGTTGACCAAACGTACCAAAAGCACGAAAGAACCGATTGTTAATCAATAAGTGTAAAGCACCACTTCCGCCGAAAAACTCATAGATACCAATCAGAGCATTCGCAACGCCAGCGACAACGAGACCGAACACCAGCCATTCCCAAGACACTTGAGTAAACGAAGACACAAGCACCATAACCAGCAAAAAAATCTGAATCCACTTTAACCACTCAAGCAACCATGCGGCGACAGAATCAGCAACAACCCCTGATAATCCGGTCACAACAATAAATAGCAGCAATGATGCAGAGAATGGATGCCAGAGCTTCGAGAGGGAAGGAATAACGCGCTGTGAATGCGAGATGCGCGTTCCTACATAAACGCCGAGATAACTTATCAATCCGATTTGCCCAATGTCAATCGGTAACTGAAATTGTGCTTCAGTAGCGATCAGTACACGTAACGGGGATAAAATTAGAAGGGGAAGTAAAAGTGCTACCGGGTGAATAAGACCTAATACAAGTAATCCGACACTTGTAGCGACAACTACTAGAACTGGAACAGGCTGCCAGAGGATGAGTAGGGCAGCAGCAATCGCAAGTGGAATCCCTAATATAAATCGTAAGGACGGCATGTTCATCTGCCGCCCCTGTAGACCTGCTAGAGGAAACCCTGTCACACAACCTCACGGAAGTAGGCGACCGTTTTTTCTAGGCCTTCATGTAAATTAACCTTTGGTTCCCAACCGAGTACCGTTTTCGCCCGCGTTATATCCGGTTGGCGAGTTTGAGGATCGCCTTTAATGCGTTCATCACGGTAAACAATGCCTGCTTTGTTACCAGTGATTTCATTTACGGCCTGCGCGAACTGCAAAATGGTCATTTCAGTCGGATTACCAATATTGACCGGTTGGTTGTAGTCTGACATCAAGAGGCGATATAGCCCCTCAATCAAATCACTGACATATTGGAAGCTGCGCGTCTGTGATCCATCACCATAAACCGTAAGGGCTTCACCGCGTAGTGCCTGAGCAATAAAGTTCGGAACGACACGACCATCGGCCAAACGCATACGCGGGCCATAGGTGTTGAAGATGCGAACAATTTTGGTGTCCACGCTATGTACATTATGATAGGCCATCGTAATCGCTTCTGCATAACGTTTCGCTTCATCATAGACACCCCGCGGCCCGATGGGATCAACATTACCGGCGTAACTTTCCTTCTGCGGGTGTTCGAGTGGGTCTCCATAGATTTCTGATGTGGAAGCAATCAGGAAACGTGCTTTTTTCGCCAGTGCCAAACCAAGCGCGTTGTGCGTACCGAGCGCACCGACTTTTAATGTTTGAATGGGTAATTTGAGGTAGTCAATAGGGCTTGCTGGTGAGGCGAAGTGGAGAACCGCATCCACCGAGCCATTGATATAGATATAGTTGGTCGTATCATGGCGGATAAACGAAAAATTCTGATTACCTGCCAAATGAGCGATGTTTCGGGTATTCCCGGTAATCAGATTATCCATCGCTATCACAGTATGACCTTCAGCAAGAAAACGGTCACACAAATGTGAACCTAAGAAACCAGCACCACCAGTAATTAGCACGCGCAATTGAACATCCTCTTTCGAGCAATATGAAACCACATTATGTTGAGTTTATCATAGGACAATTACAGGGAGTATGTTGATTTAGACAGAAACTTCGCCATCCCCGGCCTTTTTTAGATCTTCAATTTGATCTTGCAGTTCATTCTTGAAAATCGTGAAGGCAGTCGTGTTATCCAAGCACAAAACGACCACTTTTAAGAAACGGGGGTTTTCGAATGTAAAGTCGATAATTTGAGTAATCATCGTACGGGCGCAATTTTCGAGCGGATAGCCTAGAACACCTGCTGAAATTGCTGGGAAAGCTAAGGAACGCAGTCGGTGCTGTTCTGCCAAACGTAAACAAGCGAGAGTTGCATTGGCTAATTTGCCGCGCTCACTGCCTTCTCCCCAACGTGGCCCAACGACATGGATGATTTTGTCATAAGACAGATTACCAGCATCCGTAATAACCGCATCACCAATATCACACCAGCCAATGTCGTTACAGGCTTCTTGAAGTATGAGACCTGCCTTGAGGAGTAAAACAGGATCGATGTGGAGATTAGGGTCTGTGGAGTTGACAAACGCATTCACGCCAAGCGACAAAATATCATCTTGGATAACCTGAATAGTGACTTTATTCACCTTGACCTTCATGGGCGACCCTCGTCACATTTGGGTTAAATTACACCATTATATTAATGGTTCGTCAATAGATCGCCCGTTCTCTAGATGGGTAAGTGCGAGGAGAAGCATAAAAACATAACTTAAGTCGATTACAAAAACACTGTTATCGATCATGCCATGTCCTATGAGATTAATCATGCTTCCGATTGTGCCAATGACTAACGCAAAACCTAACGGATTACTTTTTAACCTCTGATACAGATAAAGACATCGCCGCCAAAACGCTGCTTGAAACCCAATCAACAATGCGACACCGGCAAGGCCAAGCCGTACCCAGAAATCCAGAATAATGTTGTGTGGATGCGATAAGTTGGGTTCCTGCCATGCGTCAGGAAGGATATATTTCCCCCTGAATTCGTACAGGAATTGATCGAGTCCAAGACCTGTGATCGGATTATCTTGAATGATATGGACAGCGCTCAACCACGCCCGTACTCTATAAAAGTTGGTTCCACTCGAAAAGTCCAGCATACGCGAGAAACGCTGTGATCCCAACGAGGCAACGAACCCGACGACAAGAACAATCAGAATGCCAAGAATAACTAGCCGCGAATGCCGCCTCAAAACCAGCAAGAGAACAGATGCTACGGATATAGGCACGCCAATGAATAATCCCCCGACGCTTTGTGTTAGGAGCAGGGCAAGCAGCATCGGTAGAAGTGCGGCTCCATAAAAGATGCGGCGGCGCTGATCAATTTTTACGAGTGCAAAAGCTAGTGCAAAAGGAATGGTGCGCCCGAGGATGAGTGCGACATTATTAGGAGAGCCGTAAACACTGGCAAGTCGCCGAGAGCCACCTTCCGCAGTAATGATCGCCTCACCGTTTGCATACTGCCACAAGCCAATGATTGCCACGACAAGCCCAGCTATCACCAAAGCATCAACAATCGATAAAATTTGGCTGCGGTTCAATCTTGAAGTTCTGAAGATTACATAGAACAAAATTGGCTCTAGAAACAGCGTTCGAAGCTCAGTGACGGCTTCACCATGATACTTTGACCACGAGAGCGCTACGAAACCTAGCATTACCCATACGCCAACCAAATAATCAATCCATGTTGAGGATGAGAAGGCTGACCGTAGTGAAAAGCCTGTGAATCGCGAATTGTGTGCTTGGTTATTTCGAGCATATTCAACCGCAACTCTTAGCAGCCAAGCCAACATCGTTAGGATGACCATGACTTCTACAAGCGGGAACGCAAAGAGATATAACTTTACAGGGAATAGGAAGAAAGGCGACCAAAAAATAGTAAGCATCAACCCAATATGGATACGATGATAAAAGATGATTAGCAGGACTATTGAAGCGACCACCGTGACAATAATGCCCGGTTGCAGCTTAATCAGTCCACTTGAAATAATGGCTAATACCATCGGTACCGGTTCGTGTCGGAAAAGATTTGCAGAGCCGTCCCCCCAAGTTAAGAGCATCCCGATCATCAGCGCAATCGAAGAAACGATACTCAGGAGAAGTTGAAGGGTGGCATTTAAGTAGCTACCGACAAATCGGAGTACGATTTGCGCTAACTTAAAACCCGGTTGACGGGCAGTAATTGCAACACTTATCGCACTCAGTAAAACAGTAAACCACCCAACCGCAATCCGTTGTTCAAACGGGCGTGAAAGGCTGCCAGAGCTTACGCCAAACCCAGCCAAGGCCCAACGATCCCAGCCACGATCAGCGATGACTTGAAGGCTATGCTGCTGCGGTGGCAAGTTTCGTGCCACTGGTATCAAGTTTATCTCTGGTTGCTGTGAAGGGCTTGTCAACACGATATAGCTATTGCCTGAAGCATCTACGGGAACCGCATTAGCAGGGTAGCCATCAATTTGCGGATAGAGATAGGCGGTGTAATTATCTTGTCGTAAGAGCAACGACACATCTGAGCCATCGAAGTTGAACTGAAACTGGCTGTCCTGTACCCAACCTATATCAGCACCAAGTGAACCAAAAGTCCATACGCCGCTAAATTGCGTATAAGGATTAGGTGCTGGAAAAAGTCCGTTTTGAGCTGAATTCGTTACGTGTAAACGCTGTAAAACATCATAAAGGGGATTCGGATTATTATCGGGCGCAATCAATGAAAATCCCCAAAGCGGATCATCAATTAGTGCATCTGGCTGCCACTGGTTGAGTAGTATTCCACCCAACCACGGCCACTCTCGTTCAGCACGATCCAAAGCCGAAATCGTAAAGCCTAACTGATCGTTACCGGACACACTTCCCCATATGGAGGGAGAACCCTGCCAATTGTCCGGCAAACTGTTCCATCCCCATTCGCTTGCCCATAATGATTTCTGTGCATCCCCATTCTGCACCATGATTTCACGTAAAGCGACAATACGAGAAAAGTTAAGTCGTGTGGGATCAACTGTGCGATCCATTGGGGAGCGGTCAAAACCATAAGGCTTTGCTGCAACCGCATCCATAAAGTCTTTCGCTCCAACAGCGTATAAATCACGCAGGAAGAGCAAGTCGCTGATATTTTGGGGGCCGGTTTCAATCGTAGGCGCAAGCGCAGCCGCTAGTACCGTAGACTCCGCGTCAGCCGCGTGGATAGCTTGATAAGACTCTGCTAGCAGGGCAGCGTACTCAACTGCGCGAGGTTCTCCGTGTCCCCATGCAGTCGTTAAGTTCGGCTCGTCCCAAACTTGATAATAATCAACCCGTTCGCCATAACGTACTGCGAAAGCTGAAGCAAACTGTGCAAAATCCTGATTATCAATAGGTGGGGTATTCGGGTTCGTATTCGAGGGACGCGCCCAATCGGGTGTCGAAATGAGCACAATAACGGGTTTTAAAGAGGGGTGTGCTTTGAATGCTTCAAATATTTGATCGGTACTCATCCAATCAAATTGTCCCTGCATACGCTCGATTTCCGACCAATGGACAAACTGCCGCACCCACGTAATATGAGCATTTTCCATAAGTGTGAAATTATGATCGAGCTGCTCAGGATCATATTGAAAGAGTTGCGCGTTAACACCTAAGCGCGGAACACGATATGGTAGCGCAGAATCGACGCTCGCGTCAGCATAACCTCGAAGTTGATAATCACGCTCTTGAAGGATCGAAATTGTCGTGACCAAACTGCCTACAAACAGCAGTATCGAAAAGCCAAAAATAATATGATAACGCTTCATCGTGTCCAAATAGGGGTAGACGCACGACCATCCAGCGTGAGTTGGTGCGTGATACTAGACGCAACATCTACAATCCACAGATTGCCTTGATAAATAATCGCGATTTGATGTCCATCAGGACTCCACGCAAATTCGCGATCTTGAAAGATCGACTCTTGTGCGGTTAGCCCCGGACGGCCTTCTTCTGGGAACAGAACACGTGCATTACTGCCGTCGCGGTCAGCTACAACAAGATCGTACTCACCGTTGATTGTATTGAATGGATCACGTGCCTTTAGATAGGCGAGATAGCCCTTCGGGAATTGGCTTTCTGTCTGTGAAAGTAGTGGCGAGAACTGAGGAGCAGACCAGATGCCAGCATTTGAGGCAAGGGTGGCATTCAAGGTACCGGTCGTGTCCGTTACAGAGACACTAAAAGCAGGGCTATTCTCCGGGCTTTCGCTGCCCACAGGTGCGCCATGCGTCGTGGCGATTAGCAGTGAGTTATCCGGTGACCAAGCGAGTGTTGAACGCCATGACCAACCGCTAAACGGCACGAGTACCGGATATTTCATCAACCCAGCGTCAAAGCCTGTTACATCACCATCCTGTAGTGATGCGAAATCAAAAATGCCTACCCTGTCAGCCTGCGCCCAAGCCAACTTTTGACCATCCGGCGACCATTGAAACCGGGTTCCCCACCAACCATACAATCCACCGCCGGAGCGACCTAAAAGCTGCTTAACGCCTAATGACTCACCTGTATTCGGATCGACGCGCATCTGCCAGAGATCATGGAATGGCAGCCAACCCGGAGTGGCTTGGCTGGACTCGGCTGATGAGTAACTAATCGTATTTTCGAGTTCTGGAATCCAGTCCGCGTACAAGATGTTATCGAGGACGAGGCTAGTAGGTTGAGATGGCCTCGAAATATCATTAATCATCCAAAGCTGGTTGAAAGTTGTTGAATCATCAGTAACACTAGGCTTTTGTGTGTAGAGTATCTGCCGTCCATTTGGGGACAACGCAAATACATGCGAGTCAAGATTCCCTTCGGTTGTAATTGGCCTTTTAGAGGTGCTGCTGCCTTGAATAACCCAAATATTCCCGTTGCTTTTATAAGCTAATAAGCCATCAACAGGTACGGGTTCAACATCACCTGATACGCCCACATAAATAATTTCATCTTGTGCTGCTCGTACTTCCGTCGTGCGGGTCACAACACGGTCTTTTGGCGTGCCGTCAATAATGGTGACGCGGTAACAAATTTCCTGTGATCCCGCTTGACCGGATTTAACAACCTTCTTTTCACCCGGTTGCAAGCCTTCATTCAAGACTGGGGTCTGCTTATAGGGGATTTCCGAGGTTTCACACTCTTCCCGTTCTGTGACCCGCGCGATGGTAATTTGCATCCCATCCGCAATTTGTGTAAACGGAGGCGGATTAACAATATCGAGTTCAGAATATTGGACATCGACCTTTGGGCCGCGCAGGAACTCGTCAATCGTGGTGGCAGTTGGCACATCAAATACCCGTTCGCGTCCGTCCGCAATTAATCGGACACGGATTTGAATAGGCTGTTGTGTTTCACGACAAGCCACAAGCACACTTAAAAGGCTTAACAATAAAAGTACACGGGCATAGAAACGAATTGTCATAAGAGTTGAAGGCAAGTCACTATTTTCAAATCACCAATCACCTAATATAAACCAGACCCCACAACGTTCGCGAGGTCTGGTTTGTCTATATTATCTCAAACCGGACGTGTTATGGAACCCAAGATGACGCACTGTCATTATTCGTTCCATCCGAGACTTTTGCGACCCCGCTTCCATCAGTGTTCATCACATACACCTGTGAAAGGCCATTATCTTGCGACACAAACAGAATTTGTGTGCCGTCTGGTGACCAAGCAGGGCGTGTATCCGGTCTACTGAGGTCGGATATACGGGTCACATTTGAACCATCGGCATTGGCTACATAGATTTGAGCTGCACCTTCACGATCAGATACAAATGCGATCTGACTACTATTCGGTGACCATGTCGGGCTTGCATCAATGCTTGTTGGACTATTCGATATATTCAGAACGCTGCCATCAGTCGCCTGAATATAGATGTCATTGTTGCCGTCACGGTCGCTCATATAAGCAAGTCGTGTCCCATCCGGCGACGGTGCAGGATAGGCCTCGTTTGAGGGAGCATTGGTGAGATTTATAGGATTACTGCCATCAGGGTTGACGGCATAAATCTCATAATTCCCATCCCGGCTAGTTGCAAACACAATCAAGCTGCCATCTTCCGACCAAACAGGGGTTGTGTCGGTTGCCGGGTTGTCTGTCACTCGAACCGCATTTGAACCGTCACTATTCATGACATAGATTTCATCATTTCCATCGCGATTGGATACGAATGCAATACGGTTACCATCCGGGGATGCCGATGGATTGGTATCGCTTGCAGGATTATTGGTGAGATTTGTCAATGTTCCATCCGTGGACATCAGGTAGATCTCATCATTTCCTGAGCGATTCGAGACGAATACCACCGCATCGTTAATCGGAGGTGGTACAGGTATTACCACAGCGGTGTTCACCGTAACCGTTTGCGGGGCAGAGGTATTGGTTCCACCAGCATTGGTAACGGTCAGCGTGACGTTGTACGATCCAGCTTGGCTGTACTCATGCGATGGGTTGGCATCGGCGCTGGTCGTGCCGTCGCCAAAGTCCCATATGTAGGTCAAGCCATCACCGGTCGAGGTGCTGGTAAAGTTGACCGTTAGTGGCGCATCACCCACCGTTGGGTCAGCTGTGAAACTGGCGACTGGCGCAACTAGAGCGGCGTTCACGGTGATCGTCTGGGGATCGGACGTGTCGCTGCCACCCAGACCGCTCACCGTGAGCATGACTGTGTAAATACCGGGATTCTGGAACAAGAAGCTCGTGTTCGCCGTATCAGCAGTGCCGAGCGGCGTTCCGTTGCTATCTGTAAACGACCATGCATATGTGTTGAAGTCACCGGTCGAGGTGCTGGTGAAATTGACCGTTAGCGGCGCATCGCCAGTTGTCTGATCAGCCGTGAAGCTCGCGACCGGAACTACCGCAGCTATGTTCACAGTGATCGTCTGTGGGGCAGAGGTATTACTGCCACCGGCATTGGTGACGGTCAGCGTGACGCTGTACGATCCGGCTTGGGCGTACTCATGCGACGGGTTGGCATCGGCGCTGGTCGTGCCGTCGCCAAAGTCCCATGCGTAGGTCAAGCCATCGCCAGTTGAGGTGCTGGTGAAATTGACCGTTAGCGGCGCATCGCCTGTTGTTGGGTTGGTGGTGAAGCTGGCAACCGGTGCTACGGGCGCGACATTCACAGTGATCGTCTGTGGGGCAGAGGTATTACTACCACCGGTATTGGTGACGGTCAGTGTGACATTGTACTGCCCGGCTTGGGCATACTCATGCGATGGGTTGGCATCGGCGCTGGTCGTGCCGTCGCCAAAGTCCCATGCGTAGGTCAAGCCATCGCCAGTTGAGGTGCTGGTAAAGTTAAC